>Ga0209717_1002231_pt1 | contig 18998 bp, 9 predicted proteins | sample AD_UKC048_MetaG_FD_184418 | JGI IMG/M metagenome (GOLD analysis project Ga0209717, IMG submission 184418) | Active sludge microbial communities of municipal wastewater-treating anaerobic digesters from USA - AD_UKC048_MetaG (SPAdes) (version 2) | ecosystem: Engineered > Bioreactor > Anaerobic >... | reverse complement strand
AACCGAGAGAAATCAAAATTCTAGATGAAAACGGTAAGGTTTTATTGTCTGGCGATAACAATCGTAGATTTTTTGAAGCATCGTGGGTGCATAAATACAACGGAAAATACTATTTCTCCTATTCAACAGGAGATACACACTTCATTTGCTATGCAACAGGCGATAATCCTTATGGCCCTTTTACCTATCAAGGAAGAATCTTGAATCCAGTTGTTGGCTGGACTTCACATCATTCCATTTGTAAAGTGGATGAAAAATGGTATTTATTTTATCACGATTCCAGTTTATCAAAAGGGGTAACTCATTTAAGATCAATCAAAGTTACTGAAATCACGTACAATGAAGATGGTTCAATTGTCACCATCAATCCTTACAATAATATGGAAATGTAAAAAGATATGGCTGTTGATAATTTTACTATATCACTCCTTTTTATAACTTCCGAAAAAAAATTATAATTCAATTAAAACAAAATTACCAGCTCATTATGAGCTGGTAATTCTATTTATAAACTATATTTTATTGTTTAAACTAAACAAAACCATTTTTATTCTTTTTAGAATTGATTAGCTATGAAAATTTTCAAACTCTCTCTACTTCTAAGTCTTTTTTATTGTCTCGCCATCCAAGCACAAATTAGATTACCAAAGCTAATTTCTGACAATATCATCCTGCAACGTGACCAAGCCATCAAGATTTGGGGTTGGGCTTCACCAAATGAAAAAATCGTTGTCTTATTCAATAAAAAAAGTTTCAAAACGACAACTTCCAATGAAGGAAAATGGGAATTGCTACTCCCTGCCCAACCCGCTGGAACTGGCTATGAAATGGTTTTGAAAGGAAAAAATGAAATTACTATCAAAAATATCGCATTTGGTGATGTTTGGCTTTGTAGTGGACAAAGCAATATGACAGTAACAATGGAGCGAGTAAAAGAACGTTTTCCTGAAGACATCACATCAGCTAATTTTTCAGATATCCGATATTTTTTTGTACAAACACTTACTAATCTCAATAAACCTACTGAAGACTTTCCGCAAGGAGAATGGATAACAGCCAACCCCAAAGATATTTATACTTTTGGGGCAGTTGCCTACTTTTTTGCCCGAGATCTTTACACCAAATACAAAGTTCCAATTGGCATCATTAACAGCTCGGTAGGTGGTACACCCATTGAAGCTTGGATAAGCGAAGATGGTTATAAAAACCTTCCTGACATCCAGAAAACTATTACTCGAAATAAAGACACTAGTAATTTAAAATCAATCAATCGACGTCCATCGGTTGGCGGAATGAAGACTCCGGTAATAAAAGATTTAGGAAGCATAGAACACTGGGAAAGCCTTGATTATAAACCAAAAGGCTGGAGAAATTTCAATATTCCAGGCTATTGGGAAGACCAAGGAATCAAAGATTTGAATGGCGTAGTATGGTTCAGAAGAGAATTTGAAGTGCCAAAAAGTTGGTTAGGAAAACCCGTAAAACTATTTATGGGTAGAATTGTTGATGCCGACGAAATGTATGTAAACGGCAAAAAAATTGGTAATATTACCTATCAATATCCTCCTCGCCGTTACGAAATTCCAGCAGATTTGCTCAAGGAAGGAAAAAACACCTTCGTGATAAGAGTGACCAACACATCAGACAAAGGTGGTTTTGTACCCGATAAAAATTATTCTATGACTGCCAATGGTGAAGAAATTGACCTTAAAGGAACTTGGCAATACAAAATTGGAGAAGCCTATCAACCACAAAGTTTTGGTGGGTTTAGCGGAGGTTTGGTTCAGCAAAATCAACCAACAGCTTTATACAATGCGATGATTGCCCCTGTTTTGCCAATGAAAATTAAAGGAATTCTTTGGTATCAAGGCGAAAGTAATGTGGGAAATCCAGAACCTTATGATGTTCTTATGCCAACTTTAATTTCAAATTGGAGAACTCTTTGGAAGGATGAAAAACTGCCTTTCTTCGTGGTACAATTGGCTAATTTTCAAGATGTCAACTATACGCCATCCGAAAGTAATTTAGCAAGACTTAGAGAAGCTCAAAACCAAGCCCTTAAACTACCCAATACAGCGGTTACAGTTACGACAGACTTAGGAGAATGGAATGATATTCACCCGCTCAACAAAAAAGATATTGGAAAACGATTGGCACTTTCGGCTCAAAATATTGCCTATAATGATAAAAAAGTAATCCATTCTGGGCCAACATTCAAATCACAAACTATCGAAAACGGAAAAATTATTTTGACATTCGACAATGTTGGCGAAAGCATTACATCAAAAGATGGCGAAGAATTACGCTGGTTTTCTATAGCGGATTATGATAAAAAATTCGTTTGGGCTAAAACTCGAATTATTGGAAAAAATCAGATCGAAGTTTGGAACGAAGAAATAAAAACTCCCAAATATGTTCGATACGCTTGGCAAGACAATCCTGAGGGCATTAACTTCTATAATTCGGCAGATTTACCCGCATCTTCTTTCCGTACTGATGGAGAAATTTTGGATAAAACCAAACCTTGGAAAGGCAAAAAATGCAGTGTGGTTTTAACCTACGATGATGCTCTGAATGTTCACCTAGACAATGTAATTCCAGTATTGGATTCTTTAAATCTAAAAGGAACATTTTACCTAACAGCTTCTTCCGATGCCGCTTCAAAGAGGATCAAAGATTGGAGAAAAATAGCCGCAGACGGACACGAATTAGGCAATCATACACTTTATCATCCTTGCGACGCAACAGGAGAAGGAATGAGTTGGGTAAAACCTGAGTATGATTTAAGCAAATATAGCTTATTGAAAATACAGGATGAAATCAAGGTGTGCAACAATTATCTAAAAGCCATCGACGGTAAAACCAAACGCACTTTTGCATTTACTTGCGGACATAAAAAAGTTATCGAAGGCGAATTTATTCAAACATTATCTAATGAGTTTATTGCTGCACGTTCTGTACGAGGAGAAATGCACACTTTTGACGAACAGAAACTAATGGATATGGATTGCTACAGTATGGAAGGAAAAACTGGTGAGCAAATGATTGAGCTAGTCAAGCAAGCCCAAAAATCAGGAAAATTGTTGGTTTTTCTATTTCATGGTGTGGGTGGAGAACATAGTTTGAATGTGTCAAAAGAAGCTCATAGCCAATTAGTTCATTATCTCAAAGAAAATGAAAAAGACATCTATATCGACACCATGTTTAATGTAGCAGAACATATTAATGAGTTAAAGAAATAAAAAGATTTATCTATGAAATCGCCACTAACAACGAGTTTGTTGCAAACAAACACCAATAAGTAAAAGCGATACCATATATGACAACTGAAAAATCAAAATTTACATATATGAAAAATTTAAAACTAATTATCTTATTTAGCAGTATCAGCCTTTCGTCTTTTGCACAATTTGGTCTTAGTCCAGCTCAACGAGACAGCATCAATAAACGGAACAACGACGACTACAATAATATGGTCAAGCAAATTGGTATAGACCCTACACGAATTCGTCCGGGAGTATCGGGTAATACAAAAGATGCCAATGCGGCCAACAGTTCCGAGGAAAAAGTAAATAAATATACTTTGCCCGACGCCCTGATTTTAAAAAATGGAAAAAAAATCACTACCCAAAAAGATTGGGTTGAAAAAAGAATACCAGAAATTGTAGCCGATTTTGAAAATGAAATTTACGGTAAAATTCCTGAGAAAATTCCTGTGGTAACTTGGCAAATTGTTTCTGTAAAAGACACAATGTTAGGAAACCAAGCCATTAAAGAAAAAAAACTAAAAGGGATAGTAGATAATTCAGCTTATCCTTCCCTAAAAGTAGAGATAAATTTAGTAGTAGCAACGCCCGCCAATGCTAGCAATGCTGTTCCTATAGTAATGGAATTTGGTTACATCAGAAACTTTTTTGCTCCAGGCCCTGTCAAACCAATTGGTTTAGGTTCATCTGGCGAACCTACTTGGCAAGAACAACTTATTTCACGAGGTTGGGGCTATGCAATTATTGAACCCAGCAGCATTCAAGCCGATAATGGAGCAGGACTTACCACAGGAATAATTGGTTTAGTCAATAAAGGAGAATATCGCAAACCAGGTCAATGGGGAGCATTGAGAGCTTGGGCTTGGGGAGCCAGCCGTGCCATTGATTATTTTGAAACGGACAAAAATATTGATACCAATCGCATAGCCATAGAAGGATTATCTCGTTATGGAAAAGCGGCAATAGTTGCAATGGCATTCGAATCCAGAATTTCATTAGGTTTCATCGGTTCGTCTGGAGCTGGTGGTGCCAAAATTCTTCGAAGAGTTTTTGGCGAACAAGTAGAAAACCTCGCTTCTTCGGGTGAATACCATTGGTTTGCTGGAAATTTTATTAAATATGCGAGTATATTAAAACCCGATGATTTACCCGTAGATGGTCACGAATTAGTTGCATTATGTGCACCGAGACCCATTTTTATAAGTTCGGGTTCTCCTGAAGTTGAAGGACAATGGGTAGATGCCAAAGGAATGTTTCTAGGTGCTGCTCACGCTGGGTCTGTCTATCAATTGTTTGGGAAAAAAGATTTAGGGACAATGATTTTTCCAAAATTAGGAATGCCCTTAATTGATGGTGAAATAGCTTTTAGACAACATGCTGGAGGACATAGTACCGGACCAAACTGGAGCACTTGGATTGCTTGGGCAAGTAGATATTGGGAAAAATAAACATATAACCGATAGGATCTAAGACCTATTTTAATGATTTATATTTTGAAAATATTCTAACAAACAATTATTAATTTTTCAATAACTTGATAAAAAACAATTAAAATGGAAATAAATTCAAACAGTAGCTATTTTCTAAAAATTAAAACTTTTGGATTACTGATTATTGCATTTTTCTTGTCTTTTACAAATGTAAATAGTCAAAATCTAAAATCTAACTACAAAAGAGAACGCATCAAAATCAACGATGGATGGACATTTATGCGTTATGAAGCAAACCCAGATAATCTTATTTATGATGTTCGGCCTAAAATAGAGAAAGTAAACGACAGTAAAGTTGCCGATTCTAAACCTGAGGAAGCCGTAAAAATAGAAGCAAAAGAGGGTGTTCTGAAAAATTGGATTCTTCCATCGGCTAATGATTTTATAAAAGACCCAACTAAAAAACACATCCGTCCCAAAGGCAATCCAGGTTCCGATTTTCCATTTGTTCAAGCTGATTTCAAAGACGATGCTTGGGAAAAAGTGACTTTGCCTCACGATTGGGCCATCAACAAACCTTTTTACACTGGTGATAATCCTGAAGTTGGTGGAGGAATGGGACGTCTTCCTAGTCAAGGCGTGGCTTGGTATCGCAAAAAATTGGATATTCCAACCGCAGATAAAGGAAAAGTCATCTATTTGGATATTGACGGAGCAATGTCTTATGCCATGGTTTGGCTCAATGGTAATCTAGTAGGTGGCTGGCCGTATGGTTATAATTCTTTTCGATTAGACTTAACTCCTTATCTAAATTACAGTGGGGAAAATCAATTGTCGATACGAATTGATAATCCAAACCACTCGGCACGATGGTATCCCGGAGGCGGAATTTATCGCAATGTTTGGTTGACCAAAACAGCTCCCGTTCACGTAGCACAATGGGGAACGTTCATCACCACACCCGAAGTTTCTACAAAGAAATCCACCATTAATCTTTCTTTGAAATTAGAAAATAAAACAAGTACGACTCAAACGGTCGAAGCAAAAACGCAAATTTATCTTGTTGATGATTTTGGCAAAGCCAAAGGCAAAGCTATTACAACTTTTCCAACCGAAACGATTCGTATTAATCCAAATGACAAACAAATCAAGGAAAGCAAAACTATATTAAAAAAACCCAAACTCTGGGGAGCATTTCCACAGCAAAAACAAAATCTATACATTGCACGAACTAGTATTTATATCGCTGGAAAGCAAGTAGATGAATACGACACTCCATTTGGAATTCGGAAAATTGAATTTCATCCAACAAAAGGATTGATAGTAAATGGGGAGAAAATCAAGATTCAAGGTGTCAATCAGCATCACGATTTAGGTGCATTGGGAGCGGCATTTAATGTCAGAGCGGCTCAACGTCAGCTTGAAATGCTTCGTGAATTGGGTTGTAACGCCATCCGTTTATCTCACAATCCGCCAGCTCCAGAATTATTGGATTTGACCGACAAAATGGGTTTTTTGGTAATCAACGAAGTCTTTGATAGTTGGGAACGCAAAAAAACACCACACGATTTTCATCTAATTTTCCCTGATTGGCACGAACCAGATACACGTTCTTTTATTCGTCGTGACCGCAATCATCCATCCATTATTTCTTGGAGTTATGGCAATGAAGTTGGTGAACAATATACTGATGCTGCTGGTGCTGTTATTGCACAAAAACTACACGATATTGTACACGAAGAAGATCCAACAAGACCGTCGTCGGCATCACAAAATTTTGCTAAGCCAGACATGCCATTTTCTAAAGTAGTCGACTTTTTGAATCTAAATTACCAAGGTGAGGGAATCAGAGATGCTCCAGCTTATTTACATCTGGTTGGAGGTATTCGAACATCTCCTCTTTATCCTGCTTTTCAAAAAGCATTTCCAGAGAAAATGATTGTCAGTAGCGAAACGGCTTCGGCATTAAGTACAAGAGGTTCTTATATTTTCCCTGTTACACTTGAAAATTCAGCACCTGTAAGTGATGGAGTCGGTGCAAATCCTGTGACCAAAGAAGTAAGTGCATACGAGCTTTATACGGCTCAGTTTGGCTCTTCGCCCGATAAAGTTTTTGCCACACAAGACCGTCATCCTTATGTTGCGGGAGAATTTGTGTGGAGTGGTTGGGATTATTTAGGAGAACCAACGCCCTATTATTCGGCTAGGAGTTCATATTGTGGCATTATTGACTTGGCCGGTTTCAAAAAAGATAGATTCTATTTGTATCAATCGCGATGGAGACCTGAATTGCCAATAGTACATATTTTACCACACTGGAACTGGCCCAATCGTGTGGGCGAAATAACACCTGTTCACGTTTTTACATCAGGTGATGAAGCAGAATTGTTCTTGAATGGTCAATCGCTAGGCAGAAAAAAGAAAGGAGAATTTGAATACCGAATTCGTTGGGATGATGTAAAATATCAAGCTGGAGAACTGAAAGCAGTAGCTTATAAAAACGGCAGAATTTGGACTGAAGAAACAGTTAAGACTACCGATAAAGCTGCCAAATTATTGGCTACAGTCGACCGATCTAATATAAAATCCGATGGGGAAGACCTAAGTTTTATAACCGTAAAAATCACTGATAAAAACGGATTAATGGTTCCTGATGCCAACAACAAAATTAATTTCAAGATTGAAGGTTTGGGAGAAATAGTTGCCACAGACAACGGTAATCCTGCGAATTTAGTTTCTTTTGCCTCTCACGAACGTGCCGCATTTAATGGAATGGCATTAGCAATTATTCGTGCCAATAAAGGTGACAAAGGCAAGATGAAATTAATTATAACCTCAGACGGATTGGATAAAGCTGTAGTTGAAATAGAAAGTAATTAATTGCTTATTCGAAGAGAAACCTAAATAATAAGAAACTCCCTTATTTAATAATCGTATAAAACCTTCGTTGGCATTCCTCAGTAATGACAGAGAAATGGACTATTCATTTGATAATACCAATTAGAAATATAAACTGGTCTTATTGTCAGTTCGAGCGCAGTCGAGAACCATTATAGCATCTCGACTGCGCTCGATGTGACAAAAAACAATTGGACATTTATATATGCCTAATTGATATAATATAGTCCAAAATTTATCAACTTTTTTTGACTTTAAACCTTGAACTAAACAAAAAAAAACAGTAGTAAACTATTGCTTACTACTGTCTAAAAATTGTACTATATTTTTCTAATCCTGTAAGATTTTTTCAGGACTAGACATTTTATACTTTAAAACTAAATTTTGATTTAATTGTATTATTTACAAATAATCATTTTTTTTGCATATTCTTTAAACCATTTATAAATGGGATTTGCACAAGCTTGTGAATCATTATTATAAGCGACTTCTCCGTTTACAGCACCTTTATCAATAAGGTTTTCAGGACTTAATACATTCCAACTAACATTACCTGATTCATCTGTAAGCAACTTAAAGTTAGCTCCAAATCCCCATCCTCCTGCTGTTCCTGTTACTCCTCCTTTTCCCCAAACAGGGTATTTTTCTGGTCCCCAATCGATTTCTGTAACTGCAATAGGTGCTATATCGGCAACTGGTTTTATATTTTCATTCCAATTGGCTCTAAATAAAGCTGGATCATTATTGTCTCTACCCCAATAACCTGGATAAATATGTACGGCATAGCCTATGTTTTCTCCTACAATTGGATTAACGGCATACCCTTTATATTGTGATTGCCATCCTGAACCTGGAATCCAAAGGATATTATTGGCGCCATTAGCTCTAATCATATCGACTAGTGGTTGAAAAAATAATTTCAATTGATCAAAATGAGCCTGACTATTAGCTCCATAAGTACCATCCAGAAGTTTAATCCTTACAGGTTCATTTGCCAGTTCAAACATCACGTGATCGGAATTTTTCAATGATGGATGCTTCGAGATATAATCCCAAATAACTTTTAAGTAATTATGATAAGCATCTCCTACTGCAATTTGTTCAGGGCAAACACCAGGCGGACGCAAAATAATATACATCCCCCTTGTTTTTGCATGCGTTATAAGCGGGAGAACCACTTTATCTATAGCTTCCTTGAAACGGTCAACATTAAATTGAGAAATATCATTTTCAGAAATCCCCGAAACCCCCAAATTGTTTGTCCAATATGGATCGATATGCAATCGCACATAATTAAGGTACCATCCTTGTTTAGCATCAGACAACTTGTCCATTATTGATTTATTGTACTTTAAGCAACCTGCCACATCATAATTATTCCAACGCCATTCGCCAACAGCTCCACCATTAAACCAGGGACTAGGTGTCATTGCTACACCATGTAAATTAATTATTTTACCACAAGGGTCTTTTAAATATTTACCAACCACCTTTAATTTAGGCGTTGCCAATGGCCAAGTAATTGTTTCTTCAACTGGAGTTATAGGCTTAGATGTGGTCGTATCATCCTTAGAACAAGACACCACAAACAAAAGCAAAAAAGCAAATTGTATGCTAAATAATTTATATAATTTCATTTTGATTGATTTTTAAATTAGTAAACCCTTTGGATGTATTTAAAAAAATAAATACACCCAAAGGGTAAACTCAAACTGGATATTTAAGCTGATTGTAAATAATTGAATGAACCATCAGCTATCTTCTAACTTATTATTTTACGGATTTAAGCCCTTCAGCAAAACCGGCATAAGCTGGCTTGCGAGTGTAGTCTAATTTCCAGAGTCCGATTGGTTCTCCTCCTCTCCAGGATGAACTAGTTGGACTATCTGTTGCAGCCCATTGAGTAATACCATAACGCTGTGCAGCTGGCACAATTTCAAAATAAGCTTTTAGGATTTGCTGGTAGAAATCTGACATCTGCTGTAGTTGGGCAGTAGTAACAAATTCAGTTTTTACTGTGACTCCACCCTCCTTGATTCCCATATCAAGTTCGGATATTTTCACGAGTTTGCCTGTTGCTGCTAATTTTGTCAACATTGCTCTGATGCCTTCAATTGTAGTTTCACCTAAGGTTACGTGCATTTGGGTTCCGATACCGTCAACTTTAACCCCTTGACTTTCTACATATTGAATGTACTGAATAAGTCCCTGACATTTCTTTTGGTCTGCATTTTCCAACCCATAATCATTTATAAAAAGCTTATCGGTAGCATTTCCATACTTACGCGCTAACTGGATAGCACGAACAGCATAATCTTTACCCAAATAATCCTGCCAGTAAAATTCATCTCCAGCCAAAGTTTTACCAATACCGGTTTTAAGTTGTGTTGGATCCGGCCAATCAGACATCGGTTCGTTCACCACATCCCAGGCTTTTACATAAGGAGCACAATTAGTAACCATACCCTTTATCCATTTTTCCAATGCCTCATCAATAATGGCTTTCTTCTGCTCAGGAGTTTTCTCTTTTGTTTGAATACTACCAGTAGCATTATACTTCTTTAAGGTGATATTGTCAAAATAGAAATTAGTAGCTGTTTTCCCTAAATTAAACGCAATTGTACCACAAGTTGCTTGTTCAGCAGAAACTGTAATTTGTTTGGTATAAGTAGTCCATGTAGTTGTTGAAGGAATGGTGCCAAAGAAATCCCAATGCTTGTACGCTCCAGGCGTTACGTGTGCTTGTGTAGGATAAGAAGCATTAACATCAGAACGTATGTCCATTTTAAGCTCATATTTTTCGCCAATCACCGCAGCTGGTGAAAACTTAACAAAAAGCTGAGCTTCCCAATCATTAGCACGAACACTTGCATTACTTATCTTCAATGCTCTACCAACTCCATTAGCACCCTGGCCTACAGCTGTGAACGAGGCAACTGCATTTGCATTAGATTGATAATTTGAAGTGTTATCTGTTTCAAAGTCTGCGGCTGTTACTAGATCCCAACCTGGACCTGTTGACGATAGAACATCTGGGGCAATCAATTTTTTTAGATAAGTTGCATTTTGATTGGCATGCCAACAAAGTGTATGACCAAAAACGGAAACATTGGCCTCTTGAGCTACCTTCAATAATTTATTGACATTGTCAAGAGCAAGACTTCCATCCGATTGAACTATTGCGCCATGTTTCATTTCATAGCCACAGCTAACCTCGTCGAAATTTTTATTGACCAATCTGTAGTCCACAGTTTTATTTACATAATCAGATAAACTAATTCCTACACCTAATTTAAAATCAGGATTAGCCTTTCTATCAATGTAAGTCTTTAAATCAGCATAGGCATCAATGCCTTCCTGATTGGCAACACTTACTGGTTTTTCCACATCGTATGAAAGCACATGTGGCTCAGTACAAGAGGCTAACGATAGTAACAACGTAGCAAAAGGCACAATTTTATATATTTTTTTCATAATTAGTTAATTTTATAATTGATAAATTATCTACTAAAATTATTTAAGGACAGGAGTAAATACTTCTGCCTTAACTCCTCTATCTCTTAATACCAATGTATCATTTGTTGTTACATTAAAATCTTGTAAACCTACTGAATAACTGAGATATAGTGCATCACGATCTTTCGATCCCCAACTGTTTTTCTCTCCTCGCTTCACAAATTTACCTGTACCAGATGCAGTATAAGTACCTGGACTAGAAGAAGAAACCGTACAATTACCAGTTCCGTCAAAAGAAAGTATTAATTTACAATTGATATTATTACCACCTGCGTCTTTGTAAGTAATTGGAAAATCAATATTAGTTAATGAGAGTGTATTAATTTTAAAAACTTCATCATACTCAACATATTCTTTATGTCTAGTGATAGTTTTATTTAAGGAAGTATTCCCGTTTTTACCTACAATCACATCTTTTCCTCTACGCAAATAAAAACCATCCCAAGGATTAACATATTTTATGGCATAAAATATGAAATCTTTTGGAGTTGTAGCCCAATCAGTGGCAATAGCTCTATTAGGATTTGCCACTAATGCTTTACCAGATAAAATGGTATCTGCATTTACAACATTTGTCATTTTAAGAGGAATAACGTAGGTGTTTTTTATAGCATTAGCATCTGCAAAAAATGCATCAGTCAATTGAACGTCAACTCCACCTGTAATATTTCCTTTAGCAATAACAATTTTATTAGACAACAATGTATAATAATTACTCGGCATTGGAAGAACATTATCCCCTGCTACTTTAAACAACAATCCTGTTGTTAATGGATTAGCAACTTCTACATCAATAGAGACATCTTTATCATTACTATAAACGCCTCCCACAGTAGCCATTATTCTGCATTTATGCTCATTATCTAAAGTTGTATCAAATACATCTTCTCCTAGGGTTATTGTCCTAACTGGAAATTGATAAGCAAAATAAACAGACTGGAATTCAAAATTATCATATACCATATCATCATTTGAACAGGACGTTAAGGTAATGAATAAAATTGTGAACATTAAAAATATCTTATTTTTCATTTTTTTGAAATTTTATTAAAAATAAATTGCATTACATATATGCATTATAAACCTTACCATCCTTTGTTTTGAATCAATGCTTTGAACTTAAGGGTTTCACTGTATGGTATTGGTCCATAATTCATATAGTCAGCAAAAACTCTATCCTCAACTGGGATTTTTGTATATGTAGGTACAGCAGTAGTTCCTTGAATATTCATCCCTTGAGCAGATTCAACTAAATTTGATTTCCATCTTCGCAAGTCCCAAAAACGGTATCCTTCAAAACATAATTCTAATCGGCGCTCGTTTCTAATTAAAACACGCATGGCATCTTTATCAGATTTGATAGATTCTAGATAATTATCTTGGACAAAACCGGCACGTTTTCTTATCGCTTTAATCACATCATATGCTGAAAAGCCATTGCTTCCTCCTGCTAAAGGTCCCCAAGCTTCATTAGCTGCTTCGGCATAATTAAGATATAATTCCGTGTAACGCATACGTGGTCTATAATGTCTTTGAGTACTCGTTGAAGAAGGATTCAAATTCACATCTTGTCTTAATAACTTTTTCATATAATAACCTGTACGAGTTGAAGTTGCCGTTTTATTTAGTCCATCATTCGTAGTACCATTACTAGCCGTAGTAATAACAGTAGAACTCACCCCAGCAACATCTTGATTAACCAAAATAAAATGTTTTAAACGAGGATCACGATTAGCATAAGGAGCAGAAGCATTATAATTACTTAATGCGTTTGTAATAGGATACCCGTTAGCTGCTGGAAAAGCATCTACTAAGTTTTGAGTAGGATTTATACGACCTCTACCATAAAGAGTAGGAGGAAAATTATCCGCTTCTAAGTTATTGCTATTAGCAATATCTGTTCTCCAAACCACTTCTTTTGGGTTTATTCCTGAACCCAATGCTTCGATTTCGGCAGTATTTTTATACCATGTTAAACCATTTGCATCTAATCCTGCTACACCTCCATTAAGAGCTAATAATTGACCTGCATAATCTGCTGCAGCAGCCCAATTTGTTGTATTACCACCATTAAAAGCTGGACTTGCAGCTAATAAAGCAACTTGTGATTTAATAAACATCACAATTCTACCACTCATTCTTTGTCTAGCATAATCCCCAAAAACTCGATTATAATCATTCAAGTTATTATAACCAGGAGGCAAAGTATTTGCCATTTCAAAATCCAAAGGAAGTAGTTCTTTAGCTTTTGCTAGATCGCTATAAATTTGAATCATACACTGTTGAAATGTATTTCGTGGTATATTGAAATTTGAATCTGCTCCTTCTGGATCTAATAAAATAGGAACACCTAATAATTCATTGCTATCAGTCACACCTGCATGTGCCTGTAACAAATAATACATATAAAGCGCTCGTAATCCATAAGCTTCGCCTTTGAGTCGTTGTCTAAACATCAAACTGACATTCACATCTAATGCCCATTTAACTTTATCTGCTTCTGCAAGAAAAATATTCAAGTATTGAATAGCAGCCTTTGAATTTGTCCATTGATCTAATGGATTAAAATTAGCGGCCCATTGTCCTGTGGCAACTTTACGATAATTATTAGCGACGTCATTTGACACCGCATCATCGGTTGCCACATCACTAAATGACCATCCATTGCCAGGTAGTCTAGTGTAAGCATTAAGTAGAATTCCCTGTGCATATGCAGCTTCTGCATACATATCTTCAAGCCCTCTATTGTTTTCTATTGCTGGTTCGATAAGATCGTCACAACTAATAGTCATAAAGATGACTGATAGTACTATTAAGATTCTTTTATTCATATCATTTTAATTTTTAATGATTTATTAATTTAAAATAAAGCCTTTACGCCTAAATTGAAAAACCTAGTTTGTGGCGAACCACCAATATTCAACTCCATAGTTTCACGTTCTGGAGATATTGTTAACAAATTAGATCCATTTACATAAACTCCTAATTCATTTAGAAATGAATTTTGAATCATTTTCTGAGGAAAATCATAAGTAAACTGAATATTGGCTAAATCGATTCTGTTTGTACTGTAAATCCAAAAGTCGGATGAACGATAATTGTTGTCACTTGTATTTGTTGTAAGTCTTGGATAAGTTGCAGTAGCTTGATTATTGACAGTCCAACTATTTCTAACCATAACTGAATATTTATCTTCTCCATCAATCCAAAAATAAGAATTATTTTTCATAGCATAAGCACCAAACTGACCTGTTGCTAATGCGAAGAATGTTAAACTTTTCCATTTAGCTGTAAAATTTAAACCTCCAGTAAATGGAGCTCCGCTCCAACCACCTTTGCCTAAGTAGACCTCATCTTGAGCATTAATAACACCATCTCCATTTTGATCGTTGTATTTGATATCTCCTGGTTTAACTTGACCAAATGTTTGTGAAGCATGACCAGCAATATCAAGGTCATCCACAAAAAACCCATCGCTTTTAAGACCCCAAAGACCGTCTAATGGTTTACCCTGTCTAAATTGGTATTGATCCTCAAACTGTTGTTCAGCTCTTTTAGAAGCTTTTGTGTCGTAATAGTTACCTGTAAGTCCTAGAGACAAATCTACTTGACCCACTTTTTTATTCAATCTAACATTGAAATCGAAACCAATACGGTCATCATTATTATAATTCACATAAGGTATAAAAGAAGAATTAGGAAAACCTGTCGTAAAATAATTAGGATATAAAACAGAAGCTTGTATTACGTTACCTTCGATTTTATTAGCAAAAAATGTACCATTGAACATTATCAATTTATTAAAAAATGATGCTTCCAAGCCTACGTTTACCTCTTTCTTTTTGGCATAAGTAAGGCTTAAATTCTCACCTCTACGAACGTCAGTACTTCTATTTAAAGATCCATCTCTCCAGCTGAACCAAGCTCCATCAGTTTGCGTATAGATGCTTTCATACAAATAATAGTTGGCCACATCTAAATCTGTATTCAATATACCTGCCGATACTGTAAGCTTCAAATTATCTAACGCTGACCAGTTTTTTAAGAAATTCTCTTCACTAAGTCTCCAACCTAAAGACAATGTAGGTGAAGGTGCAAGCCTTTTAGATTCAGCAAATTTTGCCGAATGAACTAGTGCTTCATTAAATTCTACATAATATTTACTAGCATAATTATAACTTAAATTAAGTCCTAAATTAGCATTACTTACTCTATGGTAAACTTCTGAAAGTGATTGTTGAAAACCATTTGCCAACAGGATACCCGAAAAGTTATGAACTCCATCAATCTTTTTTACATAATCAAATTGACCAGAAAAAGCGATGGTTTGTCTGTAAGCACTATTAGAAATATTTTGAACTCCTGATTTAGCATCTTCCCCCAATTTAGTCAAAGAAGTTATTTGATCATATCCAGCATAGGAATTCCATTTTGGTTCATATACTGCATAAGTGTTATTATACGCTTGATTGTAGGATGTTTCATAATCTACAGCAAATGTAGTATGAAAAGACAATCCATCAAGAAGACTACTCAACTTAGCATCAACGCCTGTATTAAATTGAAACTGACGATTCGTGTAGGTATTGTAACCTCCTGCATAAATAGCCGCAAAGGAATTGTTTAAATCCAATTGCGTACCCCCTAATAAATATTTACCATCAATAACGTGGTTACTATTCTCTATCATAGCCTGAGAAGAAGCATCACCATCTTCAATCAAATCTATAGGCAATAAAGGAGTAAAACGATTGGGTCTTGTATTTGCTGCACTATTCCAATAATTTGTATTCACACCTCTACCATTGTAATAGATTGCATTGGTACCAATAGTAGCAGATATGTAATCATTGATTGCAAGATCTACATTTCCTCTTACATTAAAACGACTTGTATTATTATTTTTGGCTTCACCAAAATTCAACAAATCTCCTGTATTTGAGAAATTAACTACTGTGTAATATTGGGCTATTTTATTACCTCCTTTGATTTCGACATTAGCATCATATCTTGTAGCAAAATCTTTTAAATAATCAGACGAATAGTAATCTACGTTAGGATATCTATAAGGACTAGCTCCTGATCCGTGGTTATAAATAGTTTCATCTGAATACAATGGCGATAACCCATCATTGGCACGAGCTTGATTGTAATAGCTCATGTATTCAGCAGAACCTAAATACTTAGGGAAACTTTTTACCACATTTATACCTGCATCAACTCTAACATTGATTTGTTGTTTTTGAACAACCCCTTTTTTAGAAGTGATATAAACAGCGCCTTTAGCGGCTCGGCTTCCATATAATGCTACTGCAGCCACACCTTTTAAGAATGTAACTTGCTCTATCTCTACAGGTAAAATACTAGTGGCATCACGAGGAATACCATCGACTAGTACTAAATATCCTCCAGATCCCCATATATTTCCATTAAAACCACCAACAAAAGCCTGTAATCCGTCCAAACTATAGGTGGTATAATTCTTTTCTAAGATTTCAGGAATGTTCACAAAAGAAACATCTCCCAAAAGATCTTTTTCCTGAACTTTCCTAAATGCAATTTGTACAGACTTATCCTTTTCTAGGATGAGATCAATTGCAGTTGATTTTGATGTCACTACAACTGATTTTGTAATATAACCTTTTGCAGAAATCAATAATTTGGAATTCACAGTTGCAGTCAACGAAAACTTACCTGTAGCATCAGTAAATGCTGAAATATTGTCTTTTTCGCTCAAAAGAGTAGCATCATTAATTGGCTTACCTTCTGCGCTTCTTACCATACCATTGACATCAATTTTAGTATCAACTTGAGCAATTAATAGTGTGGGAGAAAAAGCAATAATTAAAAAACATAACACTATTTTTAGTTGTATATATTTCATTATTTTCTTTGTATTTTTAATTTTTAAAATAATCTGATTCATTACCATCCTGGATTTTGTGCAAATTCCAGATACATATTTACATCTGCATTTTTCAACGGTAGCCAATAGTGCTTGTCGCTAAAGTTTCTTTCGAGAATAACTTTTTCGCGAATGTTAAGTACTTTATTAGTTTTTGGCGTGGCAGGATTAAAACTTGCATCTCGATCAAATTCAACTGATTTCTTTAAAGTATATGGACTTTGAATAAATAACATCCATCTACGAAGGTCATTGAAACGGTGGCCTTCAAAAGCCAATTCAACTGCGCGTTCACGTCTTACTTCATTAATAAATAAATCTGAAGACCCTAGAAACTTGGTAGCAACATGACCTACTTTAGCTCTATCTCTAACCACATTTATAGCTTCTACAGCATTTTTACTGTAGGATGGGTCTTTACCGGTAGCAGAATTATATCCTACAGCAGCAGATTCGGCATACATCAAATAAATATCTGACAAACGCATCCATGGAATATGAATATTCAAATTATTACCATATTCATAACCTCCATCATATTTATTAGCAGTTATCGGAATAAACTTATAAAGCAAATAACCTGTTCTACTTCCAGTACTTATATTACGATAAGTTCCTCCCGTAAACAAATTAGCATAGCGGTTTGACTCTTGATTAGCTGGCATAGTTCCAATAACACTTTTTACACCGTCATAAACTATATCATTGTAAAAACGAGGATCACGACCTTGCCAAGGATGCGTTGGATCATAACCTGACTCAGCATCTGCTTCAGAAATATTTGTTATTGGTAAACCGTTAGCCATACCATAATTATTAACATAGTTGGAAGTTGGTAAAAATTTAACATCATCTCCAGCTGCTATTAGCGAAGGCCCATATTGTTTAGCAGTTCCATAAGTGGATGAATGAGCTCCCCAATAAGGTCCTCTAAAAATAGCTTCAGTTCCACCTGGAATTTCCCAGTTCTTACCTGTAGTATAAAAATTATCACTATAATTGGCAAATGGTAACAAAGCATGTTTAGTATTTCCACTTTCTGTGTTAGTTAATAATTCCCCAAAAGCTTTTGCTGCTTTTTTACAAAATTCAGCATTATAAGTAGCACTACCTGTTGATTCTTTATTCATCAACGGACTTCCAGCCCAGAGATAATTTTTACCCAAATAACCTAAGGCCATAATTTTATTGATGCGCAAAGCATTTTTACCTAAAGTTCTTTTACCTACGGTAGTATTGTCCCAATCCAATGGTAGTAAATCAGCGGCCATTCTAAAATCTGCAGCAGCTTTTTCAGCACATTCGGCATAACTAAGTCTAGGCAATGTCAATGGTTGATCACTTGGAAGTACCGTATCGATATACGGAAGACCTCCAAAATACTGAATGAACTGAAAATGAAACCATCCTCTAAAAAACAAAAGCTGCCCTTTTATCAAATCTTTTTCTTCCTGAGTAGCATCTGTCAATTTATCAATATTGGCCAAACCAATATTTGCTTTACGAATTCCTGCCCAGCCTAACGTCCATAAATCTTTGTTAAAACGGTTGGTATTTGTGGACACGTTATTACGGTTCATCCATCCTGCTTGCCAACCATCAGCTTGAGATTGCCAACCCCATAAATCTCCATTGTCAATTTTAACGACAAAATGAAAATTATTAGCTGTAGACTGAATCTCGTCTTCTCCCCAATTCCACGAATTTGTCCAATATGCATTGGTGAAATCTGGAATACACTGGTAAAGTTCCTCAGTAAACCCTTGAAATTTGGTAAAATTCTCAAATGCTTCTTCTTCAGAAATTAAAGTGTCTGGAGATACATCAAGATATTCTTCACACGATATCGGAAAAGCACACAAGCCCAATATAAGGCTATACTTTACTATTGTTTTGAAATAATTTTTCATAATTTCTAAATTTAAAATATAATATTAGCTCCTAAATTAAAACGTTTAACTGTTGGATATGCTCCTTGAGAAG
>Ga0209717_1002229_pt1 | contig 19013 bp, 15 predicted proteins | sample AD_UKC048_MetaG_FD_184418 | JGI IMG/M metagenome (GOLD analysis project Ga0209717, IMG submission 184418) | Active sludge microbial communities of municipal wastewater-treating anaerobic digesters from USA - AD_UKC048_MetaG (SPAdes) (version 2) | ecosystem: Engineered > Bioreactor > Anaerobic >... | reverse complement strand
AAAATCTCCCCGCAAAACTCATGGCCGAAAATGTTGATCCACATATCCCTTGGTTATTTGGTTTTAAACTAAATTTCCTTTTCAAATGAAATTGTAAGATGATCCTATGCTATAAAATCGCTGACTGCGTCATGCAGGCAGGGATAAGAATCAGAAAGCAAATCACCTACCGGTGGCTGAGGCACCCGAAGCCACCGGCGGATTATCAATACGTCAAACCTGCCTGACTGCTTCATGCAGGCAGGGATAAGAATCAGAGAGCAACTCATCTACCGGTGGCTGAGGCACCCGAAGCCACCGACGGGAAACCATTACAAAATGGTGACTTCAACAGGCTAAGCCACAGGAGAATAGAAATATATGTAGGAATTATTTCCTGAGAAAACGAAAGAATAACTAAATTTGTGCCCATTTAATATGTATCATTACATATAAACATATCTACATTGGTTATGCATCGAATTACGTTATTTACAAAGAAATATCCTAAATATCCGACTATGAGAAAATTCTGTTTCATTTTACCTTTTTTATTGCTCTGTGCAGGCGCAACTGCCCAGCAGTCCACGATAAAAGGAAAAATAATCAATACCAAGACGAGAGAAACACTTCCCGGTGTCAATATTATCCTGGATTCAGTAAGCGGCTTCGTATCCGACACCGACGGGAATTATTCGTTTACCACCAAGCCCGGCAAAACAAAACTGACATTTTCTTTCATCGGTTATACTCCTGAAACCCGGACCATCATGCTAAATCCGGGACAATCCCTCACGCTGAATGTGTCCATGTCCGAACAGACGCTCATCATTGACGGCATCGTTGTCAGTGCCGGCAAGTTCGAGCAGCGTATCTCAGATGTTACGGTTTCCATGGATGTGATCAAACCCGAGCAGATTGAAAATCATAATACCAACGACGTGACGGAAATACTGAATAAGGTTCCCGGCGTCGACATCATTGCAAGCCAGCCAAGCATCCGGGGCGGAAGCGGTTACAGTTACGGTACCGGCAACCGGGTACTTGTAATGGTGGATGATCTGCCTATCTTATCGCCTGACGCCGGTGATGCCAAATGGAATTTTATCCCTATTGAAAACATCTCTCAGATAGAAGTTCTGAAAGGTGCATCTTCAGCATTGTTTGGTTCTTCAGCTCTTAATGGCGTTATTAATGTCCGGACAGCTTTCCCTACCGATAAACCCAAAACCAAAATACTTTTTAACTCAGGGATTTATATGAATCCCAAACGGAAAGAACTGATCTGGTGGGGCGACCGTAAGCCATGGTACATGTTTATGGTTGATGAACAACCATGGTTCTCCGGATTAGACCTGCTTCATTCACGCAAGATAAAAAACCTTGATCTGGTGATAGGCGCCAATGGCTTTACAAATCAGGACTTCAAACAATTTACAAGGGAATTGCGCGGACGTGCCAACCTGAACCTACGTTACAGGCCAAAAAAAGTCGAAGGACTATCATTCGGGGTGAATACAAATTTTATGTATGTGAAAGGTTCCGAATTCTTCTTTTGGCAAAACGCCGATTCGGGCGCATGGAGGCCCAATCCGAATACGTTAAACCCGACAAAGGGATATCGGCTGAACACGGACCCCTATGTGGTTTATTTCGATAAGAAAGGAAGCCGTTATAGTTTAAAAACAAGATATTTCAGATCCGTTAATTTTTTCTCGGACACCTCGGATAAAAATAATACCGCCGACCTGTTCTTTGGTGACTTCCAATATCAGAAAAGCATTAAAAATAAGGTGAATTTTACAGCGGGAATCTCAGGCTCCTACAACATGAGTTCTGCTGCATTATTCGGAAACCACCTCGGAATCAACCTGTCGGTTTACAGTCAGTTTGATGCGACATTCTGGAAGAAACTTTCTATTTCTCTCGGCATAAGGGGCGAATATTACCGCCTTGATGATAATGATGCTGTTTCTTCGTTTGATATTATTACTTCAAAAGACACCATAATCCTGCCTGTCAGGCCTGTAATAAGAGCAGGTGTAAATTACCAGGCAACAAAGTATACCTTTATCAGGGCCTCCTACGGACAGGGATACCGGTTTCCTTCTATTGCCGAACGATATGTTCATACCAGCATCGGAGGAATGAATATTTTCCCCAACACAGACCTGAAACCGGAAACCGGCTGGAATGCCGAACTGGGCGTAAAACAAGGATTCAAGGTAGGTTCGTGGAATGGTTTTGCCGATATTGCAGGTTTCTGGACCGAATATAAGAATATGGTGGAATTTACTTTTGGGGTTTACAAACCCGATACGGCCTTATACCCCACCCTCCGGGATATCGGATTCAAATCTATTAATGTCGGCCATGCACTCATTACCGGAGTTGATATTTCAATAGGCGCTGAAGGAAAAATATGGGAATTCCCCGCATCATTTGCAGTGGGATATACCTATACCAACCCGGTAGACCTGAACTATGACCCATCTGTTGACACCAACGGAACTGCTGACAGCCGGGTGTTAAAATACAGATATTATCATTCCGTAAAGGCAAATATGGAAATATCATTCAACAGAATACAGGCAGGTGTTGATGTACAATATACCAGTAACATGATCAATATTGATAAAATATTCGGAGAGGAACTCATTCCGGGTATTCCCAGTACATCCATCATGCCGGGTTTGAACGAGTACCGTGAAAAACACAATAAAGGCTATTTTGTGATGAATATCCGCGGATCGTTCGATATTACGGAAAAAATGAAAATCGGGCTTATCGTTAAAAACCTTCTCAACAACGAATACATGGCACGCCCCGGCATCATTGAAGCTCCGCGCAACATTGCAGTTCAGTACTCATTGACCTTATAATTTTTATTTTTTGCTGGGTATCATGTGATTTTTAGAACTGTTATGAACATACATTAGTATTTAATAATATGAGTAACGAAAACAAATCAATTCACGAATTTGATTTTAACCTGATCTGCGAATATTTTTCCTTTATGAAACGCCAGGGGCCGGGCAGTGAAGAAGCCACCCTTAAAGCGCTCGGATTTATTGCAAACCTGACCGCCGGATCGCACATTGCCGACATTGGCTGCGGAACCGGATGCCCGACCATGGTGCTTGCACAGCACACTCCCGGTCGTATCACGGGAATAGACCTGTTTCCCGTATTCATAGATTTGTTTAATGAAAACGCCCGTAAGCTGAATGTGCAGGACAGGGTAAAAGGGGTCACCGGCTCCATGGACAACCTTCCCTTTCAGAACGAAGAACTGGATCTTGTCTGGTCAGAAGGAGCCATATATAATATCGGCTATGAACGGGGACTGAACGAATGGAAAAGGTTCCTTAAAAAGGGCGGTTATATTGCCCTCACAGAAGCATCGTGGTTCACAGATGAGAGGCCAGACGAAATCAATGCCTTCTGGAATGAGGCTTATCCGGAGATAAACACCATCCCGCAAAAGATTGCCCAGATGCAACACGCCGGTTATATACCGGTGGCGCACTTTATCCTGCCCGAAAACTGCTGGATTGAGCATTTCTATAACCTGCAGGTTAAAGCCCAGGAAGCTTTTCTAAAAAAACATGAAGGCAATAAGGCTGCCGAAGAACTGGTAGCTAACGAAAGGCACGAAGCCAGCTTGTATCTAAAATACAAAGAGTACTATGGCTATGTGTTTTATATAGGGCAAAAACAATAACCGTGTCCACAGAGTGGATTTTCCCCATACGGAAATTTTGTGATAAAGGCTGAAACGCTTATAATTTATTGATCTTCCGCCACAACAAGAAATTTACGTACCTCCAGACAAAATATCTGAGTCTTGAATTACCATTTTCAGAAAAAATCATATTCCAGTTTTTGAGCAATTTACCTGAATCAGCAAACTTTTCCGTGTCAAAAGATGCCAGCTCATGTATGATGTTTTTCACCTTTTTTTCTGATTGCACCAGCCACATGTCCTGTGGCGTGGCAAAACCCAATTTGTCGGATCGTCTGTAAATTGTTTCAGGCAATACGTCATACATGGCCTCACGTAATAAGAATTTGCTACGCCCTTTATGTATCTTGTACACCGAAGGCACTGAGAAAACATATTCGATCAGGTCAATATCGTCGGCAAAAGGTGTGCGCGACTCCACGGAATATTGCATCGAACAACGGTCTTCCCAGCGTAACAGGTGGCGCAGGTACCCGTTGGTGAAATATTCGAACAAGGCGGAATTCAGGGTCCTGCCTGTTCCATCCGGCTTTTCCGCTGCCGGCTTTGCAGTGTCCGTCAGATCATTGTTTAGATATTCCAGCTCTTTGTGATGATTTTTAATAAACGCATGCCACACTGAATGGGGCATGATGCCGCTTAGTATCACCTTGGCCAGCGAACGTATCAATGTATTGAAATCCAGGGGAGAACTCTTCATGCAGGCAATTTCTGCACCCAACTGATACAGCCTGAAGCGGCGGAGCAACCCGGCATAATAAGAGATAAAAAATGGCACATATCCTGCAAAAAGCTCATCCCCGCCCTGACCGTCCATGAGTATGGTAATATTATTTTCCCGGGCTAATTTCATCACGGAACTTTGTGCATAGGTGCTGGTAGAAAACAAAGGTGCATCCTGGTAATAAATGATATTTTCAAGCTCATCGAAAAGGTCCTCGGCATGGCAACGGCAGGTATGCCAGTTCAGATCATGTTTTTTGACAACCTGCTCAGCCCAGTGCAGTTCATTTATGGACTTTTCATCACAGTCAGCCGTAAACGCATGAAGCTTGCCTGAAAGCTGACGCAGAGGGTTCCGGGCGTTAATTTTTTGCGAAACACCGATAATGCTGCTGCTGTCAATGCCACCGCTCAGACAAAAACCAACATTGACGTCGGAACGAAGCCTCAGTGTCACCGCACGTTCAATTTTTTCTTTAACCTGATGAATAATCTTTTGAGAATCAGCGGTATCGAAGCGTCCAGAACTTGTATTATATTCCAGGTTATAATACCTGGTGATCTCCATTTGGTTGGTGTTCAGGTCGTAGATCATATAATGCGAGGGTAAAAGCTCCCTGATATCCGTATAAAGGCCATCTTCAGTACGCTCTACCCTGCTGTGCATAAGATAATCAAATACCGCTGCGGGGTTGACACTCACACCGGAAGACAACTGCAACAACGCTTTTTGTTCGGAGGCAAAAGCAAAAAACCGTTTTGAGTTGATATAATAAAAAGGCTTTACCCCGAAACGGTCGCGACACCCAATCAGACAGGCCGACTCCGTGTCATACAGAACAAACGACCACATGCCGTTAAGTTTGCTGAGAAAATCCAGTCCCCAATGCTCATAGGCACGCAGCAACACCTCCACATCGCTTGAGGATTTGAATTGAACGGACTTGCTTTCAAGTTCTTCACGGATCTCCCAATAATTGTATATCTCGCCATTGAACACCACCCATACCGTTTTGCTGTCGTTACACATGGGCTGATGCCCGGCAGGAGAAAGGTCAATGACCGCAAGCCGCCGGTGCGCCAATCCCAGAAACTGTCCCCCGGGAACCGTTTCAATGTTGTCCTGTACCGCATAGGAAAGGTTCATATCCCAGGCCCCCTGCTGAGTGTCTTTGCCTCCACAGACATAAGTATTGTTATTGCCGAAACACACATACCCCTCGTCATCAGGGCCACGGTGGCGGAGTTTATCAGCCATTTTATGCAACGAGGCCGTGACCTCCGGCGCAGAAGGTTCAATTTTCAGTATACCGGCAATACCGCACATAAGCCTCGTTATTTGTCGTTAGCTTTATCCTGAAGCAAAGGTACAAACCGGAATGTGCCGTGTTCTTTTATGGTAACTTCCCCTTTTTCATTCCTGGTGACCGTGATCATATTCTGTATATCACCCGCGCCCACAGGGATAACCATGATGCCTCCATTTTTCAGCTGTCCGAGCAGCATTTCGGGAATACTGGGCGCACCCGCAGTAACAATGATCTTATCAAAAGGAGCAAAAGCTGGCAGTCCCAGGTATCCGTCACCATAGAAAAACTTCGGGTTATAACCGATAGCAGGTAATAATAGTTTGGTTTTCAGATAAAGGCTTTTCTGCCGCTCAATAGTATAAACAACAGCGCCCATCTCAAGCAGGACACAAGCCTGATAACCGGAGCCTGTACCAACCTCCAGTATTTTATCCCGTTTTTTTACCTGTAACAATTCCGTCTGAAAGGCAACCGTATAGGGCTGTGATATCGTCTGACCGGCACCTATGGGAAAAGGCTTATCTTCATATGCATGATTCTGGAAGGTGGAATCCAGAAACAAATGCCGGGGAATATTGTTAATAGCGTCCAGGACACCCTGATCAGAAATTCCTTTTTTCTTTATGGTTTCAACAAGCAGGTTTCTTAACCCTTTATGTTTATAAGAATCGACCATCTGTATCTATGTTAATCTTTTTCAGCATTTTATCAAGCACAACATAGGTTGTAAACCTGTTAATTTTTAACGCTAAAATAATCAAATCTCACGTATAAAAAATTTAATTTTGCGAAAAATACCAACGCACATGTTAACAATAGGAGTATTAGGAGCAGGACATCTTGGAAAGATCCACCTGAAATGTCTGTCGCAAATCGAAAATATAAAACTGGCCGGATTTTATGACCAGGACGCTGCAGTCGTCAAACAGGTTGAAGAAGAATTCGGCATCAGGGCATTCCAATCTGTGGACGACCTTGTTGCTTCCGTAGGTGTTGTAGATATTGTAACCCCTACCCTTTCGCATTTTGAGTGCGCCTCCAAAGCCATGAAATCGGCAAAGCATGTTTTCATCGAAAAGCCACTGGTGACCACCCTGGAGGAAGCCAGGCAGCTGATCTCCATTTCCAATGAAGCAGGCGTAAAAGTCCAGGTGGGTCATGTAGAGCGTTTTAATCCGGCCTATATTGCCGCAGCTCCCTATCTGCACCAGCCGATGTTTATTGAGACACACCGTCTGGCGCTCTTCAACCCCAGAGGTACAGATGTTCCGGTTATTCTAGATCTGATGATCCATGATATCGATATCGTCCTGAGTATTGTAAAATCAAACATCAAAAAAATCAGCGCCAGCGGGGTGCCTATTGTGAGCGATACCCCCGATATCGCTAACGCACGGCTCGAATTCGACAACGGTTGTGTGGCCAACCTTACCGCCAGCCGTTTATCAATGAAAAATATGCGTAAAACCCGCGTCTTTCAGCCCGACGCATACATAGCCATTGATTTCCTTAAACAAAACACCGAAATAATCAGACTTAAAAATATCACAGATGAAAGCGAAATAGGACCCCTTGACATGATCATCGAACCGGGTCACGGCAAAGGGAAAAAACAGATTTTCTTTGAAAAACCTGAAATCGTTCCTATCAATGCCATCAAAACCGAACTGGAGACTTTTTTCAACTCCATAATCAACAATACCGACACGGCAGTAAACATTATCGACGGATATAAAGCTCTTGATACGGCCTATAAAATCATTGAAAAAATCAATATCCCGGATTAAATTATACTTTCAGACAATAAATCAGAAATATTCTCGTTAACCCTGTGAATTTTATATACGAATGGGGAAAATTTACGTATCCGGATTACAAAATTTCAGGTTGGTTTTTGCAGGAATAATCATCATGATTTCCCTGGCATCATGCAAAAAAAATGATCTCGTCCCCGCCTATATTCATATTGAAAAAATTGATCTGTCGACGGTTTACGAGTTTGATGGCACCAACTCCCACAAGATCACGGATGCATGGGTTTATATTGATGGTGATCTTCAGGGTGTCTACGAATTACCCGCTACTTTTCCGGTGCTGGCAACCGGCGGACACAGAATCACGGTGCGTCCCGGAATAAAACTCAATGGCATTGCCATGACCAGGGCTTATTATCCTTTTTATCAACCTTATGAAACAATGGTTGACCTTACAGAAAAACAAACAGACACCATACACCCTGTTGTTGTGTATTATGCAAACAAAATTCAATGGATCGAAGATTTTGAAACAGCAGGCATTACTATGATGAAATTTGGCGACAGCGACACCACTTTTATTCAGACACACGACAGCACAATGATTTTCGAAGGTGCGAGTTCCGGAATTGCCCGACTCGATGCAACATACAATCATGTAATCAGTGTTTCTAGTGAGATTTTTGACATTCCACAAAATCAATCTGCCGTTTTCCTTGAACTCAACTATAAAACACAAACCACACTGACTGTCGGCTTGTATGCCCTGTTATCCACCGGCATGAACGAGCGCATTGTAACCATGTACATCAATCCCAACAAGAGCTGGAATAAAATATATGTCAACATGACGCCTACGGCAAATAATAACTCTAATGCCACCGGGTTCAGGGTGTTTATTGAAGCTTATAAACCAGACAGTCTGGCAACTGCAGAAATTCTGCTCGATAACTTAAAACTGCTCTATACCGAATGAACGAAATGAATCGAAAAACCGAGGTGCTCAAGTATGTTGTTGCTGATGTTGGATCTGCAGCAATGGCCTGGATTTTGTTTTTCATTTTCCGGAAATATCATATTGACTCCAACGTATTTGATAATCCTGTTCTGGTCTTTGGCGATAAGAAACTTTATATCGGCCTGGCTTTTATTATGGTTTTCTGGTTCCTGCTATATTACATTACCGGCACTTATCAGAAAATCTTCAGAAAATCACGCTTAAAAGAACTGGGGCAGACTTTTATGATCTCCATCATTGGGATGATCGTCATTTTTTTTCTTTTCATCCTTGACGACAAAGTTGTTTCATACACCAATTATTACCTGTATTTTCTTGTAATATTTATTTTGCATTTTACCCTTACGTGCACCTGGCGTCTGATATTCTCGTCACAAACGGCTTATAAAATTCATCATAAAATCATTGGATTCAACACCTTGCTTATCGGAAGCAACGGCAATGCCGTGGCCATTTACAACGAAATTGAGAACCAATGGAAATCGTCGGGAAATAAATTCGTAGGATTTGTGGATGTTCATAACGGAAACCGGCATCCCATGGAGAAGTTGCTTCCGCACCTGGGTAATTATAAAAACCTGAAAAGTATCATTTCAGATTATGAAATAGAAGAAGTGATCATCGCTATTGATAAAGAAGAACATGCTTTTATTGAGCAGATTATTTCCCTGCTTGAGGACATGCACGTTGTGATCAAGATCATCCCCGACATGAAAGACTTCCTGCTCGGAAGCGTAAAAATGACCTCTATTTTTCATGCCCCGCTGATACAGATATCTCCGGAACTCATGCCGGCCTGGCAGCGGAATATCAAACGTTTTTTTGATGTAGCCGGATCGTTGTGCGCCATGTCTGTTCTGCTGCCTGTTTATCTGCTGGTTGCTTTAGGGGTAAAACTGTCATCAAAAGGCCCGGTTTTTTACTCTCATGAACGCATCGGACTGCATGGGAAACCGTTCACTATGTATAAATTCCGTTCGATGTACGTTGATGCAGAGAAAGACGGCCCGCAGCTTTCGAGTAAAAACGATCACCGTATCACGCCTTTCGGACGTTTCATGCGAAAAGTCCGCCTGGATGAAATCCCACAGTTTTATAATGTACTTAAAGGAAATATGTCCATCGTAGGACCACGTCCCGAAAGACTTTACTATATCAATCAGATCGTGCAAAAAGCGCCTCACTACAAGCTGTTACATAAAGTAAAACCAGGCATCACCTCATGGGGGCAGGTAAAATACGGATATGCAGAAACCGTCGACCAGATGATTGAACGACTGAAATTCGATGTCTTATATATTGAAAACATGTCTCTGGCGGTTGATTTCAAAATCATGATCTATACTGCACTGATCATAATTCAGGGGCGCGGAAAATAGCTATAACTCTCCGTTCTCGATCATGACCACGATCTGTTCTATATCCTTGTCCTTACCCAGCGGGTCGTAAGTGGTTTTCAGATTATACCCGAAAAAACGTCCAAAAGCCTGATACATGGATGCCACAATACCTCCCCGAAACTCTTTTATGATTTCAAAGGATGAAGATCCGGTTTCACGGTCTACCAGTTTTATCAGTATCTCTCCCTGCAGTTCGTTCATATTTTTGATATCGTCTTCAAACTGTGCGACCAGTTCGTCTTCTGCTTGTTTCATCAGCCGTTTCTTTTCCTTTTTACTTGTCGCCTGATTGATGATATAATTAAACTCCAGTACTTTTACGCTGACAATTTTTGAATAGGGATAAACTTTTTTGACATGATAAACCAGCTTTGAAAACCGCAGGGCTTCATATTTATTTGCAAAAATCACCGGACCGAAGATCTTGACCTCATTCAGAGCTATAATAGGCAAGGTATCACCGTTTACGATGATCGCACGTGTTACAATGCTGCTGGTATCCTGAGCAGAGACAGAAAAAAAACTTTTAAATAAAACAGATAATAACAGCAAAACAAATTTTTTCATCATATGAATATCTGGGTAATCCTATTTCAATTTTTATGCCAGTATCCCTGTCAGATAAAACGCCGGATAAACCGAAGTTTATGAGTATAACAATGAAGTTCATTATTAAAAATCCCTTCATGGTCAATTTCATCGATACGCACCTTTCCTGATGCATGAATAATTTTCTGATTAAATAAAATAATACCCGTATGAATAATATTGTTTTCAGAGTTTTCAAAAAAAGCAAGGTCTCCCGGCATAGCTTCCGAAATAAAATCGATGTTTTTACCCTGCACTGCCTGTTGGGCTGCATCGCGGGCAATGTGAATACCGCATAATTTCATTACCATTTGTGTAAGACCCGAGCAGTCTATTCCAAAAGGTGATCTGCCACCCCAAAAATAAGGAGCATTCAGATACTGTCTGGCATATTCCGTGATAACGGTTCCGGTAATCTTTTTCTGGCTGCCGGTATAATCCGATTCAAAAATATATTCATTACCGGCTATAGTCAATGTATTTCCGGCGATGGCAGGCAGGCTGCTTCCCATCACTACGGGAAAAAAGAGGTTCAGGGTTTTATTACAGATCAGTTGTACCACATCCGTAACAACAGCCGTGTTATTACTGTTCATGCTGCTGAATTCATCATCCGTTAAAAAACAGCATTGTTTTTTATCAATCCATCCCTCATAAGAATCAGAAACAGTCATTATTTTCATCCAGGAGTCGAAAGTTTCAGTCACCTGAAACAATTCTCCGAACAACAACTGAGAAACCTGCTCCGCAATATCGGAAGGCCCGGAACGGACAGGAACCACACTTAAAATACAGATACCTTGTGACATCATTTTTTTTAGCAAAATAAGGGATTTTTTATGAAAGTATCGTATTTTTTATAAGGTGAGTGCCCTGTTCAGAAAATCATTCAGCGGTTTCATCTCCCTGAAAACCTTCACCGCATAGCTGATAAGTTCTTTCTCACTAAAGGCCGTGGGTTGGTAAAAATGATTGACATAATAATCTTTGAGTTTGAGGTATTCTCCGCCCTGAAAACCGTTTGGAAATCCGGTCGGAAGCCTTTGTAATTTGTCTCCGGTCACATCCCCGAATAAATCGCAAAACTTCTTCGCCGAAATGATCTTTGTGAATTCATCAAAATTATAATATATTTCCTGGCGTATTGATTTCAGCACGTCGGGCGGAGGCATGTATATCCCTCCCGACAAAAAGCAATTTCCCGGTTCCAGATGAAAATAATAACCCGCAGAGGGCGTCTTTTTCCCATTCTTATTAAAATATGCACCAAAATTTGTCTTGTATGGAGCTTTATCTTTTGAGAATCGCACATCCCTGAATATCCTGAAAATACATTCTCGGGGGTTGAGCGTTCTGATATCTTCATCAAAAGCCGCAATTTCCCGGTGCAATGAAGTCATTAATACAATGAAATCATTCCTTGCCGCTTCATATTTTGATTTATTGTCAGCAAACCACTGCCGGTTATTATTCCCGGAAATCTCAGTCAAAAATTTTAAAATTCTATCTGTCATATTAGTAATCCATTATTATATTTACAAAATTATTTATTATCTTTACAAACTATAATTAAAATTGTAATTAATTTTTATATTAGATAAAAAAATAACTTTGTATGCAAGTGAAAAACCTTCATATTACGTTATAATTAATAAAAATTAAATTATAGGGTATGTTACATTATAAAAAATTCTTTCTTACTGCTTTTTTACTTTTCACCATACACCATTTCAACTTTGCCCAAAACAGTAATATCTTTAACATAAATACGGACACAGACGAATTGACATCAGTCAGGGTGCAGGTATATTTTTACCTGGGATTATTTCAGGATTCTATTGTTCACCTTGTATGGGAAAATTATGATCAGAATAATATCAGGCAGGTTGTGGTAGAATCGAGCAACGATGGAATAAACTTCACACGATGTTCGGGTGCATTTATCGCAAACCTTTTTGACATTCATATTTTAAATTACCCTAAGGAGCTTGAGTATAACAGCACTGTATTGAAATCAAGTGAAAGCGGCAATACCCGATTCATTTACAATGACGTAGTGCCTCATGCAGATTTCAAACTTCAGGCCAGGTGGTACCGTATAAAAATGCATACTAACACAGGGCTGATCTACACTTCACAAACCGTATGCACCAATGACCAGCCCGGTATGATGCCAACAAAAACCAAAGAAATCCCAAACGAAAAAATTCTGAACAATCATTCAGAATATACCTGGGTTCCCGGTCAAAAAGCGGGTTGTTCACCTGTACAGACGCCTCCGGCGGGTTCTACTCCAACCGGGAATACGCAGACTTTTTACGGAGATTGTTGTTCCTGGGTCGAAACCCAGTACCAGGGAGCAAGTGCAGTATTAACTGATTGCGGGGGTGATAGTTACGCCTGGTGCTGCAACAATGTTCCGGGAGCTGCCGCCTGTGCTTCAGGTTATGTTTCCGACCCATGCTGTGTCCATTATTGCAATGAGTATAATTCATGCAGTTGTCACCCCTGGGAGTGCTGCGCATCATCCACAGTGAACACATGGGTTGTCACACAGTCATCTTCCTATCCACCTATCACGGTATCGGTATCAGCATCACCTTCCAGTATCTGTGTCGGACAATGTGCTAATCTGTCAGCATCGGGAGCATCCAGTTATACCTGGGTCGGCGGCAATTTGCCCGGATCATCATCCACAGGGGCAAACATCAGCGTGTGTCCTACAACAACTACAACTTATACCGTTACCGGTACCGACTCGCATAACTGCACAAACACCGCCTCTGTAACGATTACATTAAATCCGCCAACCATCTCCGGGACTTTGAGTTTGTGCATCAGTGCCACAACCCAACTCACAGGTTCGGGGACTCCGGCCACTTCCAATCCCTGGATTTCAACCAATACCGGCATTGCATCCGTGAATAATTCCGGACTGGTCACCGGTATTTCTGCCGGAACCAGTAACATTACCTACACGAACAATTTCGGATGCACCAATAGTGCGACCGTCACGGTAAAACCCACCCCTACGGTTACTGTACCGGCAAATATAACTGTATGCAGCGGAGCGGATGTTACAGGCGCCATGTTCACCAGCAACCCGCCAGGAGGTACATATACGTGGTCCAACACTAATGCCGCCATAGGATTAGCGGCAGGGGGAACCGGTAATGTACCGTCATTTAACGCCACCAATACGGGAACCGCGCCTATCTCAGGAATTATTACGGTGACACCAACGGTGAACAGTTGCATCGGGACACCTTCATCATACACTATTACCGTCAACCCAACCCCGTCAGTTGTTGTTCCGTCGGATATCACGGTTTGTAATGGCTCCAGTGTTTCCGGAACCAACTTTACAAGCCCCACTTCCGGTGCTATCTTTGTATGGACAAACAGCAATACCGACATCGGCCTGACAGGTGCCGGAACCGGTAATATTCCTTTATTCACCGCAACAAATACAGGCAGCGACCCTATTTCGGCCACCATCACCGTTGTGCCTTCAGCCAACAGTTGCCCGGGCACCTCATTATCTTACACCGTTACAGTGAACCCCACGCCAATGGTGATTGTTCCTGCTGATACCACCATTTGTGACGGTACCGTCGTCGCAGCTTCGGTGTTTACAAGCCTCACAGCAGGCGCAACGTTTACCTGGTCAAATCCGGCAACCACCATAGGTCTTGCAGGAAGCGGCACAGGCAATGTACCCGCCTTTACTGCGACCAATAACGGCACAGTGCCTGTAACAGCAACAATTACAGTAACCCCTGCAGCAAATAACTGTACCGGTACGCCATCATCTTATTCCATTACTGTCAATCCCCTCCCGGTGATCACGTTCACCCCAATGCCATACGTATGTTTCACATCACCTGCATTTACGCTGTCGCAGGCTTCTCCGGCGGGAGGGACGTATTCGGGAACGGGTGTCAGCGGAACCTCCTACGATCCGTCTGTGGCAGGTATCGGCACACATACCATTACGTATGATTATACCAACCCGGCCACCGGATGCAGTAATACGGGCAGCACCCAGATTGTCATTAACGGATTGCTGACGGTTACCGTAAGCCCCAACAACCCTTTTATTTGCGAAGACAACAGTGTTGTCCTTACCGCTGCAGGAGCCACCAGCTATACCTGGGAGCCCTCAGCCAGCCTTTCATCTGCCACCGGAGCCAATGTTCTGGCAACGCCACCCGCAACCACAATATATTCTGTTGTGGGCACCAACCCCGACGGATGTATAGGTTCTGCCACCGTAGCTGTCGGCATATACCCTGTACCAGTGATGGTTATTACGCCTTCCCCGCAGAAAGGATGCATCCCGCTGGAAGTGACTTTCGGGTACGGCCCATTGGGCCCCATAGATACCAATACCATATCATGGAATTTCGGAGACCTCTCCTCACCTTTCAACACATCCACAGAAACAACTCCAACGCATATCTACAATAACAGCGGTCATTTCCCTGTATATCTCAGCGCCCACACCACAGATGGCTGCCCGGTTTCCGTAGTGGATTCTATCTTTGCTTTCATTGTTCCTATTGCTGATTTTTATTATAACCCTCCGGTGGCCTATTCGGATAATCCCAGGCTGGACTTTATCGATCTGTCGTTTGCTGCCAACACCTGGCTATGGAATTTTGGCGATCCGCTTTCCTATAACAACAACTTATCCGATCTGCAAAATCCTTTTCACGTCTTTTCTGATTCCGGAACCTATGTGGTACAGCTTGTTGTTTTCAGCGATCAGAGTTGTTCCGACACTATAGAGAAACCCCTGATCATTTATCCGTCGATCATCATTTATATTCCAAATGCTTTTACACCTAATCTGGACGGGCGTAATGAAACGTTCAAGCCTATCATAACCGGGAGTGATGAAAGCCAATACGAATTCTTTATATACGACCGCTGGGGCAGGCTGGAATTTCACACCAATGATTACAACGAAGGATGGGACGGAAAAAACAATGGTAAGCCGTGTGAATTAGGCGTATATGTTTATCTGGTCAAATACACCAGTGTTACCGGAAAGGATTATAAAGTCAAAGGGCTGGTTACGCTTATCAGATGATTTTTATCAAAACAAATTAATCATTGATATTCCACACGAATGGTTATTATTAATAACTTACGGGAAGTTTTTTGTATACCATTGAAATGTTTTTCGCATATCACAAACAAAAATATTTCTGATAAATTTAGTCTTTATTTGCCTGAAAAGACATTATTAAATGACTGTGCGGCCATGTATTTATTTGTTTTCTGTCTGTTGAATTTAGCTCATCCCCTATGAACAAATTACAAAAATCTATCCTGATTATTCATTAATAACTGTGAATGAGCATATTATATAAACAAATGAAAACAGCGCCGGACATACTTTCATTGATTGGCAACACGCCTTTGCTGCGATTAAACAGATTTGCTGAAGAATGTCATGCGGAAATCTTTGGTAAACTTGAGTTTTTCAATCCGGCTTCGTCAGTCAAGGACAGGATTGCACTGGCAATGATAGAAGGAGGTGAAACAACCGGCCGGATAAAAAAAGACACGGTTATTATTGAACCCACCAGTGGCAACACCGGTATAGGACTCGCTATGGTCTGCGCTGTGAAAGGCTACCGCCTAATACTTGTCATGCCTGATAACATGAGCATTGAACGGCGTAACATCCTTAAAAGCTTCGGAGCGCAGGTTGAACTCACCCCTGCCTCCGAGGGAATGCTGGGATCCATAAAAAAAGCCGAAGAGCTGCTTTCCCGCTTTGATTCTTCATTTATGCCGATGCAATTTACCAATGAGGCCAACCCTGACATACACCGGAAAACAACGGCAGAGGAGATATGGAGAGATACTGACGGGAAAATAGATATTTTTATTTCGGGTGTTGGCACCGGAGGGACAATTACGGGAGTCGCGGAAGCATTGAAACAAAAAAATCCCCGCATAGAAGCTATTGCCGTTGAACCTGCCGGATCTGCTGTTTTATCCGGAAGCAAGCCATCACCGCATAAAATCCAGGGTATAGGCGCCGGATTCATACCTGCTGTGTTAAATAAGAACATCGTTGACAGGATCATCACCGTGACGGATCAGGATGCTGTTGAAACAGCCAAAGTACTGATCAGGCATGAAGGGATTTTTTGCGGAATATCATCCGGAGCCAATGCCTGGGCCGCCAGACAGGAAGGATTAAATCCCGGAAATAAAGGCAAGATCATAGTGTTTATGGTTTGCGACACTGCAGAACGATATCTTAGTACAGAATTATTTAAATCTGAATAATATGACCAGTCCATTGGATAAAAAAAACATCATTGACAGAATTGTCCGTGAATTCAGTGAGCAGGATGTTTCGGGAGTATTACAGCATCTGTCCGCCCATGACATGCCCATGCCATCCATAGAAAGTCTGAACGAGATTATGGAGTTATTGAAAAAAGTACTTTTTCCGGGTTTTTTCGGACATTCAGAAGTCAGCTCAGAAACCATGGATTATTACATCGGAGCAAACCTCGATAACGTATACCGTTTATTGTCGGAACAAATCAAAAGAGGGTTCTGCTTTGAATGTCATGATGAAAACCGGCTGTGTAATGAATGTGAATACAAGGCCAAAGATGTCACCAAAAGGTTTTTATCATCATTGCCCGGGATCAAGCACCTGCTTTCGACAGATGTGATCGCAGCCTTCAATGGCGACCCCGCTGCCCGGAATTATGGCGAAGCAATCTTTTGCTATCCCAGTATTTCAGCCCTGGCTTATTACAGAATCGCCCATGAATTGCTAAAATTAGAGGTTCCGCTGATCCCCAGGATCATCACCGAGATGTCACATTCGCTTACAGGCATTGACATACACCCCGGCGCCACCATTGGTGAATATTTTTTTATTGACCACGGCACCGGTGTTGTAATAGGTGAAACCACCATCATCGGAAAAAATGTACGATTATACCAGGGCGTCACCCTGGGAGCAAAAAGTTTTCCGCTGGATGAAAACGGCAAACCAATCAAGGGAATACCAAGACATCCCATAGTAGAGGACGATGTGATCATATATTCAAATTCCACTATTCTGGGGCGCATCACCATCGGCAGGGGTGCGGTCATCGGAGGCAATCAATGGGTCACAAAGGATGTTCCGGCAGAAAAGAAAGTTACTGAATAAATAGAATTAGGCGCATAGATAATAACCGAATAAGGAGTAATATTGTGGAAAGTATACTTAATTATGTAGTGCATAGCTCCGGAGGAGCTTAATGTTGGTAAAATTAACACATAGCAATAACATCCCGCTCCTTAGGAGCGGAACCTTAACTGAATTATTTTTTTTACCAACATTACATTCCTACGGAATGAAAAAATATTGTAAAAGCCCTGAAAACAAAGCTATTCAGCATATTTGTACTATTTTTCACGAACGACAGTGAAATTAATCAGTCGTTTTAAAAATAAATTGAATAAAGCGCATAGATAATAACCTAAAAAGGAGTAATGTTGTGGAAAGTAGACTAAAATATTTGTGGTGCAAAAGTTTAAGGGCTTTATGATATTCTAGTTTCAGCAAAAATTCCCAAACGAATTCGTATGAAAGAAAAAATATTTAATAATCTGATGAAACGAATTATAAATTGTTCACCACAAGCCTATAAATATCTTATTGCTTAAGTGCCTAATTCAAAGAATAAATTCAATACTAAATTCTATGCGAAGAAAAGTTTTATACCAGGATCTGGAGAAAATTGAAAAAATAATCGAAAAATGTGATGCCTGCTTTGTTGGTATGGCGGATGAGGACAATCAGCCTTATGTAGTCCCGTTCAACTTTGGTTACAAAGACAAATGCATATACCTGCATTCGGCCCGTACCGGGAAAAAGATGGATATTTTACAGAAAAATAATAAAGTTTGTGTTTCATTCAGCACCGATCATCAGATTGCCTGCCAGCATCCCGATGTTGCATGCAGCTATCTTTTGCGTTACCGGAGCGTGCAGGCATTCGGTCATATTGAATTCATCGAGGACCCTGATGAAAAAGCTGAGGCACTCAATATCATCATGCAAAAATATACCGGTCGCGACTTTAAATACAGCACACCATCCATCAGGGAAGTAGCTACATATAAAGTGTTGGTTGATAAGATCTACGGAAAAGAATTCGGATATTAAGAAATTGTTTTGATTTTATCTTTTCATATCTTAATGCGTCTTTTTTGCTGCAAATCGTTAGATTTTTCGACATAGGATAAACTATGTCTGCAATATCTGCCTCGTTTCGCTAAAAAAATCCATCATAAATCTTATGTAGTGTCTGAACGAGAACTCCATTTTCTTCCCCGCCTCCTGGGTTTGACACTTGAACCGCCCATACCCCTCTGAAACCCTTATTCAGCAAGGGATGTTGTTTTAAAATTCAAAAAATGTAGTGCGAAAACTATTTTGTATTTTCTGTTTTCTATATTATATTT
>Ga0209717_1002227_pt1 | contig 19028 bp, 25 predicted proteins | sample AD_UKC048_MetaG_FD_184418 | JGI IMG/M metagenome (GOLD analysis project Ga0209717, IMG submission 184418) | Active sludge microbial communities of municipal wastewater-treating anaerobic digesters from USA - AD_UKC048_MetaG (SPAdes) (version 2) | ecosystem: Engineered > Bioreactor > Anaerobic >... | reverse complement strand
ATCATAGACCAAGGAAATCATTAGGCTACAAGACCCCTTATGAGTGTATGCAAGAAGCTGGACTTTTAAAACAAAAAACAATTAAAAAAACCCGAACATAAAATTGCATTTCGGGGGTGAATTCGCCTAGAAAGTGATTTTATTAGACTATCATATTCTCCATTTTATGTCAACCCATAATTTTTTAATTTATTTTTTTCCCTTTATTTTTTCGCTAATATTAGCCATAATTTTAACTCCGCTAATAAAAAAATTAGCCGAGAAATTTCAGATTTTAGACGAACCAGCATGCGAAAGAAAAAAACACATTAAACCAATTCCTCTACTTGGTGGTTTGGCAATTTTTTTATCTTTTTTAATTACTTTGATAAGCGTCTGGTATTTAGGCTGGCTTAATGATGGCGTTTTAAAATCTGCGCAAATTTTTGGTATAATTTTTAGCGGTTTAATTTTAATGCTTGGCGGTTTTTTAGATGATAAATACAATTTAAAACCTTGGCAATCATTTTTATTTCCAGTTTTATCTGCGCTTGTGGCTGTTGGTTTTGGTATCGTTGTTAAATATATTACCAATCCTTTTGTGGCTGGCACTGGACCTTATGGTCGCGCTTTATTTTATTTTGACTGGTTTAATTTGCCAATTTCTTTAGCCGCGATTTTTTCATTTTTTTGGCTACTCGGTATGACCTATACCACCAAATTTTTAGATGGTCTTGATGGCTTAGTTACAGGCGTTGGCTCTATTGGCGCCATAATTTTATTTTTAGTTTCTTTATTTTGGGATGTGCCCCTAAGCGCCACTTCAATTTTATGTTTAATTTTAGCTGGTTCATTGCTCGGATTTTTAAAATATAATTTTTATCCAGCTAAAATTTTCTTGGGCGAAGCTGGTTCAACTTTAATTGGATTTATGTTGGGCACCTTATCCATAATTTCTGGCGCTAAAATTGCCACCGCTTTGTTAGTGATGGGCCTGCCGATCTTGGACGTGGTTTTTGTCGTTATTGGCCGCGTCATTTCGCATAAACATTTTTATGAGGGCGACCGACGGCATTTGCATTTTCGTCTTTTAGACATTGGTTTTTCTCAAAAACAGACCGTTTTTTTATTATATTTTTTAACTTTATTATTTGGCAGTTCGGCTATTTTTTTACAAAGTCAGTACAAAATCGTGGCCATAGGGGTGTTGGTTTTGGTAATGGTAATTTTAGGCGTGTGGTTAACCGTGGCGTATAAGAAAAAGTATAATGTATAAAGTATAATGTAGTGTGAAAAACAAAAAACATTAAAAACCATAATTCATAATTCATTATACATAATACAAATTTTCATTTGACGTTTTAATTGTTTTACGCTATATTATAATTAATATAATTATTAACTTTTTCCGGTATTCTTCCGCGTAAATCAGCGTAGAATTCCGCGTAAATCAGCGTTTATGAAATTAGCCGTAATTAAGACTGGTGGCAAGCAATATTTGGTTAAAGAAGGCACTGTTTTAAAGATAGAAAAACTCATTGGCGAGGTTGGCTCCACTATAAAATTTAATGAAATTTTAATGTTAGCTGATGAAAAAACTTCTGAAGTTAAAATTGGTAAACCATTAATCGATGGGGCAGAAGTAGCCGCTAAAATTTTAGAACAAGGCCGAGCTAAAAAAATTAAAGTGGTGCATTATAAACCAAAAACTCGCCAACATAAAGTTTATGGCCATCGTCAACCATTTACTAAAATTCAAATAGAAAAAATAAGTTAACTTTTTGAAACCCTGATTTTGTGTCAGGGTTTTAAAATTAATTATATGGCTTTACCCAATACATCGTTTGTAGCTGAACAATTAAGAAAAAATAGCATGGAACAACCGGAACAAATTGATACAGGTTTAGAATGGGTTATTAAATTAGCGCCCTTAAATGTTCTTTACTGGTTGCGTAATTATCTTGAAAAACAACAGAAAATTGAAGATGATTTTCAGAAAATGAAGCAAGGAGAAATCGAAAAGAGTATATGGGAGGCCAGCAAGTTAAAATTTCAAGAGGATTTTCATGTTAATGAGATAAGCGAAATTTTAGCAGAAAAAGAAATGTTGCCCATTGACGAACAATGGAAAATATCATCAAAATTTGCCAAATTTAATTTAATGCCAGAAAATATAGAGGCAATTAAAATTATTAAAGAATATCGTTTGGGTGCTCTTTCTAACAAATTAAGAAAGTTAATTCAAAGTGCTATAAATGTAAAAATAGATGCTGATATGGATAAAGAATTTATTGATGAAGAAACGGGCAGATTAAAAGGTAAAACAATTAGTGTTAAAGGTACTGGGTTGGATACTTCCAGAGAAGATAAATATGAACCAGGACATGGTGATGATTTTTTAACAGATATGGCAAGAGTAGAAAAAGGCAGAAAACCAGACGATTTGTTTGGTGAAACAGAAGATGAAGATTATGAGAAATTTTTGACACAAAATGATCGTGGCAGATTTGTTCCTATTGAAGATGTTGATGAAAGTGCGCTGGTTGAAAATGAAGGGGCAACTTTTACTGATGAATATTATACTCAACTAAAAAAAGAACGAGAAAAAGCAGAAAAAAAAGAAAAAAAGGAAATGACGATTTTAACAGACAACGCGCTTCTGCCTTAAAAAGGCAAGAAAAAATTGAACAAGCAAGAAGCCAAGAAGAACAAGATTTTTTGGCTAAAAGAACAAAATTTTGGCCAGCAATTACAGAAAAACATAATGGTTTATCATTGAATTTACTTAAGCATTTGTTTCAAGAAAAAATAATATATAACTACACACTGGAAATGGTGCGTGATTATTTAATAACTTTATTACTTGGCAATAATGATGTAGCAAACCAGTTTCAACTATCAGGAAATAAGAAAAAAGTTAAAAGTGAAGAAATAAGTCAAAGAGAAATAGCAAAGCCCCCTTATTTTATTAGAAAATTTAATTTGGAGAATATTACTGTTGCTCATGCCGAACTTCTAAAAGACGAACTACAAAAAATTATCTCCTCCATGGAATATCTTAAGGAAAAAAGAAGGAGACAATAAGCCACCTAATAAATTAGATAAAATAAAAAATCCCCGCCTTAGAAAATAGGGCGGGGATTGTGTTTTGTTTTACAATTCATCTTCGTAATCTTCAAAAATATGTTTTTTCTTTTGATGGTCTCGGTGAGGACAAAATGTTTTTGTTATATTTGGCCATAAACTTTTTAAAATTAAAACATTTTTTCCGCATTTTTTGCAAATTCCTAGGCGATACCAAATTTTTAAAATAATAAAATACACCAGCCAGCCAATAAAAGAAAAAATTATTAAAAATTTGGGCCCGATAAAGTTAATATTATTTTTATCTGCTTCAAATAAGTATTCAACAATATAGGCTGTTTTGGCAAAAAAAAACCAAATAAAACCCAAAATAAACATTATCACAAATAGCATAGTGAAATTTTTAATAATTTTCATTGGTCCCCCATTTTGTTGAAAGAATGCTTAAACCGACTGGCATTAGCAAAATAAAAAGACCCAAGGTGCCGATTCTTGTGATGTGTAATTTATTGCCTAGCCCACAAAGAAGACAGGTATCACAAATAAATGAAAACATAAGTAAAACTACGACAAAAACTTTTTCAGTAAAAACTTTTTCAGTTGTTTGTCGATAGGCGGGGAGAATTTTTTGCTTTTTTTCCACGGTATTCCTCCAAATTTAAATTGTAATTCTGCCCTTAATGGCATTGCTCAAAGTAATTTCATCGGCATATTCCAGATCGCCACCTTGGGGCAAACCGCGGGCAAGTTTAGTGATTTTAAGGTTATAATTTTTTAGCAATTTAGTCAAATAGAGAGAAGTGGTCTCGCCTTCAATGGTGGGGTTTAAAGCTAAAATAATTTCTTGAATATTATTTTGTTTTATTCTTTGAATTAATTCCGTTATTCTTAATTTTTCTATGCCAACACCCTCCATAATATTGAGGGTGCCGTTGAGTACATGATAAACGCCATTAAATTCTCGAGGTCTTTCCAAAGCTTCAATATCGGCAGCTTCGGCGACCACACAAATTAGCCCATGGTTTCTTTTTTGATTAGCACATATTGAACACAAATTTTGTTCACTAAACTGGCCACACAAAGTACAATTTTTTATCTGATCTTTAATATGTAAAATGTTATTACCAAAATCAGTCAGAAAAATTTTATTTTGTTTTAGCAAATAAAAAACTAAACGCTCTGCTGTTTTATTACCAATGCCCGGCAGAGCGGAAAAATGGTTGATTAAATTTTTGATGGTTGGTGGTAAGGACATATTTAGCCCATCATCATTTTGGCCATAAGAGTTTGAACTTTCTTAATAGCAGAATTAAAGATGTGCGGTAAATTTTTTTCTAAATCTTCTTTGTTTAAATTTTCTGGTAAACTAAGGTTGGTAATTTCTTGGCTGCCATTCATGGTTAAACTAATACCTTGTTCTTCAACGGTGATGGTTTCATTAGCTAATTTACTTTGAATTTCTTTGGCTTTAGATTGTAATTGATAAAGGTCTTTTAGTTGAGATAGCATATTGTTTAGTTAATAATAATTGGGTGTTGTTGTCATTCCAGACCGCCTCGCTGAGAATCAGGCGGGCGGATCTGGAATCCAGAAAACAAAGATAGTGGTAATAAGAAAGTCTGCTATGGTAGAACTAATTAAAACATTGTTTAACTTGCCTGGATTTCAGTTAAAATTTTCCTTGGTGTAATTTTTAACTCACGGGAATGACAAATAGAATATTTAAATTATTCACTTGGTGGCGGTTCGGAAGTAGCAGAGCTTTTATCCAAATTTTTAAAGCTAGCTTTAGTATCATCGAAAAATAATTCGGCTACGCCAGTAGGACCATTTCTGTGTTTAGCAATATAAATTTCCGCAATATGCGGCCTAGTGGTATCTTTTTTGTAAACTTCTTCACGATAAATAAATAGAACCACATCAGCGTCTTGTTCAATAGAACCAGATTCTCTTAAATCTGCCAACTTAGGAATGGCAGTTGGGCGATTTTCCACTTGGCGTGATAATTGGGACAGAGCCAGAAGTGGCACGTTTAATTCTCTGGCCACAGCTTTTAAACCGCGAGAAATTTCCGAAACAATTTGTACCCGGTTATCAGAATAACTGGAACTAGAACTATCCATTAATTGCAAATAATCTAAAACAATAAATCCTACACCATGTTCTGCTTGTAATCTTCTGGCTTTAGTGCGAATTTCCATAATATTAGCCGTGGGTGAATCGTCAATAAAAATTTTTGCTTCAGCTAATTTTCCCATGGCATTGCCAATTTTAGAAAAGTCTGATTCACCAGAAAAATCCTCCCGATCAGAAAGTTTGCCAGTGCGCATTTTCCACATATCTACATCTGCTTCAGCGCAAAGCATTCTATCCACCAATTCCTCTTTAGACATTTCCAAAGAAAAAATACCCACCGGAATTTTTTGTTCGACAGCAATACGCCTAGCCATATCCAAAGCCAAAGAAGTTTTACCCATTGAAGGTCTAGCCGCCAAAATTATTAAATTAGATTTTTGCAAGCCAGCTAATTTTTGATCTAGTTCATAAAAGCCAGTGGGCACACCGCGCAATTTGCCCGAATCTCGATGTAATTCATCAATTCTATCAAAAGCTTCAGTTAATAAATCTTTAATCGAGCTATATTGATTTTTTAAAAAATTATTAGAAACACTATATAATTTACTTTCGGCCATATCTAAAACTTTTTGAATTTCTTCACCTTCTTCATAACCCAATTGGACAATTTCTGTGGCCGCTCTAATTAAACGATTCAGGGTGGATTTTTTTTGAATAATTTTGGCGTAAAAAATAATATGCGAAGCCGTAGCCACACTGTTGGTTAGGGTAGTTAAATAACTGCGACCGCCAATTTTTTCTAAATATTTTTTTTCTTCTAATCTTGAAGTTAAACTCAAAATATCAATCGGCTCACGATTGCTGTATAATTCCAACATGGTCTCATAAATTTTGCCGTGAGCATCTTTATAAAAATCTTCAGGTACTAATAAATCAGCTATTTTAATAATAGCATCTTTATCAATTAATAAAGATCCGAGCACAGATTGTTCGGCTTCAATATTTTGCGGTGGTAGACGTTCTTGAGTGGCATTAGACATAAGATAAGATTAACAAAATATTTTTATTAAAGCAAGGTATTTTTTTAACGATTTTATCCCCATTTTATTAACGTTTTATTGCCTAAAGGAATTTGATGATTTATAATGATAATATGAATTTTGGCGCAAAAAATAAAGAAATATGGCTTTTAATTGCTATAGGCACAGTGATGTTTTTTGTTTACAGTTATTTGCCTTTAAGTCAAATAAATTGGCAAAAACAAAATAATGTTGATCTGTCATTAAGGTTTAATACTCCAGATGAAGTATTAAATTATTATTTTAGTAGTCAATATGCAAATAATGGTCAATTGTATTATTTGGAACCATTAAATACTAGCCTGGATAGAGTAGTTTTTCCGCGTTGGGCCCTAGTAGTTCAAGATAAAATTACTCCGGGTAGTTTTTTGGGTTTGGATTTAATTTATGGCACTTTAGGCCAAATTTTTACTAAAAATGTGATTCCTTTTTTAACACCACTTTTTACCATTCTAGGTCTAATATTTTTTTATTTACTAATTAAAATTTTTTTTGATAAAAAAATAGCTTTTATTTCAGCGCTATTAATGTCTGTTTTTCCAGGATTTTGGTATTATGCTTCTCGCACTATGTTTAATAATGTTTTATTTTTAAGTTTGTTTTTGGGTGGATTATATTTTTTTATTAGATTATTTTATGTTAATCAACAGAAATCGGAAGTAACTTTGCATTTTGGAAATCAAAATTTTAAAAGCGTTCCCCGTAATTCATTATTCATAATTCTCAATTCATTTTTGGCTGGTTTGTTTTTTGGTCTCGCCTTAATCACTAGGACTTCAGAAATTGCTTGGGTTGCCTTAATGCTTTTGGTAATTTTAATTTTTTATAGAAAAAACATTAAAAGTTTATGGCCATATTTACTAATCAGTTTAATGGTGGCTATCTGTTGTTTGGCACCGGTTTTGCATCAGAATAAAATTTTATACGGCGGTTATTTTTCTACTGGTTATCCTTTGACCACGGTTAGTTCTAATTTGGAAACTAATAGTGTGCAAACTATTTCTTTCTTACAAGCAATTTTGTTACCTTTTGGTTTAAATTTAAAAAATATTTTTTTTGTTGTTTATAATTATATTTTTAAATTATTTTGGCCGTGGTTTATTTTGATAATATCTGGCTTGTTGATGTTTATAAAAAGTTCAAAAACTAAAGAGCAAAAGCTTTATATTTATTTAACATTAGTCATTAGTTATTTGTTATTATACTATGGTTCCTGGGTTTTTCGCGATTCACCAATTTCCAATTTAATTTCAATAGGTTCCTCATATGTACGTTATTTTTTACCACTTTATATTTTTTCCTTGCCTTTGATTGCTTATTTATTAGTCAAAGTTTGGCAGTGGCAAAAATTGACTAAAATTTTAAAAATATTTTTATTTATTCCAATTATTTATTATTTATTATTTATTATTTATTACTCTGTTTTTGTTGGCCCGGAATCTCTACCTGCTGTGAAAAAAAATTTAATTACTTATAATATTCAAGCTAAAAGTATTTTGGAAGTTGTGCCAGAAAATGCTATATTGTTATTAGATAATAGTGCGGATAAAATTGTTTTTCCTGAATTAAAACATATTATTGTGCCGCAAGGAGGAGTGGAATATGAGCCCTTAAGAAAGGCTTTGCGTTTGAGCCAAAAGAAAAATATTTATTATTTTCATAATAAAGTCAGTGATAGTCCAAAATATTTAAATCAAACAAAATTTAATCCAGAAAATTTAGAAATTTATGAGGGTCAAAATATTGAGGGTGGGGGAGTGTTATATAAAATTAAATTACTAATTTTTAATGACTAATGAGATTATTTTATCCCCGCCTTTTTCCGCCAAAGGACAGATCTGCCTCTGATTGAAAAGGCGGGGTCTACTGGCGATAGCCAGAGGGGGCGGTTATGGTATTAAGATAAAATAATTTTATTTTAGCATTATAACCACCCCGGTTCGTCCAAATTGCCAGAGGGACGAACCGCCCCTCCTTTAAAAGGAGGGGATAGTAAACATTCGTCCTTTTATCATACATTATACATAATTCATAATTCATTATACAAATTTTATGTGTATTTTTTGCAAAATCATTAACAAAGAAATTCCAGCGGAAATTATTTATGAAGATGAAAAAACTTTAGTTTTTTTGGATATTGAACCAAATAACCCCGGGCATTGTTTGGTTGTGCCCAAAGTGCATTATGAAAATATATTTGACGCACCAGAAGAAGTTTTGGCGCACTTAATAAATGTCGCTAAAAAAATTAGCAATATTTTAAAAGTTGCAGTTTTAGCCGAAGGTATAAATATTGGTATTAATAATGGCGAGGTCGCTGGACAGGTGGTGCCACATTTACATATTCATATTATTCCACGTTATGCCAACGACGGTTTTATTCATTGGCATGGTAAAGCATATCAAGATGGTGAAATGCAAAGTGTGGCGGAAAAAATTAGAAAAGTTCTCTAAAAACAAAAAATCCCCACAGAGGCGGTGTTGCCTAAGGGGGAAAGTTGAATAGTATTTTGGTTAGTCGCGTGGATTAGCCAAAACACCTTTGCCTGATTTTGTGCTGGTGTTGTAAAATCCCGTAAAATCTTGACAGTAAGGACTAATTCCCACCAAAAGAAAAATTTGATGTTTGGAACTAATTCTCATTTGTGTCTTTACAGTCGTAAAGGTCAATTCAATATTTTTTCCTGAACTGACTTTGAATTCATAGATAGGCCCGTCCTCAATTATTTCTGGTCCATCTATTATTTCGACCGTCTCAAAAGGTTCGGGAGCCTTGTATTCAGCAGCTAATCTGTCCATTAGCTGTATCATCTTCTCTCTCTTCTGATCAGGGTTCATGCTGCTTTTTTCTGGCCAGTACCCATGGCTCTCAACAAATTGCGACTCAGACTCAAACATATCTGCGTGCGCATTTATTACTTTGTTGCAGAGTTCTTCTAATTCAGGACTTAATGGCTGAACTAGATGATTTTGCTCAATCTCGTTCCATTGATAATCGCTGATTAAGCAATATTCAGGAACGTTGTCGGTTGTGCCCCCATCGTATCTGGGGACAGGAGCGGTTTTGTCTGTCTCGATACAAAAAATATCGCGACCATTTTTTACCAAGAAATTTGTAGGGGAAATAATTATGCCTTCCATGACGACCTCCTGTTTGTTAGTAAAAAAATATCGGCCCCGGTTCCCACATTAGAAATTATATCATACTTTTAAAATATTGTCAATAGCTGGATAAAATTTAATCTAATATTAGCCAAAAAAGCTCCTAAACAGGAGCTTTTTTATTCTTTTTTTAATCATAATTCATTATTCATTATTCATTATTCGTATTCTATTGTATTTCCGCCACATTCAACCCATTTTCATCAATATAATAAACTTTATTGCCATCTGCGTTGCCAAAAAAATCTTTTATATCAGAGCCAGTGATTAAATTATTTAAAATTTTATCTTGTTTAATAGTTTCAGTTATTTTTAAGCCATCAGCAGATAAATAATAAATATGAGTTGACACCGGATACCAAGCAGATTTTATAATTTCAGAACTTAAACGCAGAATAATATTTTCTTCTTTGGTATTTAAATCATAATTAAATATTTCAAAATCATTGCCCAAAAGTAAAATATTATTGTCGGCTGAAATTTTAAAATATTTTGTTTCAGCAAAAGTTTTAATTTTTTCAGTGCTGTCTTTAAGGTTGAGCAAATAAAAAATATTATTGGTGGTATCCAATAAAAATAAATAATCAGCATTTAAATTTTCTAAGGTATATTTTGAGGTTGGAAAAGAATTTAATGTTTCTTCTGTGGCTATTAAACCAAGGCGCATTTTTTTTAAAGCCACATTAGTTTTTTCTTGACTTAAATAATAAAGTTCTTTATCAATTAATGTCCAAGCAATAATTGGTTCATTAATCACTGTGGAAATATTTTGAGTGGTCAAATTGATTTTAAATAAACCGCTCGAGCTGGTAAAATAGAGCATTTCATCTTTATCAGCGAGTGACCAGTTAGGGCTATTAATTGGCCTGATTTGTTGACTTAAATCAATGATTTTTTTATTAATAAGATCGATAACCACAATTTTCTCAGCTCGACTGGCCAAAAGATAATTTTGTCTGGACGAAATCATTAATTTTTCTGGAACAAAATTTAATTCCGCCAGGGGGCTGATGGATTCGGTGTCTAAATTAAAAAGAGCTAATTGGCTTTTATTGTTTGCCGTATAATTAAGAGCTATTAAATTATCTATTAAGGCACTTATGATATTTATGGGTTGAGAAAAAATATTTGCAACCTTGGGTTCTTTTTTAAATAATCTAATATATTGAGCAAAAGTTGTTTCATTGGGATGAACAGTTAATTTTTTTTGCCAATCTTGATAGCCATCTTTAGTAATTTTAACATCATAATCGTTGGGGAGTAAATTTTTAAGACGACTTTCAGTGGTATCTTTTTGAATTTTATAATTTAAATAAATAGTAGCTTTCGAGGGTTTGGATTCTAAAAATAAAACACCAGTTTTTTCTAAACGGCGTTTAGTAAAATCATACTGATAACCTTGGGCTAGTAAGACAACTATGGGAGCAGCAATAAAGAAAATTAGAAAAAAAATGCAGTATAAAATGCGGCGGCGAAATAGAGACATATAAAAGTATCATAACTAAAATATTTAAAAAAAGCAAATTGGAGTTTTATTTTTAAACCTGCTATGGTATACTTACCAAAGTAATTATTAATTAATCTTATATATGTCTATATTTAAAAAACAGATTTCTTTATATTTAGTGCTAATTTTAATGATTTTAGCTTTTTTGGGTGGCTTAATAATTGGTAGTAATAATTTTACTGTTGATAATAATACAAATACGGATAAAATTTCTGGACAAGTTTTGGATAAAGATAAATTGCCTGATTATTTGACTAAAGATGTCAATTTTAATTTATTTTGGGAAGTTTGGCAGAAGATTCAGGCTAGTTATATTGATCGGCCTGTTTCTGAAACAAAACTACTTTATGGGGCCATGTCCGGTTTAGTTGGCTCTTTAGGCGATCCTTATTCATTATTTTTTGAACCAGTTGAAGCCAAGAAGTTTACTGATGATTTAAAGGGTAAGTTTGAAGGTATTGGCGCAGAGATTGGTTTGAGAGATGGCATAATTACAATTATTGCGCCATTGCCAGGAACACCGGCCGAGTTGGCTGGTCTTAAGGCTGGTGATAAAGTGATTGAAATTGATGGCGCGAGCACAGAAAAAATGGATTTAGATGCAGCGGTTAATAAAATTAGAGGTAAAAAGGGTACAGCTGTTAAATTAAAAATTTATCGTCCTAAAGATAATAATTATAAAGAAAATGATATTATTCGTGATGAAATAAAAATTTTAAGCGTTAAAATGGAAATGAAAGAAAACAATATTGCTTATATACAAATTACTAATTTTAACGAAGATACTGAAGAATTATTTCAAAAAGCTGTTAATGAAATTTTGATAAAAAATCCTCGAGGCATTATCTTGGATTTGAGAAATAATCCCGGCGGATATTTAGATCGTTCTATAGAAATTGCTTCTTATTGGCTGTCACCAGGACAAATTGTGGTTAAAGAAGAATTAAATGGTGGTGAAAAAATACAACATTTAGCTAATGGTTTAGCTCAATTGAGAACTATTAAAACTGTAGTTTTGATTAATGGCGGTTCTGCTTCAGCTTCGGAAATTGTATCTGGAGCTTTACAGGATTTTGATTTGGCAGAATTAGTTGGAGAAAAAACTTTTGGTAAAGGATCTGTACAAGCCCTCGAAGATTTATCTGATGGTTCATCAGTAAAATTAACTGTAGCTCGTTGGCTAACACCCAAAGATAGACAAATTAACGTTGTTGGCATTGAACCAGACATTAAAGTAGAATTAACCGAAGACGATTTTAACGCTGGTAAAGATCCACAATTGGATAAGGCGATAGAAATGCTAACGCAATAATTTTTAATTTTTAAATTAAAATTTTGAAATAATTTTCAATTTTTTAATTTTTAAACATTTTTTATTAAAAATTTAGTTATTAGATATTATTTTAAAATTCAAAATTAGAAATTTAAAATTAAATAACAGATTTATGCAAGTAATTTTTCTTAAAGACATAAAAAATGTCGCCCAAAAAGGCGAGATTAAAAAGGTAACAGATGGTTATGCTTTGAATTTTTTATTACCGCAAAAGTTGGCCATAGCTGCCAATCAAAGCAAAGTTTTAATGGCTGAACAACAGAAGAAGAGTCTTATTTTAAAACAAGAAAAAAACGAGCAGGCTTTAGAAAAAAATATTGCTAAAATTGCGCATAAAAAAATTGTTATAAAAAAGCAAGCTTCGGCCAAAGGCAAACTTTTTGCCGGTGTTTCCGCTGTAGATATTAGTTTAGCGTTTAAGAAAAATTTTAATTTGGAAATTTCACCTGAAAAAATAAAAATTCCAGAACATCTTAAAGAAATTGGCGAACATAAAATGGAATTACAAATTGATCATAAAAAAGTTGTTATTATTATTGAAGTGCAAAAAGAAAATATCTAAAATTATTAAACAAAAATCCTGCCACCAAGGCAGGATTTTTAGAATATTCTTTTAGCTATTTTTCTTTTGTTTCAGATTCAATTTGGCAGTAATTTTATTTTTTATTCTTTTAGCTATTTTTTTTTGTTGCTTATCATAAGCGCGTTTAGCAGAATTTGGCATAAGATTGCAAGTTAAAAGGCAAAAGTTAAAAGTAAATTTTTTAACTTAAAGCACATCAACAAATTTAGTTGTTTTTAAATTACCAGTGTATTTGATTTTTTTGCGATTATAAAATTTAACTTTACCCTCTGCAGTGGCAAACAATGTATCATCAACACCTTTCATGACGTTTTTACCGGGGTGAATTGGGGTGCCTCTTTGGCGGACAATAATAGAGCCAGCTTTTGCTGTCTGACCTTCATATAATTTTGTGCCAAGTCTTTTGGAGATGGAATCGCGGCCGAGTCTTGTCGAGCCACCTGCTTTACGATGTGCCATATAATTTTATTTAGTTTATTCCGACCGATTCTATAAGAACAAGTAGAGAGATCTCGGTTATTATTGTTAGCCACGCTTACTTGCCGGTAGGATTTCCTATCGGCGTAAGAATAACTAATAACTAGGAATAATATTAAATTAAATTTATTAAGTATTTTTATTGTAGCAGAATAATAAATTTGTGTCAAATTGTCAGATTGATGGTTATTATGTATAATAACATTAAGGTGTAGAGGTTTTTAAATTCAAAATTAAAAATTTAAAATTATAATCATATGTATAGCCCAATAGTTTTACAACATTTTCAAAATCCGCACAATCAAGGTTCAATACCCGATGCTGACGCTATGGGCCAAGTTGGTAATCTGGTGTGCGGTGATATTATGAAATTATATTTAAAATTTCGTGCCGAGGACAAAAGCAAACCTTTGGAGGGACGCATTATCGAGGATGTTAAATTTGAAACACTCGGTTGTGGCGCAGCTATTGCCTCCACTTCCATGATGACAGATTTAATTAAAGGCAAAACAGTTGGTGAAGCGTTGAAAGTATCTAAACAAGATATTGCCGATGCTTTGGGCGGTTTGCCAGTAGTTAAAATGCATTGTTCAATTTTGGCCACAGAAGCGTTGGAAGAGGCGGTGAAGAAATTAAGAAATTAGAATAAAAAGATGTTTTGTTCGCGTAAATTCGCGTAGTTATTCGCGTAAAGTCGCGATAAAAACAGAGATCCCTCGATTCATAACGACAAAAAAAGTCGCTCGGGATAAAATTAAAAACTAAAATTAAATTTATGAAAAACCCAATCATTCGCACAATTTATTTATATCTTTTTGCTTTAGTTGGCTTAGCTATGCTCGTCATTGGCTTATCCATGATTATTAATCTTGGTTTAAAAACTTGGATTTTTACCCAAGCAGACAAGCAAGATGTTTATAAAAACCAGCCAATGCCTTTATATTTAAGTAGTGATGTAAAAGTGGCCCAAGAAGTAAAAGTGTGTGCAGATAAATGTGAATTAACTCAAATTCAAAAACAGCAGGTAGATAGCTGGTTATTGGAATATCAAAAATGGGAAAATGAACAAAAAAATATTGATACTAATGTTTGGGTAGTTAGAACAAGACAGCGCCAAGCCGCCACAGCTGTTTCTTTAATTTTGGTCGGTTTGCCATTGTGGCTGTTTCATTGGAGTGTTATAAAAAAAGATAATAAAGAAAAAGAAGTTTAATTTATAATTAAAAATAAATAAATATGAATATTCAACAAAAAATACAACAAGAATTAGATTTAATTCGTCCCCATCTGCAAATGGACGGTGGTGATGTGGAAATGGTTGAATTTGATGAAGCCACTGGCATTTTAAAATTGCGTTTAACTGGCCATTGTGTTGGTTGCCCAATGTCTCAAATGACCCTTCAAGAAGGCATTGGTCGATCTGTTAAAGAAAAAATACCTGAAGTCAAAGAAGTGGTGGAAGTGTGAAAAAATGTCTAATTACTAATGTCTGATGGCTAATAAAATCAAAATTTTAAATTTTAAAATAAAATAGAACATTGATAAATGCATATTAAGCAAATTTTTTTTGAAATTAAGAATTAAAAATTATTTTTTTATGTCCAAAATATATTTCGATCATGCGGCAACTACGCCAGTTGATAAAAGAGTTTTAGAAGTGATGTTGCCATATTTTAATGAAAAATTTGGTAATGCTTCTTCAGTTCATTCTTTTGGCGGGGAAGCTCTAAAGGCAGTTGATGAATCCAGACAAAAAATAGCTGATTTTTTTAATTGTAATCCAGAAGAAATAATTTTTACTTCGGGCGCCACTGAAGCGGATAATTTAGCCATTATGGGTGTGGTTTTTGCCAGTAATTATTTAGAAAAAAAAATACATATTATAACAACAGAATTTGAACATCCAGCGGTTTTGGAAACTTGCAAGTATTTGGAAAAACAGGGCGTGGAGGCGAGTTATATAAAACCGGGCAGTGACGGAGTTATAAAAGTTAGTGATATTGAAAAAGAAATCAAAGATAATACGGTTTTAATTTCTGTAATGTATGTTAATAATGAAATTGGCACGATTCAGCCAATTAAAGAAATTGGCGAATTGGTGAAAAAAATAAACGCAGAAAGAATGAAATTAGATCCTTCGACTCCTCCTGCTGTGGCAGGAGTCGCTCGGGATGACACTCTGTGTCAAATATATTTTCATACTGATGCAGTGCAAGCAGCGCTTTATTGTGAAATGAAAGTTAATAATTTTGGAGTTGATTTGTTGGCACTTTCGGGTCATAAAATTTATGGACCTAAAGGCGTGGGTGTTTTGTATATAAAAAGGGGAACTCGTTTGCAAAGTATGCAACACGGCGGTCGTCATGAATTTGGCAAGCGCGCTGGCACTCTAAACACCCCCTTAATAGTTGGGATGGGAAAAGCAGTGGAATTAATTCAAGCTAGAGATTTAAATAAAGTTAAATTTTTGCGAGATTATCTGTGGCAAGAATTGCAAAAAAATATTTCTGATGTTACTCTCAATGGTTCTTGGGAAGAAAGAACGCCTGTTAATTTAAATGTTTCTGTGCAAGGCGTGGAAGGCGAGGCATTGCTTTTAGGTTTGGATATGGCTGGAATTGCGATTTCCACTGGTTCGGCATGTTCTTCTGGTTCTCTTGAGCCATCGCACGTATTAATGGCCATTGGCTTGTCACACGAGGCAGCGCATGGTAGTTTGAGAATAACTTTGGGCGAAGAAAATACTCAAGAAGAGATTGATATCTTTGTGCAAACTTTAAAACCGCTGGTAGAAAAATTTCGCGCCATGGCCCCGAAAAATGTATAATGGGATAAGTATAATGTATTATGGAAAAATAAAATTTTTTTTAAATGTTAAAATGTTTTTATGTTTAACTCTCTATATTTTAAAGATAAATTTATTAGATGGGGTTTGATTAGCAGTTTTTTTTTAAATTTGTTTTTATGGGTAATATTATATCGCAAAATTCCTATTCAGGTGGAGCCGATAGTGCTTAGATATAATATTTATGTGGGTATTAATTTAATTGGTTCTTGGTGGCAAGTTTTTTATTTGCCTTTAATTGGCTTGGCTATTTTAATTTTTAATTTTTTATTAGCCAAAATGATGTTTTTAAAAGAAAAATTTTTAGCTCGCTTAATCGCCATGATGACCATAATAGCGCAAATTTTTTTAATGATGATTGGAATTTTGTTAACTATAATTAATGGTTAATTTTTTTATGTCATATAATCCAGAAATAAAAGTTGCTGATAAAACTTTTTTAAGATTGCCTCTTAAAACACATATTGTTGGCAAAGATGATCAATTGGCCGAAGTGGTGGAAAAATATGCCCTGCCTGTAATGCAAACTGGCGATGCCTTAGTGATGTCTGAAAGAATGGTGGCCATTACTCAGGGCAGATTAATTCATGAGAGTGAAATTAAAGCCAGTTGTTTGGCTAAAGTTTTGGTTAAATTTGTCAAAAAATGGCCCAATGATCCAGGATTTAGAAATGCTAAAAAAATGCAAGTGGCCATTAATATGATTGGTTATCCAAGAATTTTACTCGCCGCATTTTTAAGCGCTTTAACCAAACCTTTTGGTATTCGCGGTTTGTTTTATAAAATTTGCGGTCACGAAGTGGCTGAGATTGATGGTTTTGCGCCAGGTACTATTCCACCCTATGATCAGTACGCAGTACTTGGTCCAGAAAATCCTAATTTAGTTTGTAATGAATTAACTAAAAAATTTGGCTTTGCTTTTGCTATTATTGATGCTAATAATATTGATGTGGCAGTTTTGGGTATGAGTGCTAATTTTTCTTTAAGCAAAGCTGATTTACGTTTAGCTTTTTTAGACAATCCTATTGGGCAGGGTTTAGAACAAACACCGATATGTATTATAAGAAAGGTTAACTAGTTAAAAAGTTAACGAATTAACGAATTAATTATTTGATTGATTTGATTAAATAAATAAAAAAGCCACACAAGGTGTGGCTGCACTATTAATAGCTATTTTCTGGCTTATTTTGTTTTTTTAAATAAACAGGACAACAACTAATTACGAAAATTTTTATCCAGTCCAAGATAAATTACCAAAGCGGTAATCGTTGCAAATATAAATGGCACAAGATAACATTTAAAACAATCGCCATTTTTGCAAGCTTGAACCGAAATGGTCGGACTGGCAATAAAAATACCAATCATGATAGATAAAAAAAGCTTTCCTTTGTACATATTAACCTCCCAAAATTAAATTCCACTTGTTTGTTTTAAAGAAAAAATAATTTATTTTTCAATTTTTGTCAAGTTTCGGGGATTAGCGCAGTTGGCTAGCGCGCGTCGTTCGGGACGACGAGGTCGTCGGTTCAAATCCGATATCCCCGATAAAAAATATTTCATGAGAAAACCTTATCTTAAAAAATTAAAAACTATTGGTAAAATTACTGTTTGGCAAGTTGACGGACTATATGTACGCAATCATCTAAATCGGGAATTTACTAATTTTGGTCAACATTATCGTTTTCCTTTTATTCCAACTTATGAATTTTGGTTAGATAAAGAAAAAGACCCCGGAGAAGAAAAATATTTTATTGAGCATTTGCTGTTGGAATGGAGATTAATGAAAGAAAAAGGCGCGAATTTTCAAGTTGCTATTGCTAAAGCAGACAGATTGGAGAGAGCAGAAAGATATAAAAGTGAAAAAATAAAAAAGCTTTCTTTGCGTAAAAATGATCCAGAAATTATAAAAAAAATCCATCAAAAAATATTAAAGAAATATAGCAATCAAAAGGTGCAAGTTTGGTTGGTTGATGGCGAGTTGGTGCGGGATTTATATTTTATAGATTTTGTTCAAGGCGGGCATCATTATGTTTATCGATTTATGCCAGAGAATGAAGTCTGGATTGATAATGATTTATCAAGGGCAGAGTATCCTTTTGTAATTTTGCATGAATTACACGAAAGACATTTAATGCGCGATAAAAAACTTGGCTATGACGAGGCGCATAATTCTAGCAGTGCAATTGAATATCAATGCCGTAAGAAGAAAATTTTATTTGACAAAAAACTTAAAAATGTGCTATTATTGCAATAACGCTCACAAGCGTTTAAATGACAATTAATTTCCTGTGTTATACGGGATCAAATTATTATGGCTACTTGCCCAACATGTAATGTCGAATTAGTAGACAACACATGTCCAGAATGTGGTTATGAAGCTCCATTAGATAATGCTACACCAGAAGGTGAAAAACCTATGGATGGCGATGCTATGGATGCTGAATAATCAAGCAAATAAAAAAATCCGCCAGATTTGGCGGGTTTTTTTAATCTGCAAATTACCCCTTGCCAGCGCAAGATTAGAGCAGAAAAATCTGTATAACCTTGACTTGAGCTACTCGATCTGGCTAGGAGGTAGACCTTCACTTTGGCAACTGGACAAAGGGAAATTTGCAGATTAATTATTAGGAAAAAGTAATATAATTGGTAGCTTTCAAAATAAATAAAAAAACCTCCCTTAAATTTTCTCCTAATATTTATTTTTATCTTAAATTTAAAAACTTATTATGTTAACTAACATAATAGCATAGTTTTAAAATTTTGTCAAATTAAATTTCCTACATTCTGTTCCGAACCGCAACATAACCAAAAAGAACATAGTAAATCTGGTAAAATAGTTATGAATACAAATCTAACTATTAACCAACTAATTACTATGTCCTACAAACATTTTACCGCAGATC
>Ga0209717_1002225_pt1 | contig 19034 bp, 16 predicted proteins | sample AD_UKC048_MetaG_FD_184418 | JGI IMG/M metagenome (GOLD analysis project Ga0209717, IMG submission 184418) | Active sludge microbial communities of municipal wastewater-treating anaerobic digesters from USA - AD_UKC048_MetaG (SPAdes) (version 2) | ecosystem: Engineered > Bioreactor > Anaerobic >... | reverse complement strand
TGAATCAGTCGGTTCTCCCCTACTTTATATTGTGAAGGTCTTCCTTTCAAGCCTTCTAACGAAATGATTCCACCCGTTTTATCCCAAACAAAACTCCCTGCTTCTTGGAATACTTTTCCATCGCCTTTACCAAGATATTTGGCTTTTAGTGTAAATATCAAGTCTGCATTCAAAACTATTTCGGTTTCAATTCCTTCACAATCGGCGCAGGGAGTTACACCTTTATACGTTCCTGCCCAGTCCAGTGAATTTTGGGAATTATGAGAATTAATTGGTGTTTCTACTGCAATATTTCCAATGGTATCAGTATTGATTTCCAATGGTTTTACTTCTTTTTTACACGAAAAAAAGAACATAGCCATAAACAATATTAGAACTATTTTCATTTTACTAATTGAATTAATTATTGTTTCTTTTCAAAACGCATCATGGCAATGTCACCCATAATAAAATTTAAAGTCTTCCCATCATCAGAAATCGAATAGGAATCAATTTTTTCTAAAGTTTTCATATACACATTTTCGCCTTCACCCGGGCAAGCCATCATGGTCATTCCCATTTTGGCATCCTTGAAGTTAATCTTGTTTCCTTCGACTTTCAGCGTTCCAAAATATTGATTGCAACTGTTGTTTCCAGCTACTTTGTTCTCTTTTAGATCGAAAATAATAGTTGGTTTTTTGCTCGGATACAATCCGTCAAAAGCAATTCGGGGACCTGTGATATAATTCAATTCCCAAGTTCCTTCCAGTAAATTTGTTGTTTTCAATGCTGATTGAGTGGAGTTACAAGCTAAAAAAGTCAAACCTAAAAGACTTAGTGCTAAAATGATTTTTTTCATAATGTGAGAAGTTTGATAGTATAGTACAATTGTAAGAAAAAATTTGATTGAATTAACAGAAAAATGTAAAATAATACTACTATTCAGCTACTTAAATTTTAAAGAAAAAAAAAAGTGCAATGATTTTAATCACTGCACTTCTTAGATAAAATAAATTTTAATTATTTTTTTATAGCTTCCATTTCACCAATAAAAGGAATTGCATCTTGTAATTCGCTTTGAACTGTAGTTTGCATATAATTTTCGAACTGAATTATTTTAGCAGCATTAATACCTCCAACTGCTTTTTTATATTTGTCATAATATTTGGCAAACAATTTTTGATAATCCATATTGTTTTTTAAACCTGCTTTTGCAATTTTATCGGCACTTTCGTCAGTAAGATTAGCATAATTTGAGGCATAATCATTAATGATAGCTACTTTAGCTTGACCAAGAGCTTTGCGTTCTGCTTCAAATTGATCATAAATTGCCCAAAATGCGGCACCTTGAGCTTCTGGGATTGCCATATAAGCTACGGCTAATTCTTTCTTAGATTTTCCGTAAATACCTTGTATTACATCAAGATCTTCTTTTTCTGTTGTTTGAGCAAAAACTCCAGTAGTTAATACTACTAATAAGCTTAAAAATACTTTTTTCATAATTGTTAATTTGTAGTTGTTTTTTTGTTTATTTCATTCAAAAATATATATTTATTTAATACTAAAAAACAGTTTTACCGTTTATTTATGGGCAAAATTGAATTATAGTTATTAATAACTATAAATACTATCACTACAAAAATGGTAACAATTTTTAATTTAGAATGATTCTCCTGCGTTGAGGTAAAATGCTCTGGAATGTCGGCCCCAAGCATAATTTAGAACTAAATTAGTTCGGGTGGCTTTGTCTATTAAAATACGTAAACCAACACCTACTGCGGGTTGAATATACTGGAAAAGTCGAATATCACGATCTTTATCACTGGCAGAAGTAAAATTGGCAAATACAGTTCCACTAATTAACTGATTGCAACTGATAGGGAACCGATATTCTGACTCAAAATACGCCATTTTTTGACCACGAAACAATCCTTGTGTATAGCCTTTTCCACTTCGACTTCTTTGGTCCCAACCTATTGATGGTAAATTCAGATAAGGAACTGAACCAGACGTTACAAATTGTCCTGTTGCCCAAATACTAAATACATGTTGCTTGTTGTATTTGCTCAAAGGCAAGAAATAACGATACTCCATAAAAAACACATTGCTGGCGTGCTGACTTTTAGTTAAGGCCGGGTTGAACCTGTAATTGATATTCGCAAACATCCCATTATTTGTATTGATTTGATTGTCCCTAGAATCATATAATAAATTAAGACTCAAACCATTCACAAAATATTCGTTTTCATTGAAATCATATTTCTTACTATAATTGTAATGATTCGTAAATTGCCCTGCTGCAATATCAAGATTTTGGTCAGTTATTGTGGTGTACCAATCCAAATGAACCCCAGCGCCTACATAATAATTGTTTTTAACTTCCCAAGAAACTGTTTGATGAAACTTTAAATAATTATAATCCATGGGTTCTTTTAAAGCATCCAAATCGAAATCTTCTTCTCTATATTTTGGAGGAATAAGGTCTGTTCCCAATCCGTAATTGGGCTGCGAAAAAATATAAAAACGCCAATCACCACTCAAAAATATTTTATTATTATTGAGCATTACGTTGTTCTTTGCATTGATAAGCATCTGTTTTTTTTCAGTATAAGTTGCTCCAAGATTTATTGTCGAATATTTATCATCAACCTTTTTGCCTTTGAAAGTGTATTGAGTAACAAATCCATACGAAAATCCAGTTGCCGGTTGTGAGCCAATTACAGGTATAATGAGAAAAAAATTATCTTTTTTTGGTTTTAGAACAAGAACAGAGTCTTTCTTTTTAAAAAGTTCAGGCAGTGATTTTGCAGGGCAAATTTTTGCTGAATCTTTTTCAGATTGGGCTAAAACTCTAAACTGAAAAAAAATAATTAGCATAAAGCTAAAATAAAAAATACGCATTTTATCCATAGAACAAATTTACAAAAAGTGCAGCACATTTTCTATACAATTTAACTTTTGCTATACAAGTTTTACAATTATTTAAAGTCTAATTTGGAAACTTCCAGATAAAAAAAAAGATTACAAACTAACAATTTCAGCTTGTAATCTTTTTATAGTTCTCAAAAAATACTATTTTTTTGTAACCTCTTCTTTTTTAATTAATCCTTTATTATTCAGTTCTGTTTTAACAGCTAAAATAATAGCATCTAAAGTGGTGTCTAATTTAGAAGGATTCGTTGTAGAAACTGTTCCTGTCCAAAGCAATTTATTGGTTTTAACATCATAAATATTAGTTTCTACATAATACGTTTTGTCTTCCTGATAGTATCCAGGAGAACCATATCCATAGCCATAACCTCCATAATAACCACCGCGATATCCCCAACCTCCATAATAAGTTGTGCCTTGAACATAGGATGTAGTTTTTTCGATATCGGTCAAACGCATTAGAATAATACCATCAATTCCATCCCTAGTCAAATCAGCAATGACCAATTTTTCATCTTGTTCAGAAGGTTGTAAATAATTGTAAGACTGAACAAAATTACCTCTTGGCGATGAAGCAACAATTTTGTCTTCGGCGATTCTTCTGGTGGAATCATCTTTTAACTGAGCAATAACCAATACTTTATTGAACGGTTTTGTATCACCATTTAATGATGGGTCTGTCCAAGTTTTTGTAAGGGTAACTGTTGGACCACATCCCACTAATAAAGTGATTAGTAACGCTGATAATACTAATTTGAATTTCATACTTGTTTGTTTTTATAGTTTGTTAGTAATAATTTTTGCCTAAATATCTGTTTTATTTTACTTAAAATCGATAACCGAGATTAATCATATAGCGATATCCTAAACTAGTTGTACTTCTGTAGCCCGTTTTTTCAAATTCACCATCACCATCCCCAACAGTACCACTGTATCCTGGAAATTTATCCTTTAATGCCTGATTGAGTTTTTCCAAAAACAATTCTCTCTCTTCATCTGTTATATTTCCTCCAACTTCTGCTTTTACTTTGTATTTTGCTACACCAGGACCCAAAAGAATTAAATCTACTGAAAATCCGTTTCCAAAAAACAAACTGATACCCAACTCAAAACCTACTTGTTGAATTTTAAGACTCAAATCTGAATTGATTAATTTAGTATCAGAAGTACCTTCTTCAGTATATTCCCAATCATGTCCTTTATTGTATCTATTGTAAGAATAATAAGGACCAATGTAAACGCCTCTTGGAGCGCTATATTTATTGATCTTGGAAAGATAAAAACGGTAATCTCCAGAAATATGAAAACCACCTTGCGATAAAACAGTTTTTTCTCTAAATTCATCTGAAAATCCATTTTCCAAATTCGGTAGCGCTGCCTGACCGATATTGATAGAGAAGGATTTATTGTTTTTTAAAATTCTCTCATAACCAAAAATCAAAGATTTACCTCCAAAAATTAATGGATTTGTGACGTTAAAACGAATTGTATTTTTAAATTCTCTTTCTGGATTTGCAAGGCTATCCGATGTTTGAGCATTCAATTTTGAAGTACTCAAAACAACAAAAAATGTAAAAATAAATAGGTTTTTAAACCATTTTGCGTATGATTTTTTCATAAGATTTTCTTTATGTTAACAATAAGTAAATGTACAAATCCTAATTCACAAAAAAAAGCAATTAATTGTTAAATAATGATAAATAAAGTAGTTATTATTAACTATTTATGAATTTAACAATAGATTATTAAAGGCTTTTTTGAATAAAAAAAAGCCTTTATTTCTGATTGCAATAAAAAATTATAAATACAATTGTATACTTAAAATCATAAACCAAGGCTTTGAAATACCTGTTGATAATTAGGATTATTAGGGTCCAATTGTTTCAACTTCATAGCCGTTTGCAAAGCTTTCGTTTTATTATTAGATTGAATATAAACATAAGTAAGCGCATAATACAATTCAGAATCTGAAAGATTAATTTGTATTCCTTTCAACAAAACAGTTTCTGCAGCTGCAAACTTTTTACTCTGATTTAATAATAATCCATAATTATAATACACTCTGGAATTTGTTGATTTTAATTCTACTGCCTTTGCAAAAGCTTTTTCGGCGGCTGGAATATTATTCATTTCGTTGTGCAACAAAGCCAAATTATAATAAATTCGTTCATTTTTAGAATCATTTTTCAAGGCAGATTCTAAGGCTTGCAAAGCTTGTTTGTTCTTTCCCTGCGAATTATAAGCAGCAGACAAATTAAGCCAAGCATAATTCATGTTGCTGTCTTTTTTCAACCCACGCAAATAAAACTTTTCGGCGTTATCATACTCTTTCAACTTTAAATAATAATCGGCTAACATTACATTTCCAGTCGAAAAATCGGTTTGATACCGCAATGATTTTTCTAATTCGGTTTGCGCCAAAGCAAATGGTTTTGTGTAGTTCTCAGAAATTTGATGGGAAGGAATTGTAATATACAAATCGGCCGCTGCTATTCGAACCGCTCTCACTTTATCCGAAAGCAAAGGTCCAACTGCTTCTTGCCAATTCTCGGCTGGAAATGAAGCTAAACTTCTCAAAGCGCGATATCGAATTTGAGCTTCTTTACTGGCAAGCCTGGCAAGAATTGTATTTAAACTAGTTTGAGTTTGGATAGAACCCAAATAAAAAGTAGCGGTTGCTTTGATGATTTTTGGGACAAACTTATTATCAATAAGACTTGTTAAATGTTTTTCGCTTTCCGCATCTAATCGACTTCCAGGGATTAAATCTTCGGCATAATGGTATTTTCTTTTTGGACCATACCATTTGACAATAGCATCGGCCAAAACTTTCTCGGATTTGTCTTTATGACAGTTGCTACAAGCGTTTGGAGTTCCATATTTGACCGATAAATCTGGTCTTGGCACTCTAAAACTATGATCGTGACGGTAATCATTACCCATATAATATTTACCCGGCATGTGACAGTTTTTGCATTCGGCAGCAGGAGTTCCAGTCTTGTGAAAAGTATGTTTGGGAACATCATATTGAGTAGGAATATGACAAAGTGTGCAAGTTTGATTTCCAGGACGTTTTAGTTTTGCAGAAATTCATTGAAAAATTTTCTCCCACAGGTTTCATCGGAATAAATCCTGATGATTCCTTTATAATTGAAATGGATAAAATGTTGCAAAAAAACAACCAATTTTTCTTTGTTTGTGATTTGATTAAAATGAAAATTCTGTTTACTAGTAATCAGAGTATTAAAATGATTGGAGTTGAACCAAAAAATGTTACTCCTTACCATTTTTTTGAAGCGACTCACCCTGACGATATCCAACGTCATAGCTTGGGAAGGACGCAATTATTCAAAATGGCTCAGGAACTCTTCATAGCAAAAAAAGGGACTGCATTAGCTTCCTCAAATTTTAAAATTCTTTGTGCAGAGGGAAAATACAAATGTTTGCTTTTTCAATGCTATATGTTTTATAGTGAAACACCCGTTAAAACAGTATATGTAATTCAAGTTCACACCGATGTTGATTGGTGCAAAGACCTCAAAAAACAGTTTCATTATTATTCCGGAACCGATTTGTCTCTCTTCAAATATCCCGATAAAGAATTAATGCAAATAGGGAATATTTACACCAAACGTGAATTTGAAATTATCAAGTTGATAGAATTGGGTTTCAATACAGAACAATTAGCTGAAAAACTATTTGTAAGCACCAACACAATTAATGTACACCGCGGAAATATTATCAAAAAGTCAGGTAAAGCACGTATCTCGGAACTGATTCACGATCTCAGGGATCAAGGAATGCTTTAAAAAATCAATATTTTCATCTCGAAACTAAAAATAGTTGTACTTTTTTGAATACAACTACTTATTTTTATATATTTGCATAAGTAAAAATACTTAGTTTCTTTATTGCTTTGTATTATTCTTTAAACCATTTATTTCAAAAACTTCCAAAAAACAAGAAAATGATGCAAACCAATAATCCAAAGTTAACCGTTGTAGGCGCTGGTCCTGGAGATGTAGAATTGATTACTTTGAAAGCCATCAAAGCGCTCGAAAGTGCTAATGTCGTTTTGTATGATGCCCTTGTAAACGAAGAATTATTGCAATATGCCAAATATGCAACTTGCATTTTTGTTGGCAAACGATTGGGTTGTCACGCCTACAGCCAAGACCAAATCAATGATCTTATTGTTTCGCAAGCAAAACGTTTTGGTCACGTCGTTCGATTGAAAGGTGGAGATCCCTTTGTTTTCGGACGTGGAAGCGAAGAAATAGCGTTTGCACAACAATTTGGAATAGAAACAGCCATTGTTCCCGGAATTTCATCCGCTTTGGGAGTTCCAGCATCCAATGGAATCAGCCTGACACAAAGAGGCATTTCCGAAAGTTTTTGGGTGATTACAGGAACTACTTCCGACCATAAATTGTCCAAAGATGTGGCACTAGCTTCACAATCCTCAGCGACGGTGGTGATCTTGATGGGAATGCACAAATTAGACGAAATCATCTCGATTTATCAAAATAACAGAACCGATAATTTGCCCATTGCTATCATCCAAAATGGTACAAAAGCCAACGAAATAAAAGTAGTTGGAACCATAAATTCTATTACGGAATTAGTGGAACAACACCAACTTTCTTCGCCAGCCATTATTATAATTGGAGAAGTGGTGAAGCATTCTTTTAATTTAGCTACCTTTTATCAAGAAGAATTTTCGAATGACGATTTCATATTACAAAACTTGAATATCACCGAAAGTTTATAATAAAATATTCTCCATCTCCTTTTCGCAAGGACTTTCTTCCCTAAATTCTATTTATCTTTTTTGAATGAAATAATGAGATATTTCGTTCAGAGTAATAAATAATGTCCTAAATTAGCGGGACTCAAAACCGTATTATAGCGCAAAGCAATCCATTTTTGGTGTATATCCGCTACATTATAGCGGATATAAACGAGTTGTGCGTCATTTTTGGCGAAACGTTAAAAAACAACAAAAAAATTATTATGTATATATATCACAGAATCAAAGCAAGCTATTTCATACTGATTTTATCATTCTTATTTAATTCGTGTGTAGGACAAATTTCAGAATCAATACCAGTTAAAATTACAAAAATTCATAAAGATAGTATTAGTCTAAAGGCAGAAACGCAACCAGAATATAGAAATAGCGTTCATGATAAAGATTACCAAGGAAACCAAATAAGTGGTGTTATTCGAACTGTTTTTCAAGACAGCAAAGGAAATTTTTGGTTTGGAACACAAAGTGGTCTTTGTTGTTATAATAAAAATGGACTTGTTTATTTTGTTCTAAAAGATTACAATGGACAAAAAGTAACAGTTCATGTGATTATTGAAGATAAAATTGGAAATATCTGGATAGGTTATGATCGTGGAATTGCAAAATTTGACGGTAACTATTTTACAATGTATTACGAAAAGGACATAATGAAAATAGGTGGCCTTTGGAGTATGACCATTGATAAAAAGGGAATCCTTTGGATTGGAACTACTCAAGGTGTTTATACATTTGATGGCGAGAAATTTTCTCCGTTTGAAATTCCTGAAGGAAAGATAAATCCCGATGCAGGAATCAGTACAACCAAAATGATTCATTCCATTATAGAAGATAGTAACGGTAAAATGTGGTTTGCAACGAACGGAGGAGTATATATTTATGATCGAACTACTTTAACAAACATTTCTGAAAAAGAAGGTCTTCAATCTAATTTTGTGGGTCAAATAATTGAAAGTAAAGACGGAAACTTTTGGATTTCGACCTCCAAAGGGCTTTTTAAATATGATGGAAATACTGTTGTAAATGTAACAGAAAATCTATTAAACCAAAATGATGGAATTGGTTGCATTTTAGAAGATAAAGACGGTACACTTTGGTTTAATGCAAACAAACGTGATATTTATAGTTATAGCAACAAAGTATTCAAAAAAATTGAAAGTAAAGAAGGTGAATTTAAACCATTTCCATTTACTATTTATCAAGATAATCAAGAAAGGCTATGGTTTGTTGGTCTTAAAGGTGCTTATCGCTTAGAGAATAATACGTTTATAAATGTAAACAGAAATGGACCTTGGTAAAATTAAAACGAACGAGCAATAGGTGTTAATATAATCCCTACCCCAACTCCACCTTCACATTATACAAATTAGAACTCAAAATAGATTCTATAGATCCAAAATCGGCAGTGTTATTTTGTGAATTTATTTCTTTTTTCAAAGCAATTTGTTTCAAACAATCTTGAAAACGCCGTATTTCCTCCAAGTTCGTCAGTAATAAACCCGGAACCTTAGCATTATTACCTTCTTTATCTTTAGAAACCATCGTAAAATAAGAAGAATTGCAATGTTTAATCACTCCAGTTTGGATGTTTTCAGCTTCCACTCGAATGCCAATAATCATCGAACTTTTGCCAACATAATTCACGCTGGCTTTCATCGTCACCAGTTCACCCACTTCAATGGGTTTCAAGAAATTGACCGTATCGACGACCGAAGCCGTTACACAATAATTTCCTGAAAATTTTGAGGCACAAGCAAACGCAATTTGATCGAGCAACGACAGGATGAAACCACCGTGAATTTTGCCACTAAAATTGGTATGCGATGGCAACATCAATTGTGAAATACTGATATGAGAAGAACTTACAGTTTTGAAAATAGTGTTCATAGTTGGGTAAAATTTATTTTGGTTCTTTCTTTCAAAAAAACCAATTACAGTTGAAAAAATTGAACCATTAAGAAAATTAAGCTTAGTAATCTTTCTTAATGAACCTTAACTCCCTTAATGGTTTAACATTGGCAAATGATTCTGAAAAGGTGTAAAATTATACTTTTTCCAGATAGTTTATAAAATTAGTTTTAGGTGATTCACACAACGAACAACAATAATCTTCGGGTAAATCTTTGAACAAAATCCCTTTTGCAATACCTTGAGTAACATCGCCATATTCTGAATTGTAAAGCGTCAAACATTCCAAACATTGATGAATATCGGTTTCTTGAACTTCTTTTTTGGTCTTTAGCGTGTTAACTTCAAGAACGGTATTTCCCAATTCCTCAAAATATTTTTTACTCAATTCAATCAAAATCGTTGGCAATTCCTGCTTATCAACATCTTGAGCCAGAACTATATATTCTTTGGTATTCGGGTCAAAATTCTTGGCATACAAAACATTATAAGTCGCTCTGATTTTGATAGATTCCAAAGCTTTTGGAGTTTCATTTTTTTCGACCACAATCGAAGTAAAATAATGACCATCGCGATTGTATTCCGATATTCCAAAGGTGAGTCCATAAGTGCTAACATCGTATTGATCCAAGGTTCTAACCAAAAATGTTTTAAGGTTCAAAGCCCATTCCGTAGCTACTGGCAAATGCCAATTGAGTTCTAATAACGAGTGACGCACATTGATTCCTTTTTTACCCAAGAACTTTTCCCAGTCCAATTTTCGATCTTTTGGAATTCCTTTTATAATAAATGATTTCCAAGGTGTGATACAAATTTTTCCGATTTTGCAATCAAAACACAAGTCGCACATTTCCTTCAAAAAGTCTAAATCGTACAAGTTATTTCTCCAATACAAACCCAGCCAATATTGGTCAATTCCCAATTTATTCATACCCTCATAATACGGAAAAGGATAAAACGGAAGTTGCAAAGGTTGGTCAATGGTTCGATTATTAGTGTCTAAAGAGTCGTTGACCAATTGAAAAATCATATCCACCGTATCAGGTTCTTCCATCAGGATTTTTTCGATGGCATAATAAACTTCGGCAATATTCCAACTGTAAATGAGCACGGGATACATTTCCATTTTGTCCCATTTTGGCAAACGAATATACAAAAACCAATAATCCTCGTGATGCGAAGCCACAAAATTGATATGCCCCGTAAACAAAGGAACTAACTGCTGTTTTGGGTCGGTAATATTGACTTTTAATTTAGGTTGTTCTTTAAATTGCTCTAAAATATAAAGAAATTTATTTCCCGTAAGCCAAGGCGTATTTGCAAAAATATCGGTCGAAACATACGACGAAACAATATTGTTGCCACTTTTTTCGTCAGGAAAAACAAAATGATGTTTATCCATTTTCTCTTTTTCGATAGGCAATAAACCTTCGGGAAATATAATATCTTGACGTGAACCAAAAGAAATAGATTTCAGTCCTTGATTCAAACTCATATTGACAATTTCTCGCAATTCACCCGGTGAAATCACGCCTCCTTTTACTATTAATCTTGTGTTTTTCATATTTTTATAGTTTCAAGTTTAAGGTTTCAAGTTTAAAGTTAAGTCTTGCAACTTGAAACCTTAAACTTGAAACAAAAACCTATTTGCATTTTGCTAAAATATCCTTCACTTCGGTTTTGCAACTGCCGCATCCCAATCCGGCTCCTGTGGTTTTGCACAATTCGGTGAAGTTGGTTACCCCACTTTTGATTGCTTCTTCAAGATTGCCGCTTCCTACTTGGCTACAGGAACATACTAATTTTCCTAAAACAGGTTTGGCATTCGAACTTCCTCTAAGCAGCGAATTTCTTTTATCGGCGAGTTCAATTTTACTTTCGATTAGGGTTTTGAATTCGGCAAACTCATTTTTATCACCCATCAAAATCGCACCCACCAATAAATCATTTTTGACGATACATTTTTTGTAATAGCGTTGTCTTAAATCGGCAAAAACAATTTCCTCATAGGTATCATCATTTTCGGGAATTTCCACTTGCCCAATGCTACAAAGATTGATGTCTTCTAGTTTTAAAATATTCATCAAAACCGAACCTTTGTAAAAACTACTGATGTCACCCGCCAAATAATTGGCCAAAATATCGGCTTGTTCCTCGGCAGCAGAAGTAATTCCAAACAATTGATTGTTGAATTCTGCAATTTCTCCAATGGCAAAAACACTCGGATTCGATGATTGCAAATACTGATTTACTTTCACTCCACGACCGCAAGCAAGTCCAGATTCTTTGGCAATTTCTATATTTGGAAGGGTTCCAATGGTGTACACAATGGCATTGGCGGTAATGATTTTGCCACTTTTCAAGGCAATTTCCAATTCATTCGGATTATCGGTTTCAAAAACGGTACTGACTTCGTTGTCAAAATAAATTTGAATGTCCCGAAGTTGTACTTCTTCGGCCAATAATTTAGACGAAACTCGATCCAATTGACGTTCCATCAATCTAGAAGCACGTTGAATTATAGTAATTTTTACTTTTTTATGCTTCAAGGCTGCGGCCAATTCTAAGCCTAACAAACCTCCGCCAATAATAACAATGTGTTGTTCTTCGGTTGGTAAATTAGTACTATCCAAATACTTTTTCAAGCGGTCAGCATCGCTCTTTTTTCGCATTGTAAATCGTCCCGGCAAATGCAATTGCGCATTTTCAGGAACAAACGGACGACTTCCTGTGGCTAATATCAAGGAGTCAAATGAGTGAAGATTGCCTTGATTGTCTAAAATTGTTTTTTCTTGAGTATTCAAATTTTCGATAGCAACATTCGATTTCATCGTGATATTCAACTTGCTCAAAGCTTCTTCTTTGATTTTCTGAAGTTGCTCCCAAGTAAATTCTCCAGTCATATATTCAGGAAGTAAAACCCTGTTGTAAAAAGGATTTTCTTCGTTAGAAAACACAATTATTTCATCGCTGGTATTGATTTCGCGATAGTTTTGAATGAATCGAAAGGCGGCTGCTCCTGCTCCAACAACAGCAATTTTCTCGAAAGGTTTTACATATTTTGCTATGGAAACTGTCGTGAATTTAAAATCAGGTTCTTTTGAAATGGGGTCAACAAGTGTATTGGTCAAATTATTGGTACGATTCAAGTCATTTTCCAATTGTTTCCCCCAGTGCATCGGCAAGAAAACCACACCTTCCTTGATGCTATCGGTAACTTTTGCTTTTACTCTAACGTTGCCATTTTTACTCGTCACCACAACAATATCGCCTGTATGTATAGCCGATTTATAAGCGTCAATCGGATTTATTTCGAGCATTGGACTTGGAATATGCGTCATCAATCTTGACACTTTTCCGGTTTTGGTCATCGTATGCCATTGATCCCGAATTCTGCCTGTTGTCAAGATAAATGGAAAGTTTTTGCTGGGCGCTTCCGAAGTATTTTCAATTGACGTTGGAATATTGAAAATTGCTTTTTGCGAAGGCGTATAGAATTTTTTATCGGTAAATAATCGTGGTGTTCCGGGATGTCCATAATCGGGAACCGGCCATTGAAAAGTACCTTCATTTTTAAGGCGATTGTAATTTAGAAAGGAAATATCCATTTTGGTGCCTTTGGTCATCAAACAATATTCCTTATAAACTTCCTCGGTGGTGTTGAAATTGAACCCATTAAATTTCATTTTCTGTGCAAACCGAATCAAAATTTCGACGTCAGAAAGAGCTTCTCCCGGCGCATTGATCCCTTTCGGAAGATAGGAAATCCGTCTTTCGGAATTGGTCATTGTTCCATCTTTCTCCAACCAACCTGCTGCTGGCAACAATAAATCGGCAAATTTAGCGGTATCAGAATTATGAGAAATGTCTTGAACCACGACAAATTTGGCGTTTTGCAACGCTTTTTCCACTCTTCGAGAATCGGGCAAACTCACTAAAGGATTGGTACAAATAATCCAAATAGCTTTCATTTTTCCAGATTCAAGAGCGTCGAACATTTCGGTTGCCGATAATCCCGGTTTTTCAGATATTTCGTTGACACCCCAAAATTCAGCTACTTCTTTTCGATGCGTCGGATTATTTAATTCTTTGTGAACGGCCAATAAATTGGATAATCCGCCTACTTCTCTTCCTCCCATTGCATTGGGCTGACCTGTCAACGAAAAAGGGCCTGAACCGGGTTTTCCAACTTGTCCAGTTACCAAAGAAAGATTTAATAAAGCTGTATTTTTATCGACTCCAATGGCACTTTGGTTGAGTCCCATTGCCCAAAGCGAAATAAATCCTTTGGCTTTTCCGATGATGTCTGCGGCTAATTTGATGTCGTTTACAGAAACTCCGCAAAGTTTAGAGGCTTTTTCAAACGAACTCGACAGCACTAAATCTTTGTATAATTTGAAATTTTCGGTGTTATTTTTAATAAAATCGTTGTCGATATAGCCTTTTTCAATCAATCGTTTTCCAATGGCGTGATAGAGAATAATATCGGTTCCGGGAATAATTTGCAAATGCAAATCGGCTAAGGCTGCCGAATCAGTGCGACGCGGATCAATAACAATGATTTTTACCTTTGGATTTTTCTCCTTGTGTTGTTCTAATCGTCTAAAAAGAATGGGGTGACACCAAGCAGGATTGGCTCCGGTAATCAAAAAAGTATCAGCCAATTCGATGTCATCATAAGCAATGGGAACGCTATCTTCACCAAAGGTTTTTTTGTAACCCACCACCGCCGAACTCATACAAAGTCGCGAGTTAGTATCTATATTATTGGTTTTAAGAAATCCTTTAACCAATTTGTTTACCAAATAATATTCCTCCGTAAGACACTGACCAGAAACATAAAACCCAACACTATCAGGACCGTGTTTTTTGATAATAGAAGAAAAAACTGCAGCGGCTCTGTCTAAGGCAGCGTCCCAACTCACTCTTTCTTTAGGATGAGATTTACTCCAACGCATTTCGGGATACAAAATTCTGTCTGAAGTGTCATTAACAACATAATGTAGATTCATCCCTTTGGAACACAACATTCCTCTATTGACAGGGTGACTTTCATCGCCTTTGACTTCCACTCCGTTTTTAGCATCATTGGTTACTATAATTCCACAGCCTACACCACAATAGGAACACGTAGTTTTAATTTCTGAATTTTGCATCATTAAATTCTTTAGGATTGAAAAGGGGAATACATATCTTTTAAAAATGTAAAAATAAGTATTTTTACGTATAAATACGTATAAATTGAAAAATATTTTATACGTTTGACAAAATAAATAATTGGGGTTCTTTATTATCGCCCTTAATTCCATTTTATTATGAAGAAAGAAACACCCATTTGTGGCAGCTGTTTGAATGAAAATTGTTTTATCAAAAAACATCTTCATTTAGAAAAAATGCGGCAATATATCGATAGAAAAAACAGTTTTGTTTGCAAAAAATCGCAACAATTCATCATTGAGGGTGCACCAACACAAGGTTTATATTTTGTTTACAAAGGAAAAGTAAAGACTGTAAAAACAGGTATTTATGGAAGAGAACAAATAGTTAGACTCACTACAAATGGTGATGTAGTAGGTTTCAGAGGATTTGCCACCAGCAAGCGTTGCCTCATTGGAGCATCAGCTTTGGAAGATACTATTTTATGCAATTTCAGTAATGATGATATGTTGGATATTCTCAAAAATGTTCCTGAATTTACGTTTGATTTGATGCTATTTTATGCCGAGGAGTTAAACAAAAGCGAAAATAATATCCGAAAAATTGCCCAAATGAATGTTCGAGAACGTGTGATTGATACCTTATTATATATACATCGAAAATTTGGCCAATCGAAAGGCGTTATTGAAGTAGATTTATCCCGACGTGACATCGCTGATTTTGCCGGAACTACCGAGGAACAAGTCATACGAGTAATTTCGAGTTTAAAAAAGGAGCTACTCCTAAAAACTGTTGGCAAAAAAATAGGCCTTTTGAATGTTGAAAAAATGCGTTCAGAAATCATTGAACACAAATAATTCTCGAATAGTATTTCTTCTTTGGGCTAAAATTTTCAATAGATTATACCACTAGCCGACTCTTTTTCTTTCCTATTACGTATTCTACTTAGTTTAAAAAACCCTGTTATCATTGACTTCATCGCAATTTACTGCGAAAAACCATAGAATAGTCTGCCGTTTTCCATTTGTTTTGTGTAGTAAAAAATGGTTTTGATATGTATTATTTCATAAATATACGTATTAATACGTACGTATATTTGCAATGTACTTAATCAAAATAATTACAAACAAAAACAACTATTATGAAAATTACCAAAACTATTTACCTATCGTTATTAGGACTGATCACAGGAAATGCATTTGCACAGGAATTTAAAACGGATATTCAAATTAGACCTCGTTATGAATATACCAACGGATTCGGCACCTTATTGACCCCAACTACAGAACACACTTCTTTTATAGGACAACGTTCTAGAGTAAATCTAAATTACAGCGACGACAAATTAAGTATAAAACTTTCACTTCAAAATGTTCATACTTGGGGAGATGCATCTACCACTACACTTGCCAGTAAAAATGGAATAGCAGCTTTTGAAGCGTTTGCAGAATACAAATTCACTCAAAAATGGAGCACAAAATTAGGTCGTCAATCGTTATCCTATGACAACCAAAGAATAATAGGTGGGTTGGATTGGGCAACTCAAGGACGTAGTTTTGATGCTGCCTTAATCAAATACAAAGGTGCTAAAAGCCAATTGGATTTTGGATATGCATTGAACGCCAATTCTGAAGCCAAAGTAGCCTCGGCGACACCTTATACTTCCGATATTTTTAAGGATATGCAATATGCTTGGTACCATACCAATATCAAAAAATTAGGTGTTAGTCTATTAGCTATGAACGTGGGAAGAGAATACGCAAAAACGCCAACTGAAATAGGTTTAAATTATTTTCAAACCTTTGGAACTTATGGAAAATATGACGGTACAAAAATTGGAATTGATTTTAGCTTATATGGACAAACAGGAAAAATCGGTAATAATGAAGTATCTGCCTGGGAAGCAGCAGTAAATCTAGGATATGCCTTTACTCCAAAATTTAAAGCGACTTTAGGGTATGAATTCTTATCAGGTAAAGATCAAAATTCAACCTCGACAGTTGTAAAATCTTTTGCCCCATTATTTGGTACAAACCACGCTTTTAACGGTTTTATGGATTATTTCTATGTGGGTAATCACGCTAATTCGGTAGGTTTAAATGATCTTTCCTTAAAAATTGATTTCCCAATCAAAAAAGTGAACTTATCATTAGCTCCTCACGTTTTTTCAGCTCCTAATAAAATTATTTCTGCTGGTGTAGAACAAGATTCCTACCTAGGAACTGAGATTGACTTAACAGCAGTTTACAAATTTACCAAAGACATCACTTTAATTGGTGGCTATTCTCAAATGTTTGCTTCTGACTCCATGGTTGTTTTAAAAGGTGGAACAGGATTAAACGACACTACGAACAACTGGGCTTATTTGATGATAAACATCAACCCTCAAGTTTTTTCAACAAAAAAATAATTCAATAATTTATTAAACAATTAGATATGAAAACATTAAAACTAAACCACACATTCCTAACAAAATCATTGTTTGTTATGTTGATGACTATCAGCGCTGTTTTTTCTACTGTTAGTGCTCAAGAACCGGTAAAATTAGGATTTATTCCACTAACCGATTGTTCGCCAATCGTAATGGCTAAAGAACTTGGATTGTTTAAAAAATATGGCGTAGAAGTAATTGTTACTAAAGAATCTTCTTGGGCCAATGTCAGAGATAAAATCTTAACCGGAGAACTTGACGGAGCACACTGTTTGTATTCTATGCCTTTTTCAGTTTACACAGGTGTTGGAGGAAAAGCAGGTTCAGAAATGAAAATTGCTATGATGTTGAATAATAATGGTCAAGCCATCACCTTATCCAATGATTTTTGCGGCAAAGTAGGATTTAAAGATATGGCTAAAGCAGGACCTGTTGTAGCCTCTAAATTAAAAGCAGAAAAAGAAGTAACATTTGCCATGACTTTCCCAGGTGGTACACACGATTTGTGGTTGCGTAACTGGTTGGCTTTGGCTAATATTAATCAAAAAACATCTAAAATAATCACCATCCCACCGCCTCAAATGGTGGCCAATATGAAAGTAGGCAATATGGATGGATTTTGCGTAGGAGAACCTTGGGGAGGAGTAGCTGCCATGCAAAAAATAGGATTTACTCAAATTGCAACTCAAGACATTTGGAAAGATCACCCAGAAAAAGCGTTGGTGGTTAACAAAGATTTCAGTGCAAAACGAAAAGCAGATTTGGTTAAAGTAATGAAAGCAATTATGGAAGCTTGTATCTGGCTAGACGTTCCTGCAAATCGAAAAAAGACTGCCGATATTATTGGTAAAGCACCTTATGTAAATGCCAACAATGATGTTATCGAAGACAGATTAAATGGTGAATACAATTTAGGTTGTAATTTAGGTAAAAAAATATACAAAGGGGATCAAATGGCTTTCCATAAAGGTGGTGCAGTAAACTTCCCTCGTAAATCACACGCAATTTGGGCAATGGCACAATTTGTACGTTTTGGATACTTAAAAGAAGCTCCAGATTATAAAGCAATAGCTGATAAATTGATTCTTACAGATTTGTATAAACAAGTAGCCGCCAGTATGAAAATAAAAGTACCAGCTGACGATATGAAACCGTTTTCTCTAACGATGGACAAAACAGTTTTCGATCCAGCAAACCCCGCAGCGTATTTAAAAGTAGTAAAAAAATAATATACAAGTGCCATTCTTATCCCTCTTTTTTCAGAGGGATTAAGGATAGTACAATAGAATAATTCAAAATTAGAAATACCAAATTAAATTAAACTAAATTATAGTACCATGTCTGATAAAAACACCTTAACGATAGACGCCATTGAATCAGAAAACACTGTTTCAACAGCGATCAAAAAAAGTTTTCTTGAAGAAAATATAAAACTAAAACTAGCCTTAAACTCTTTAATTTTAAAATCAAAATCGGTTCTATTTGCTTGCGTTGGCTTGTTTCTCTTTGGAGGTTTTTGGACGCTTTTAAGTATTTACACCGAAGAAGCTTTACCTGGGCCAGTTGCAACTCTAACCGTTTTAAAAGAAATGTTAAGCGACCCTTTTTATGATTATGGGCCTAACGACAAAGGAATTGGTTTACAATTATTCAATTCTATAAAAACGGTTCTTTTTGGATTTTTGTTGGGTTCATTAATTGCCATTCCAATCGGAATTTTGATGGGAGCCAGTACTATTTGCAAACAAATTTTTTATCCAATTGTACAATTATTGAAACCTGTTTCGCCTTTGGCTTGGTTTCCAATTGGTTTAGTTGTTT
>Ga0209717_1002224_pt1 | contig 19045 bp, 11 predicted proteins | sample AD_UKC048_MetaG_FD_184418 | JGI IMG/M metagenome (GOLD analysis project Ga0209717, IMG submission 184418) | Active sludge microbial communities of municipal wastewater-treating anaerobic digesters from USA - AD_UKC048_MetaG (SPAdes) (version 2) | ecosystem: Engineered > Bioreactor > Anaerobic >... | reverse complement strand
ATTCTGTTATTGGTTAATCGTTATTGGTTATTGGTTATTGGTTATTGGTTATTGGTTATTGGTTATTGGTTATTGGTTATTGGTTATTGGTTATTGGTTATTGGTTATTGGTTATTGGTTATCGGTTATTAGTTATTAGTTATTGGTTATTGGTGTGCATTGCCCTTGGCGTCGTTTATAAAAAGCCGAAAGCAATGCACACCAATAACTAATAACGGATAACCAATAACCAATAACCAATAACTATCCAGACAAGGTACGGTGCCCATGCAATTCCACGCAACAAAAAAACCTCCTTTCAGCAAAAGCCGAAAGGAGGTTTGGGAAAATCAGGAATAACGGGTGCTTATTTTGCTTTTACTGCCTTTGGAGCAGCAGGCTCAACTTTAGTGGAAGTGATATTTCCGTCCGAAATGACCGCTTCTCTGGTGAAGTCGACCACCAGTGCGGAGGCCACGAACACCGAAGAGTAGGTACCGAACAGGATACCGACGAACATACCGAAAGCGAAACCGCGGATAGCGCCGCCGCCGAACAACAGCAGCAACAGTACCACTGCCAGGATCGTACCCGAGGTGATCAACGTACGGCTCAGCGTAGTATTGATCGCCATGTTGAGTACGTCTTCTTTCGGCTGACCGACATATTTATGGATAAACTCCCGGATACGGTCATAAACGATAACCGTGTCGTTCACCGAGAAGCCTATGACCGTCAATATACAAGCGATGATAGCCTGGTCGATTTCCAGCGAGAACGGAACGATACCGTGCAGCAGGGTAAAGAACGTCAGGGTGATCAGTACGTCGTGGAACAAAGCCAGTACGGCGCCCAGCGAGAACTGCCAGCGGCGGAAACGGATCAACAGGTACAGGAAGATCGAGATCAGTGCCCAGAAACCTGCTTTAAACGAAGAAGAACGAATGTCGTCCGCTACGGTTGGTCCTACCTGACTGGAAGAAGTGATGTGTGTTCCTGTGCCTTCCGTCTTTTTAAACGCCGCAAGGTCCGTGGTCACACCCGCTTTGGTCAGGCCTTCGTGCAGTTTCGATACCACGCGGTCGGCTACATCGCTGCCGCGTTCGTTGATCAGGTACGAAGTCGTGATGTTATACGTGTTGTCGGTATTGACTGCTTTAATGATCGGGTTGCCACCGAACACGTCCGTCAACGGTGCGCGCAGTTGCTCGATTTCTACCGGCTGTTCAAACTTCACGTTGTAGGAGTAACCGCCTTTGAAATCCACGCCCAGTTCGAAACCGCGCATGAAGAAAGAAACGATACCGATCACGATGATGGTTGCAGAGAAAGCGTAGGCGATTTTGCGTTTGCCGATCCAGTCGTAGTGGAAACCCACCAACCATTTTTCAGACCATGGGTAGCTATAGCTCAACGTGTTGCCACGCTCCAGCCACCATTCGGTGATGTAACGACCTACCAAAACGGCTGTGAACAGCGACGTGAGTACACCCACGATCAGAACCGTACCGAAACCTTTGATCGGACCCAGACCGAAGTACACCAGTACGCCTGCAACCAGCAGGTGCGTCGTGTTGGCGTCGAGGATAGCGGGCAGTGCGCGGCCGAAACCGGTTTCCACTGCCTTGCCGAGGGATAGTCCCTCTCGTATTTCCTCCCGTATCCTTTCGTAAATGATAACGTTGGCGTCGACCGCAGAAGCGAGTGTCAGTACGATACCTGCGATACCCGGCAGGGTTAATACCGTGCCCAGCGATGCCAGCGTACCCAGCATGAAGAAGATGTTGGCCAGCAGTGCGATGACGGCTACCCAGCCACCTTTGTTATAGTATACCACCATGAATGCGCACAGAAGCAGTACGGACATGATCATGGTAATAAGCGACTTGTTGATGTTGTCGGCGCCGAGCGAAGGACCTACCTGGCTTTCCTGTACGATGTGCGTACCGGCCGGCAGTTTACCTACCTGCAGGATGCTGGCAAGGTCTTTTGCTTCGTCTACGGTGAAGTTGCCCGTGATGGAGGAGTTGCCACCCGTGATCGGGTTGATAACGCGCGGAGCGCTCACCACCTCGTCGTCGAGTACGATGGCGATTTCACGATTGCCGTTTTCAGCGGCTTTTTTGGTCAGGTCGGCCCAGATTTTGGCGCCGTCGTTGTTCATCGAGAGGCTTACCGTTACTTCACCGGAAGTTGGGTCGGGTTGCTCGCTGGCGTTGGTTACAACGGAACCGTCGAGTGGAGCCAGGTCGGAATTGCGTACTTTTTTGATGGCATACAGTTCGTATTTGCCAATCATCGTGTTGCCTTCCACACCTTTATCTTCTACCGGTTTCTGACTCCAGCGGAATTCCAGATCCGCAGGGAACTGACCTTTGATTTCCGGGCGGCTCAGGTATTCGTTGAGCACGCGCATTTTATTTTTATCGGCATACGCCAGCAGGGCGCCACCGCCTTGTGCGTTCATGGTAAGGTTCGACAGCAGCGGTCCGCCGGCTTGTTGCGTTGGGTCGAGCGGGCGCTCCGTTATGCGCATTTCCTTCGGTTTGGTCGTGTCGGGCTGACCGTCGGCGCCGTTCGGGAACACGTAGGAAGTGTCTTTCACCATTTGCGTAGCCTGTACAGCGGAAGTGTCGCCGGAAGCCATGGCTTTCAGTTTCTGGTCGGCAGCCTGGAAACCCTGGGCAATACCGTCGTCGGTAATGCGGTAGGTATCCCAGAATTCGAGTTTAGCCGAACGCTGCAACATCGTGCGGGCGCGTTCCGGGTTGTCGATACCGGGCAGTTCCACCAGAATCAGGTCGCGACCTGCATCGAGGCTCACGTTGGGCTGAACCACGCCGAGTTTGTCGATACGCTGTTTCAGGCGTTTGAATGTTTCGTCTACCGTGCTGTCGGCCAGTTTGCGGAGCGTGCGCACCACATCGGCATTCGGCGAATCGAAGTTGACCTGTCCTTTCAGGCTCTCGTTGCGGGCGAACAGGGAAGCCAGCGATTTGCCGCCGCTTTCTTCCTGCCACGTCTGTGCGAAAAGCGTGATATAGTCGGCCTGCTCCGTTTTCTGGCGTTCCGTTGCTTTATCCAGCGCTTTGGTGAAAGCGGGATCCTGGGAATTGAGAGACAGATTTTTCAGAAAGTCGCGCAGGTCCACCTGCAACAACACGTTCATACCGCCTTTCAGGTCGAGGCCCATCGCCAACTGGCTCTTTTTCAGGTCCAGATAGGTGAATTTTTTGATCAGCGGAATCGTGAATACGGTTTCTGTGGACAGAGAGTCCAGGAATTCGCTGTAATGAGTGCGCCAGCCCACATTGGGGTCTTTGGCCGACATCTGGTCGGCGTAGCTTCTGGCCTGGCTTTCAATGTTGTTCGTCGGGATGACGAGTGCAAACTGATACAGGCACACTACGGTAAGCGCAATGAAGAAAAATCTGACAACGCCTTTGCTTTGCATACTTCGTTCGTAAATAATTGACCGAATAAGGTGATTCACATGATGACTGGAAACACAGGGTTTCCCACACTTTCCAAAAAAAGTGCGCAAATATAGAGAGATTGGAGGAAATCAAAGGTTTTCGGAAGAAAATAACACAAGTGGTTTCAAGTGTTTTCGGGTTTTGGTGTTTTGGCAGACAGTTGTTTGGTGTTTTGGAGGGTGATTTTTATTGTGATTTGACCCTGACGGGTCTTTTTCTTTTTATAAACCACAAAGGCACAAGGGACACAAAGCGTAGATTACACATTCACCCGTCCCATGATTTTGATGGTGTAATCTACGCTTTGTGTCCTTTGTGCCTCCGTGGTTTATAAAAAAGTAGTGGCCGCAAGGCCATGAAAATCCGCGCAAATCCGCAAAAATCCGCGTCATCCGCGTTTCCATTATTCCTACGAGGGGCGTAGCCCTACAAGCCCCCGGCTACACCACCGCCGTTTCCAAAAAGGTCAACTCACCCTTATCCGCATCCAAAGCAGCCCGAATACCATACGGAAACGTCATTTGATGCGCCACATGCCCGAACGGGATACCATATACCACCGGAATACCCAGGCCGCCCAGCCGGTCGCGCAGGGTTTCCTGCAGACTCAGTGACGGTCCGTCGCCCTTGGGCCGGCAATCGGCAAACACCCCCAGCGCGATCCCTGCCGCCTGCGACAAATTGCTGCCCTGCAACATTTGCGTCAGCATACGGTCGATGCGGTAAGGCTGCTCGCCCACGTCTTCCATAAAAACCAGTTTGTTTTTATAGGAAGGCGCAAAAGGGGTTCCGACCAGCGCCGCCAGCAGCGTGAGGTTGCCGCCGGAAAGCGCTCCCGTGGCCCTGCCGGGCGTGATCAAGAACGGTTGATACACTTCATCGGCAGGCAATGCGCTTGCGTCAGGAATGCGCACGGTGTAATTCGCCACCGGATCCATCACCACCGAACGAAAATGCTGCAACGTATTTTCAGGAAATTCCGACGCCGCCACGGGCCCGTGAAACGTCACCAGCCCTGTGTGCTGCTGAATTGCCAGGTGCAGGGCCGTTACGTCACTGTATCCGATAAACACTTTCGGGTTTCGGGCGATTTTTTTAAAATCGATCATCGGCAACAGCCGGCTGCAACCGTAGCCGCCCCGAATGCACCACACCGCATCGATGTCGGGGCTTTCGAAGGCCCAGTGCAGGTCGGCCAGGCGTTGGGCGTCGGTGCCGGCGAAATAGCCGTTCTGGGCATGCAGATTGGCAGACTCCCGGATGTTCAGCCCCAAAGCCGCGAGGTTTGTCCGTGCTGCTGCCAGTTTTTCGGGCGTAAATGAACTGGCCGGCGCGATGAGCCCGACCGTCATTCCTGCCTGCAGGCGTTTCGGTTTGCGCAGTTGATGCGAATCGGCGATACTTGTATTTTCCATACATCGAAACAACGGCGCTTTGTAAGCCAGCGCCGCCATTCCGGTAGCGGTCAAAAAAGTGCGCCGTTGCATGGGTTAAATTTTGATGTAAATTTTGCGGACGTACAGCCACCTGCAAAGGAGCCAGCAAACCAGCATGTAACAAAAGGCGAAGAGGAACGAACTGAATTCTGCCCCTTCTATCGGTCTGAAAACGGTGTCGTAAATCCATTGCGAAAGGCTGATCATTCCGTCAGGGCCTTCCCAGCGGATCGCCGACAAGGTCATGATCAACGCTTCCGAAAACACGTAGGCAAACAACGCGTTGGCGCCGAAAGCCAGGAAAAAACCGGTACCGTTGCGCCAGCCGCGCACATCGATCACCCAGACGCTGGCAGCAAGTAGTACCATGGAAATGCCGCCGGCATACAATACGTAGGAACTCGTCCAGAGTTTTTTGTTGATCGGGAAAAACAGGTCCCAGGCGAGGCCGATGAATCCGCAGATGAGGCCGAATACGAGCAGGTCGCGCACCAGCAGGTCTTTTTGTGTAGCCCGGCTGGTAAGCAGTTCGCCGCTCAGCCAGCCCAGCAGTACCGTCACAATGGCGGGTATCGTGCTCAGCAAGCCTTCCGGATCGAAGGCGATGCCGTCGCCGTGGTACAAATGGCTGTCACCGAACAGAAAACGGTCGAGCACCCGCACTGCATTGGTATGCAAACCGTACGGATCGGCATGATCCATGATCGGGAATTTCCATAAAATAGCCCAGTACAACAGCAGCAATCCTGCCGAAACCCAGATCAGCGCCTTGCGGTTCAGGGTAAGCGCCAGCACGGAGCCCAGACCGTAACCCAGGGCCAGGCGCTGCGGTACGCCGAGAATGCGCCAGCTATCCCAGTCTTTCCAGTAGAAAGGAAATTTATTGAGCAATAGCCCGATCACAAATAAAATGACCGTCCGGCGCAGTATCTTCCAGCCTATTTCGGCCGACCAGCGCCGCCCGTATTTGGCAAAAGCGAACCACATCGACACACCGATGATGAACATAAACGACGGGAAAACCAGGTCGGTCGGTGTGCATCCGTGCCACACAGCGTGCCGGAGCGGCGGGTAAATGTGCTCCCAGTCGCCCGCCGTGTTTACGATGATCATAAACACGATGGTCAGGCCCCGGAAAAAATCGACGGCGATGTAGCGGTCGGTGGCGGTGGATTCAGTCATTTTTTAAATAGGTTGGTGTTCGCTTCGTTCTTTACTTTTGCGAAATGTATAGACTTGCGGCTATTCGCAAGGGAAACCGGGATATATTTTTTTCCGGGCAGGGCGTTTGGAGTAAAACACACGCAGATTAAATTTTACCACTTCTCATTTTATAAAGAATTATTATGCTTTTTGCAATAGGTACGAGGGTGCGTTTCAAATATACCGGCGAGACCGGTTCTATCACCGCCATGCTGGAAGACGGGATGCTGCAGGTGCGCCTGGACAGCGATCCGGATTTTGAAATTCCGGCGTTCGAGGAGGATTTGCAGCGCAACGAGCAGGCAGAACCTTCTTCGGCAGGCGCTAAGTTTGTGCAGGGGAAAATGGAAAAACCAGCCGAAGCGCCGCCGCGCCGCGAACTGCGCATTCAATACCAGATTCTCAAACCCAAGGGCCTGCAACTGGCCTTCGAACCCATGCCCGGCCGCGACGGCACTGTGACGCGTTACAAAGCCTGGCTGCTGAACGATACCACCCACGAGTTTTTGTTTGAGTTCGATATTTTTACCCATAACCGCGAGGTGCTCACGCTGGACGGCAAAATGAACACAACCTCCGCCATGGAAGTCGGAGATATTGTGTACGACGACCTGAACGAAGGGCTGGAAGCCTGGATCAAGGTGCGGCGTCTCACGACCGCCGGCCCCGACGAGCCGCTGGAACACACGCAGAAAATCCGTCCCAAACAGTTTTTTAATAACGTACATACGGTACCGATTCTCAACCTGCTGGCACACCATTTCGTCCTGCTCGACAAATTCGATACCAGTGTGAAGGAAGAACCTGCCGAAGACCTGAAGGACTATACCAAGCAAAATACACGTAAGCCCAAGCCAATTACACTCACGGGTTCCAACCCTTTCGCTTCCCTGAACCTGGAAGAGGCCGCCGGTTTTGAACCTGAAATCGACCTGCACATCGAAAAACTGATGTCGGGCTACGCACGCATCGACAAGGGGGAAATCCTGCGGATCCAGATGGTGCATTTCCATAAGTTTTTGGATAAGGCGATCCGCCTCGGCGCAGCGCGCGTTTTTGTGATCCACGGAGTAGGGGAGGGAAAACTCCGCGAAACGATCGCCGACGACCTGAAGCGGCATCCGCATGTCGTGAAGTATAAAAACGAGTTTCACCACAAGTATGGGTACGGTGCGACGGAGGTGATTTTTGAGTGAATGGAGGTTGAGGGGGTTGAGATTGTTGATTGTTGAGATTTGTTGAGGGTGCTTCGCTCAGGGTATTTAAAAGAGTTTGAGCGAAGAACCCTCAACCCCTCAACAATCTCAACAACCTCAACAATCACTCACCGCTGCAACCACACATCCCCCGCATTCACCAGCGCCTCTCCGTTCGTCAGCCGGATCGTAGCGTACCACACGTACACCCCCGGCGCGGCGGCTTTTCCGCGATAAAAACCATTCCAGCCCTTGTTCACGTCATTGAACGGCGCAGCGGACGCCTCGTACACCAGCGTTCCCCAGCGGTCGTACACGCGCAGGATTTCCACACTGCGCACCCGGTCCGGATCGGCGAAAACGCCGAAGAAATCATTTTTGCCATCGTCGTCGGGCGAAAAAACATTCGGCACAAAAAGAAAGTCCGTGCCCTGCACGGCCACGCGGATGCTATCCGTCGCGCTGCACCCGTTGGCGTCGGTCACGGAAAGCACATACGCGACGGAATCCGAAGGCGCAGCAACCGGATCTGGGCAATCCGAGCAACTCAGCCCTGCGGGCGGCGACCAGGCATAAGCCCATGCGCCCTGCCCGCCGCTCACCTGCGCCGAAAGCGGGTAGGCGCTGCCGGGGGGAATACCAATATCCGGCCCGAGGGAAACGGACAACACCGGAGGCTCGGTCAGCACCAGCGTCGTGTCGGCAAAACAGCCATCGGCGCCCGACGTGCGAATGAAATAACTCCCTCCCGGCAGGTTGTCAAAAAAAGGCTCCGGCACGGGCGCGCCGCCATCGAATCGATAGGAAAAAGGGCTTTGCCCGCCTTCGATGTTTAGCAACTCGATCCAGCCGTCGGTGTCGCCATTGCAGCCGGGCGGATGCAGGTCCCAGACAGCGACGATGGGCGCCGACTCGCTAGCCGACCGGGATGCGCTGGCGGTACAGCCGTTAGAGTCTGTGGCGGTGACGGTGTAGGCGCCCGGAGCGGTTACCTGAAGTTCGGGGCCGGTAGCGCCGGGAACGGACCAGGCGTAGGAGAGGAAACCCGATGTGGAAAAGGTGGTGCTTGCTCCGAAACAAAACAAGGTATCTCCCGTGATAAACGGCGGCGTAACCGGAGGTAGAAAATCCAGTGTAATGCAATGGATGGAATCGCAGCCGAACACACTGCCGAATATCGCGCAAACCGTCGTATCGGACAGATATACCTGCCCGTTCCAGGCGTACGGCTGCCCGAAGCAGCGCTGGATACTTTCCTGGGTATGCTGCACCGGGAGCAGGCTGATGAACGTACTATCTCTGAATGTACAGCCGTTCGCGGTCGTCACTTCCGCCCAGTATAACCCTGCGTGGCTCGCCGGGTAGGAGGTCGCCACACTGCCGTCCTGCCACAAGGCGGTTTGGGGCGTTTCGAGATAGAGCGTATCGCCCGTACAAAGGTTTATACTGTTATCGAAAGAAAAAACCGGCAATGGCTGCACTGTTACTGTTATAACGGCTGTATCGGCCGGGCACTCGCCCCCGGGAACAACGTACCGAAACTGGCTGCCGGGCTGCGTATCAGGATCGAACATGCCGCCCGGTAAAGCAGGCAGCCACGAACCGCCCGCTGCGGCATCTGCCGAAAGCAGCGAAGCGAGGCTGAAAGCGGGCGCATCGGCGCATACGGTAACCGAACTGTCGCGGCCTGCCGAAACGGGTGTGCGGACATCCAGTAACACCGAGGCCGTATCGCGCCGGTTTCCGGTGGCAAAAAGGGTGACCACGACCGTGCGGGGCCCGGCCGGCGCGTTTCCGGCGCCGGTATATTGCCAGGTGACGGTGCGTAAAACAGATTGAAAGTCAGCATATTGCGCAGGGCCGTTGTTGTGCAGAACCGGGTTGGCACTGCCCTGGCCTGAAATGGAAATACCGGAAGGCAGTGGAAGAGCCGCGCTCAACACCTCGCCGGGAAAAGCAGGAATCAGAACGAAACGCAGGGAATCCAGGCTGTAGCCGCTGTACACTTCGGCGTCGGATGTATCGCTGATGAAAGCGGGTCCGTTGCCGCAAACGGAAAGCATATAATCGCCGCCTGCTGCGCCGCTGCTGTTGTCTTTATCCAGATCGAGCGATACGGAACAATCGGACGCAAGAAATTCGTTGGTGGTAGCGGCGCCGAAAATATTCGCAGACGGCGCACATACCGGAGTGAGAGTGCCTGTCTGGATATTGATTTGGTAAAGTTGGCCTACGTCTCCTGAATAAAAAACGGTAGTACTATCGCAATTGATTGAATAACTGAATATTCCATAACCTCCCGTAGGGAGATTTAAAAAATTAGCACTGTTGACAGGATCCTGAATATTTATTTCATAGAGAGACTTAGAAGAGGTATTGGAATTACTCGCAAGAAGCAATAACCTGCCATCATAAAATGTTAAATCGCCAACGGAAAGAACATTGTCTGGTAAGTTTCCATGAACTGTGAACACACCGGTTTGAATATTATAAGAAAATAGTTCCGCGCCTGCAGCAAAAAGCACACCATTGGCGTCACATACAAGAGAGGAAATATAAAAACTTAAAGGGGTGTTTGGAAAGGTGGCTACGTATTGGAATACCTGATTTTGAATGTCGTATCTATATAATTTACAAGGAGCAGGACTAGAATTCAGGTACAAAAAGCCGTCTGAACCTACTGCTATATCCGTAAATTGTGCTACTCCCGAAAAATCTTCGTGCTGGATGGTATATAGCACGGTATCCGTACAGGTGCTCATATCAAAATAACCGATGATGGATTCCCCTGTGAGACTATAATCAATAGTACTGACGTAATAAAAACTTTGCGAAGAAAGGCAAAAAAGCCTTAAAACGATGAATAATGTAGTTATTATCGATTTTTTCATGGTAGATTACAAATAGCATTAGCCTGTTTGCTGTCGGGGCCCTCGACAACAAACAGGCTAATAAATGATCGGGTTTTTAGTTTTGGACTAGTTTGAGGGTGCGCGTTGCAACTCCCATACTGAGCCGGCAGAATAAAACGCCTGGGTGTGTGGGTAGGTTTTCCGGTTGCCAGTAATACTGCCCCGCTTCCCGATACTCCGAAGTGCTACTGATGGTCTTACCGGCGGCATTGCTGATGCTGATATTACAAATGCCCGCTTCCGGCAGGTAGAATGACAGGGTGGGAGCATTGTGAAAAGGGTTGGGGAAAACACGCAGAGACAAGTCTCGATTTCCTGTATTCGGATCGGCCGCTTTGATGTCACCGGTGAAAATTCCCCTTGACAGGTTTACGTCATACAGTTCGTTGATTCGATCTTCTTCTTCCGTAAGCCGGAAAGCCTGTTCGGGTGATGGTATGTCTTGTAAGACTTTGGCATATACCAACAGAATACTCTCACCATCCCGCAACGTGCGTCCTTGTCGGGCATCTTCCGAACACCAGGCATAACGAATGGCATTCGTTTCCGGATCGTGAACCATAGCGCCGTATTCAATCGGCAAACTGCCCGGCGTGATTTTTTCAACTTGTAACAAAGCAGGGTCGTATCCCAAAAATGTACTGAATGAAAAAATGTGGTTGAAATGATCCACCGTAACGGGCAACACTACGTTTTCTCCACGCGATAAAGGTTGCCCCGGAACAAACAACTGTACGGCAAACGCTTCCGATCGCTCTTCGGCAGGCGCGATAAGGTTCATTTGATTGCAACTGCTGCAACTTTGGTTGATGTCGCCCATTTTTATTCCTACAAAGTCATTATTCGAGACATTTGACTGAATATTCTGTATTTTGGTAAAGTTTGGAATCGACAGCCAGTTGCTTGGCGGAAACGGTTGAAAGGCATAATTCTGGGTCGGTACAAATCTCCAGGATTCATAACCTGATCCTGGTTGTATGTCAAAATCACCTGCAATGATATGCGAAATGCCACTCAGATCGTTGGCATTTAAACTATTGGATAAATCAACATCTCCGGCAATGTATTGCTGTACGGAAGTGAGGGAAGAAAGCAACAATATATGTTGACCCAATAAGGCATGATCATAACTGGTCACTCCACACTGGTTTCCATTTATCTTGCTGGGTCTGACCTCATAGTCAAAACCTTTCAATACTGATTTGGAATACAGGCCGTTGGTCCCCGTCGTGAGGTTGACAATTGGAACACACTGCCCTGGAGGTACTTTAAAGGACAAGGTTACGTTCGTAATGGAATTATTGGTCCCACCGGTACAATTGGAAGCCGGCACCCCCGGTTTTTCAATAAAACCCTTGATAAGCGCCGAGCTGTTAAAAGGAACAGTTACAGGATTTCCCACCAAAGGAAATTGCGGCAGTGTCGATTGCCCGGTCACGGCAACAAAATAAGGCCGGGTGGTAGGGGTGGTTTCCACTTGTATGGTAGATGACGTTCCCGGAGTATTTGCAAAGTGTACATTGAATAATAATAATCCACTCGCGCCGGCCGAGGGAAGCGTAATGAAGGCGGAATTGGCAGGGTAATCAATTCGCACCACCGTATTGGTTACGGTAAATGCGCTCGAGGGAAACAGTGCGTTCAGGGAGGCTACCGTTGCATCCTTATTGATGCAGGCACCATTTGAAACGGTGACCACTACCCTGAATTCTTTGATGGTATTATCCGGATTGCCATTTTGTGACTGGAAGCCATACCCTGTCCATCTGACAGGGGCAATGGCAGGTCCGCTGGTAGGGGCCGAAAAATTGGCAATGCCAATATTACCTGTGAATATCTGCGCTTTTACCCCCAAACTCCCGGCCATCATAACCGATACCAGCAAAATTGTACGAAATGTGTGTGTGTGTGACAACAGCCGTGCCACTTTTTGGAGAGTCATTTCCATGTGAAGTCGATGTTTTAAAAAAAAATGAAGAGTTTGATGCCTTCACCACCGGGGCCCGCGATGAAGGGAAGGCGTTGCAAATATGTGAAAGTAAATGGAGAGTTGTAAAGGTGTTTTGAGAAAAAGGCGGATTTTAACAAAGTGTCTACGGAGAGGCTTTTTCTCAAAATTTTGAGTGTTTTAGGGCGTCATTTAGGTCCTTTTGAGAAGTGTTTGGGTCCTGGACCTAAACGTTTCGGTCCTTTTGAGAAGTGTTTAGGTTATTGAACCCAAATGTTTGAGTCCGGGAGTGAAAACTTTAGGTCCGGAACCTAAACGTTTGGTCGGAGGACTGAAACTTTTACGTCGGGAACCCAAATGCTTCTCAAAAGAACCCAAACGCTTCTCAAAAAGACCGAAACGCTTCTTTCCGGAAGAGGATGGCTTCTCAAATGAACCTAAACGGATAGTGAGAGGACCTAAATACTTCTCAAAAAAACCTAAATTTTTCGCTTTGAGTACTAACAAATGCCTTGTCATCCTTGTCGGGCCCCATCCACTCTACGAGGGAAAAAACGGGAAAAAACGCGCCGTAGAGTGGACGGGTCCCGACAAGAATGACAAGGCAGCGTCCGTTATTACTCAACGCGAATTTTGCTCTTTTTTCCTGGCCGGCTGCCTTACCTGACGTTTACTAACCCTCAAAGGGTTAGTAAACGTACGAGTCAAAACGTACGAGTCAAGCAGCCGTGCGTGTGACTGAAGGGCCACAAACAGCCCTTTAACCCAATTTGAGCGTCGAACGGCGATAATCGCTTCCGGGCAGGAATCAAACGTATACTTTTCCAAAAAACGACCACCTATGCGCCTTGTGTCCCTCTGTTTTCTGGTTTTAACCGGCACGGTTGCCCACGCCCAGCAATTTACGGCACTCACCGATTCGCCGCTGGTCACCACTCCGGGCGACAGCCGCAGCGTCAACCTCATCGATGTGAACGGCGACGGACTCGACGACGTGTTTATTTCCAACGGACTGAATACCGGGCAAAACAACGAGTTGTACCTCAACCAGGGCAAGGGCGTTTTTAAGGCCGTGGAAGGCGACCCGATCGTGCTGGACCACAGCCCTTCCGACGGCACTACGTTCGCTGATTCGGACAACGACGGCGACCTCGACGCCTACATGGTAACCTGGTTCGGACGACCCAATTTCTTTTACCGGAATGAAGGGAAAGGCACGTTTGCACACCTCCCGGAAGCGGTGACCTGCAGTGCAGGTACCCATTCCGAAACGGCCGCTTTCGGCGACTACAACAACGATGGACTGGCAGACATTTTTATTACCAACAGCGGCGGCTCCGACCTCCGCAATTTTTTATACCGCAATACGGGCAACAACACATTTGTAAAAGAAAGCGCCTCCTGGCTCGACGATCAGACGCCCAGCCGCTCGGCCAACTGGGCCGATTACGACAACGACGGCGACCTCGACCTGTACGTGACCAACGAGGAGGAAAACAAAAACACCCTGCTCCGCAACAACGGCAACGGAACCTTTGCCAAAGTAACCGACGACCCGGCAGTGATGGAAAGCCAGAGTTCCATCACTGCCAGTTGGGGCGACGTAAACAACGACGGGTTCCTCGACCTTTTTGTGGGAAATACCGGCAATTTTGTGCCCGACAACAACCGGCTTTTTATGAACAATGGCAACGGCAGTTTTACGGCTGCCGCGCCCGGTCCCATCAATTCGGATGGCGGCTGCTCTTTCGGCAGTGCTTTCGAGGACTATGACAACGACGGCGATCTGGACCTGTTTGTCGCCAACGGCTTTTGCAACGGACTGACAGTCAATTTTTTATATAAAAATAACGGCGCCGGTATTTTCGAACGCGACAATTCGGCGCTGGATTCCTACATCACAACGTGTTCATACGGGGCTGCCTGGGGCGACCTCAACGACGACGGTTTTCCCGACCTCGTGGTGGCCAACTGCAAAAAAACGCCCACTGCACCTGAGCCCAACCACAGCGTTTTTATGAACAAGGGCAACGGCAATCACTGGCTGAAAATTCGTCTGGTCGGCACTGCTTCAAACCGCTCGGCCATCGGCGCCCGCATTCTTGTGAAAGCCGTCATCGATGGGCAGCCTGTAACGCAAGTTAGGGAAATAACCGCCCAATCGGGCTACTGCGGCCAGAACAGTCTGACGGCACATTTCGGGCTGGGCGCTTCGGTACAGGCCGATAGTGTTTTTGTAAAATGGCCGTCGGGTCAGGAGCAGGCGCTGGGCATGACCGCAGCCGGACAGGTGATTACGATTGTGGAAAAAAAGCCTTAAGAATCAGGATTTAAAGGATTAAAAAAGGATTGGAAGGATGCTTACGTTTTTTCATGGCATCCATAAAAAACGTGCGCATCCGGATAACTCATCACTCATCACTCATAACTCAACACTATCTACCTTTTTCGGTCGCGTCCAAGCCGATACGCGGCTACGGCAGCCTTCGTAGTAAGCCAGTCACGGCCTTCCTTAAGAGCGGCAATCTTCCCCTGTCTGGCCAAAAGACTCACATATTCCTGACTGTAAGGAACGTCCGCTTCCTTTACAATGTCCACGATAGGTTTGTAATCGGCGTAGGAATGAGAGGTCACACTACCGAGGTAAATATCCAGTGTACGTTCTGCTGCCTGGAGTATAAGGAGCAACAATTTGCCGTATGTGCCTTTATTGGCATGGTTGAGCGCCTCGTAGTATTTGCGCCGGTCTTGCATCAGGATAATGGCTGGCGGGTATCCCTGCCGCATCAGGAAGAGATTCATTAGCAGGCGCACCGTGCGGCCATTGCCATCAAAAAACGGGTGTATCCACACGAACCGATGGTGAAAAATAGCAGCCTTGACCAGCGGTGGTAGTTCCCCGGCAGCATTGAACCAGCTGATCAACTCGTCCATATACTCCTCGATCAGGAGCGCATCCGGTGGCACAAAATTAGCCCCGGAAATGCGTACACTGCCCGTCCGGTAAACGCCTGCTATTGATTTTCCGATTTTTTGTAGCACAATACTTTGCAAAGTGCGTACATCCCCTTTGCGCAACGGTTCATTCGTTGATACAAGGCCCTCGATCCATTCCACCGCTTCCTGGTGATTCACAGCCTCGAAGTGCTCCCGCAAGGATTTGCCCTGAATTGTTATACCATCCTCCACCACCAACTTGGTTTCTATCAACGAAAGGGTATTGCCCTCGATGCCATTGGAGTGGTAAGTCCATTCGAGGGAAAGGCTGTCCCGCAGGTTGCGAAGCACAGGCTCGGGCAAAGGACGCAGTAAATCCAACTGGTTCTTTTTGTCTTGTACGCGGGCAAGAATTTTGTCCAGACCTTTGAAATCATATGGATTTGTTGACCAGTTCATAAGTAGTTATCGTTACTTATTCACAAAGTTATATTTTTTATTAACATCGGAAAGCATCCAAAATAAAATATTCCGATATTAAAATAGAATGAACTACCTGATGAACCTGACAATCAAATTTGCATAATAGGAACGGGTATCACTTTTCCGGCGCCATACCTGCCGCAAAATCCGCTTCGCTGATGGTACCGTCTTCGTCGCTGTCGTAGTCCACAGCGATTTTCCAGGTGCCGTTTATTTTTCGCAAAAACACATGGAATTTGCCATAATAGGCGCGTTTTTCCCCGTTTTTACTTATAAAACTATATCGGTAAATGCCGCGTTCGGAAGCCGTTTCCGGGCCGGCCACCCGTTCGAAAAAAGTAAAATCGATCTGTACCGGTTTTCCGGAATCTTTTCCGCGGGCGAACCCGGTTTTAATCTCGGCGGCGTATTCCGCCAGGTTGTGAATGCCGGAGTATGCGCCGCCGTTGGCGCGAATAAAGTCGGGTGTATGCAATGCGAGGTATTTATCTGCATCGAATGCGGCATATGCTTCCGAAAACGGCGTCCAGATATCGCGGTTGATTTCCTTCAGACGCTCCAGGTGTTCCGGCGTTTGGGAAATATTGATTTTTGGAAACGTTTGCGCACGGGCGGTGGAAACGGCAAACCAAAGAAATAAAACGGGCGTTAAGAGTTTCATAGCCAATGAATTTTGCATACACAATACCATGTGTACGGGGTGGTAAAAAATGATCAGAAGTCTTTCAATACTCCCAAAAATCGCATGAATTGCGCGCTTCTCCTTTTCCTTCCGCATTTCTTTTCCCAATATTAGACCAAGGCTGTGCTATTCCCTACTTTTGGCGCCCTAACCAATATCTCCGGCGTTTTTTCCATCATCGTTTAAAACGGTCCATGAAAAAAATCACCTTGAATGTTGTAAAAATCGGCGGGAATATCATCGACGACGAAGCGCGGCTGACGACTTTTCTGGCAGATTTCGCCGCTTTGCCCGGCGCTAAAATTCTTGTACACGGCGGCGGCAGGCAAGCCACGAAACTCGCCGAACAACTGGGCATTCCCCAGCAAATGATCGAAGGGCGGCGCATTACTGACGCCGAAACCCTGCGCATTGCCATTATGGTGTACGGCGGTCTGGTCAATAAACAGATCGTGGCGCGCCTGCACGCCCTCGGCTGTACGGCCCTCGGCGTGTGCGGCGCCGATGGTGACCTGTTGCGCGCGCACAAACGCAGGCACCCGAGCATCGATTACGGCTGGGTGGGCGATATCGATACGGTGAACATTCCGCTCCTCGACCGCTGGATCGGGCAGGGCCTGACGCCCGTGGTAGCGCCTTTGTCGCACGATGGCGCGGGGCAGTTGCTCAATACCAATGCCGATACCATCGCGCAGGAAATCGCCCAGGCGATGAGCACCGCGTTCGCCGTACAACTGATTTTCGGTTTTGAAAAAAGCGGCGTTCTGCTCGACGTTGCCGATGAAAACAGCCGCCTTCCGTCTTTGCATCTCAAACAGTATCAGCAACTTCGCTCGGAACAGGTCATTACAGCCGGCATGATCCCGAAACTGGACAACGCATTTGCCGCACTCAAAAAAGGTGTGCGAAAGGTCATTATCGGGCAGGCGGAAAAACTGCCCGACCTGGTAGCGGGCCGCAACGGTACCTTAATCGAAATTTCCGATGAATCCTGATACGGCCGAAAACCACAAAAACCTCGCTGCGGAAGCCGTGGCTTTGCTGCGCCGCCTGATCGCCACGCCTTCTTTCAGCCGCGAAGAAGCCGGAACGGCCGTTTTGCTGGAATCGTTTTTTCAGGAAAAAGGTATTCCCGCGCAACGGCTACAGAACAACGTGTGGGCACGCAACCGGTATTTCGATGCTTCCAAACCGACCGTTTTGCTGAATTCCCACCACGATACGGTAAAACCCAACGCGGGTTATACGCGCGATCCGTTCGCGGCCGATATCGTGGACGGTAAACTGTACGGCCTGGGCAGCAATGATGCGGGCGGCCCGCTGGTGTCGCTGCTGGCGGCTTTCCTGTATTTTTACGAACGCAAAGACCTGTCTTTCAATCTGTTGTATGCCGCCACGGCCGAGGAGGAAATTTCCGGAAAAAACGGTGTGGAACTGCTGCTGCCCGAACTGGGCCGTATCGACTGCGCTATCGTCGGCGAACCCACGCAGATGCACATGGCCGTCGCCGAAAAAGGACTGATGGTGCTCGATTGCACTACGCACGGCCAATCGGGCCATGCCGCACGGGAGGAAGGTGACAACGCATTATACAAAGCGCTGGCAGATATCGACTGGTTCAGGCATTACCGTTTCCCGAACGTATCGGAATTGCTGGGGCCGGTAAAAATGTCGGTCACCATCATACAGGCCGGTACGCAGCACAATGTAGTACCCGACACCTGCCGTTTTACGGTCGACGTGCGGGTAAACGAACTGTATACCCTGGAGGAAGTACTTGAAACGGTGCGTGCGAACGTACAGGCAGAGGTAGTGCCGCGCAGCCTGCGCATTCGTTCGACAGGGATCGCACCCGAACACCCGCTGGTGCGTGCGGGCGTTGCACTGGGCAGAAGCAGTTACGGCTCGCCGACGACTTCCGACAAAGCGCTTATGCCTTTTCCGGCCCTGAAAATGGGGCCGGGAGATAGTGCGCGCAGCCATACGGCCGATGAGTTTATTTTTCTGGAGGAAATTGAAAATGGAATTGAAGGGTATGTTGGGTTGCTGGGTAATTTTGATTTGATGATGATGAAGGTTGGTTTATAGGCCATTCGGTTCTGAGTTCGGTATTCGGAGTTCGGTGTTCGATATTCGGTGTTCGGTGTTAAAGAATATCGAATATCGAACACCGAATATCGAACACCGAATAAAGTGGAAATGGTTGAATATAATAAGTTTTACAGCACAATTTCTGCCGTTGTTAGCGTCCCCGCCAACAACGGCTGAGAATTGAAAAAGCCAAGAGCAGCGTGTCCTCCTGAGCGCAGCGAAGGACCTGAGGTTACCTGGAATCTGGAGGTATAATTAGATCCTTCGCTGCGCTCAGGAGGACACGCTGCCCTTGGTCTTTTTTACTTACAAAAGCAGATAGGTGACACGTTGCCCTTGGACTTTTTTCTTACAAAGGCAGAAAGATGACACGCTGCCCTTGGTCTTTTCAGGCATTAAAACAGAAAGATGCTTTTTTAAAACACAGATTTTTTATTCAACGAGCCCCCGAATATCAACCCTCATCAACCCTCATCAACCCTCATGAACCCTTATCAACCCTCATCAACAATATTTTACCCCATCCCAAGAGCAAAGCACCCCTCTCACTTCTCACCTCTCACTTCTCACTTCTATCATGAAACTCTGGAGTAAAAACAACACCTCCACCCACGAAATGGTGGAAACGTTCACGGTAGGCAATGATCGTATTTTTGATCTGCTGCTGGCGGAGCACGACGTGCTGGGCTCGCTGGCGCATAC
>Ga0209717_1002222_pt1 | contig 19051 bp, 18 predicted proteins | sample AD_UKC048_MetaG_FD_184418 | JGI IMG/M metagenome (GOLD analysis project Ga0209717, IMG submission 184418) | Active sludge microbial communities of municipal wastewater-treating anaerobic digesters from USA - AD_UKC048_MetaG (SPAdes) (version 2) | ecosystem: Engineered > Bioreactor > Anaerobic >... | reverse complement strand
CAGCCCCTCCTTAGAACTATTCATTAACCATAATTAACCTTAAACCCACTCCATTTAACCCGTTTCTACAACCGGTACGATTATTTTCGTGGAAGAAACCAGGAGCCATGAGAAGATTTTTTACACTTTTATTAATTGTCAGTATTGCAGGTCCGCTTGCGGCGCAGAAGAATGGGACCGTAAAGGGTACAGCTTTTGATACCCTCAGTAAGCAAAATGTGGGGGCAGCTACGATTACCGTGCTGGAGCGGAAAGACTCTTCGCTGGTGACTTTTACCATGACCGGGGCCGATGGACGTTTTGAAATCAAGGGTCTGGCCAATGGGGATTATCGCCTCCTGATCTCCCATGTCAATTACCACAACAGCAATAAATACTTCTCCATTAGTGATTCCCTCAAAGATGCCGACCTGGGAACAATGGTGATGAACGATAAGGCCAAGGTGCTGGCCGAAGTGGTGCTGGAAAATGAAGCCCCACCGATCACGCTGATCAACGATACCATTCAGTACAATGCCGGTTCCTTTAAAACAGCACCGAATGCGAGTGTGGAGCAATTGCTGAAGAAACTGCCGGGAGTGAAAGTGGAAAAAGATGGTACCGTGAAAGCACAGGGGGAGACAGTAACCAAGGTACTCGTGGATGGAAAAGAATTTTTCGGCAATGATCCGAAAGTGGCCACCAAGAACCTGCCCGCTGATGCGGTGGACAAGGTTCAGGTTTATGACCGGCAAAGCGACCAGGCCCAACTCACCGGGTTTGAAGACGGGAACTATGAGAAGACCATCAACCTGAAGCTGAAGAAGGATAAGAAGAAGGGGTTGTTCGGAAAAGTAAATGCAGGGGTTGGTAATAAAGATCGATATGAAGGCCGGTTCAATGTAAACTCCTTTAAAGGAGCCCGTCAGTTGTCCGCCATCGGTATGGGTAATAATACTAATGCGGAAGGGTTCTCTTTTATGGATATCCTCAACTTCACCGGCGAACTGTCCCGGATGCAGCGGGGGGGTGGAGGAAATATCAATATCAACCTGTCTACATCGGATGCCTCAGCGATGGGGTACACCGGGAGCAACCCCAACAGCGGTATCAATACAGCATGGGGTGGCGGACTTAATTATAATAATATAATCGGGAAAAAGCTTGACCTGCAGAGCAATTACTTTTACAACCGGTTTAATCCGAATACCGAGAGTCATATCCAACGGCAGTATCTTTTACCAGACACTTCTTATTACAATTCCAACTCTTATGCGGATAACCTGAACAATACCCACCGGGCTAACCTGAACGTGCTCTATCAGCTGGATTCACTGAATTCGATCCGGGTAATCCCCTCTTTCAGTTACCAGCAAACCCGGAACCGTTCCAATACGGATTATCAGACGATGTCCAAACAACAGTCCATGATCAATGACGGATACAGTAACAGTATCAGCAACAGCGAAGGCTATAATTTCAGGAATGAGATAGCCTGGCGCCGAAAATTCCTGCGCAAGGGCAGAACCTTTTCCCTGACCCTGCAGACCACCCTGAATGAAACAGACGGCGATGGCAGTCTCTCCTCTATCAATAGTTTTTATCAACCGAATGGCAGTCTGAGCAGGAAGGATACCCTCAATCAGCAGAATACGACTACAGGCAGTCTGAGAGGATATACGGCCAGGGCGGTTTATACGGAACCATTAGGCAAGCGGACATTAATGGAATTCAGCATAGGGAAAAGTAATACCCGTAACCTTTCGGAGAAACTGACCTATGATTATAATAAGAACAACGGCAAGTATGATGTAAAAAATGCTTTCCTGAGTAATGATTTTGAAAACAGCTTTGGCTTTACCAATGCCGGTTTCCGTATCCGGAATCAGCAGAAAAAATATAATTTCTCACTTGGGGTCAACTGGCAGCAATCGGACCTGGATGGAAAGATCATCAGTGGCACCAAGGATTCGCTGATCAGCAAGCGGTTTCAGAACCTCTTGCCCAATGCCCGGTTCCAGTACAACTTTACCCGCTTTAAGAATCTGTCGCTGACCTATAACACCAATACCAATCAGCCATCGATGACCCAGTTGCAGCCTGTACCCGATGTAAGCAATCCGTTGAATATCCGGGATGGTAATCCGGATCTTAAGCAGGAGTATAACCATAACCTGCAAGCCAACCTGGCGCTGGTCAGTCCCTTCAGCAGCAAGAACCTGTTTTTCTTCCTGCGGGCCCAGGCGGCACAGAATAAGATCGTCAATTATGATTCACTGAACCAATTGACCGGGGTGCGGAAAACAAAACCGGTGAATGTAAACGGGGTGTATAATCTCAGTGCCAATTTCAGTTACAGTCGCCCGGTCCGTTTCCTGAAAGGCAATATTGAACTCAGCAGCAATGTCGGGTATAACCGTGGCAAGCAGCTGATCAATACCCTTACCAGCCCGATGGAAGAGAATGCGATTGGTGTATTCAGTGTGGGCCCCGAACTGCGACTGGATATGACCCCAACAGATAAGTTCAACCTGGTCCTCGGAACTTCGCTGAATCATAACAACACCACTTATTCGCTGCAGCCCGGACTGAGCAATAATTATCTGTCACAGGAGTATTCTGCTTCCGTTGACTGGGAAATGCCCAAAGGATTTTTCTTCAGTACGGATTTTACCTATACGGTCAACAGTCAGCGGGCCGCCGGCTTTAACCTGAAAGTGCCTTTATGGAATGCAAGTATCAGCAAGCAGATGCTGCTCTTTAATCGCGGGGAACTGAAGTTCAGTGCCCGCGACCTGCTCAACCGGAATGTGGGCATCAGCCGCAATACCAGCAACAACTTTATTGAAGACTCGAGGGTACTCACGCTGCGGCAGTTCTTTTTGCTGAGTTTTACGTATAGTCTGAGTAAGACGGGATTGAATAATGCGGGCCGTGGTGGTGGAATGCGGGTGATAGCGCGGTAAGATATCCGGTTCATTTACTTCCGGGCCACCTGTTTGAGATAATCCATACTCAGTTGTTCTGCCCGTATCTGCAACAACACTTTATCGTCATATAGTTTCCGGCGCAGGTTTCTATAAATACTGATAGTATTATCCAGTGCTTTCAGTATAGATTCCCGGTTGTATTGGGCAATCGTGATTTTCAGATTTTCGAGGTCAGAGGCATTGAGTTCTGTTTCCACTTTGCGAAGACCCCGGGCATGGCGGTTATTTTTTACCTGTAATAAGGGAGACAGCACGGTCGTCCGCAGGAAGGAGAGAAAATCAAAGGCTTCCATTAATTCTCCGCGCCCGATTTTCAGGGCAGCATAATGAACCCAGGTCCAGAACCGGTCCTCGATCCACTGGTAATCTGGTTGTGGCCAGGTGGCCGTAGTGGCATGAATAATTTTGCTGAGTTGCCCGTCCCGCTCGAAAAGTATAACCGGATTTTCGATACGATCTTTAAATTCGTCCGGGGTCAGGAATTTAATATCGACATGTAAGAGCGGGTTGTCATAAAGACAAATAAGTACCCTGGGTTCGCCCACATGTTCGCCGGTAAAGCCGGATACCAGGTCGCCAAAGCGCCGGGCAGTTTCCATCATTTTCTCCTTATTCCCCGCTATTTTATATTTAGTCACGAGGATCAGATCCAGGTCCGAATATTCATCTATTTCATCAGTGATCCAGGAACCGGCTACGGCCAGTCCGGTTACGGAAGGGTCTTCCTGTACCAGTTTTTTTACACGCTCCGCGAAAACCGCCTGAATGGACATAGGTAGGTGTTAATGTTTCAGCGGCCTTTTTTTGATCATGCCGCCCTTAGTGTCTTTTACACTGCTCATGACGACAAAGGCATCGGGTTCTATTTTTTCGATCTCGGTATTCAGTTTATTGATCTCGAGCCGGGTGATTACGGTGTAGATGATCTCGGTATCCCGGGTTTCGCCTCTTTTACCATAGCCTCTTTTACCGGTGTAAACGGTAACACCGCGCCCGAGTTTATTAATGATCATTTCACGGATCTCATCGCTGTGAGAGGAGATGATGGTGACCCCGATGTATTCCTCAATACCCTCGATGATGAAATCAAGGGTTTTGGAAGCAGAGAGATAAGTGATCATGGAAAAAAGGGCGATCTCTATTGACAGGTAATAAGCCGCGGCAGAAAAGATTAAAACGTTTATCAGGATAATGATATCGCCAATGGTCGTACCGAGTTTTCGGCTCAGGTAGATCGCAAGTATTTCAGTGCCATCAATTACTGCACCACCTCTTACGGTAAGACCGATACCCGCCCCGAGAAAGAATCCTCCGAAAATCGCGACCAGTAGATTGTCGTTGGTCACATTCGGGAAGTTAACACTGGCCAGTACCAGGGCCAGGGCACTGATGGCTACCATAGTTTTAATAGCAAAGGCTTTTCCCATGGTTTTATATCCTAAAATGATAAAGGGAATATTAACCGTGATGATCAGGATATAGAGGGGAATCTTTGTCAGGAAGGAAATCAACAGTGAAATGCCGGTGGCGCCACCATCAATAAACTCGTTGGTCAGCAGAAAGCCCTTAAAGCCAAAAGCAGCAGAGAACACACCGGCGGTCATCAGCAACAGATCCCTGAGCAGCCGTCTGAATGTAATCGTCAGTTCCCGATAGGATTTCGCATAACGGTAGCGAGATATTTTGTTTTCGCCATTTGCTGCTGCTGCCTGCGGAACCCGGGTGCTTACGTCAATAAGTTTTCTTAAGAATTGCTTCATTCGGTGGGGTTTCGTTGGTTCTTTCAAATTTACCCCTTTTCGCCGGGAACAGCCCATTCTAAGAAGCAAATCTTCAAAGAATGTCAGCGTACTTTGTACTTCTAACTTCGTACTTTCTTAAATACAAGGTTCCTCACTTCGTTCGGAATGACGGGCTGATTAGGGGGGAGAGAAAAAATACAAGAGTTCTCGCTACGCTCGAAATAACAGTCAATAGTGCATAAAAAAAAGGTTGCTCCGTTTTGGTGGCAACCTCTTTTTTTATTGTTTGATACGTGGTTAATTCATCCGGATCACCCGTCGGTTGCCACCGTTATTCTGATTCATTTCTTCCATCATCTTTTCCCGTTCTTTCTTGAACTCTTCCTGTGTATACTTTTTCTTGCCGGTGGGTTCTTTGATTACAGCTAGATCGGCTGTTTCGGCAATACTGTTTGCCAGGTATACCTGATCGCCATTGCGCACATCCAGTTCGAGGATCAGTCCGGGCAGTTGTCCCTGGAATTCAGAAGGACCAGCGGATACGGGAATGTCCATGGCAAACCAGGCTACGATTTTCGCCGTATCGTCGATTTCCTTTCTTTCCATTTTGCCATTGTCCATATTCATAGTCATACGTTTGCTGATCCGCACGGCTTCCGCTTTCATGCAATTATGGTTCAGGATGGTTTTTGATTCACCGGTCATTTTCCACTTCAGTTTGGTAATGGTATCATCCACAATAAAGGTCTTGTCAAACATTTCCCTTTTTTCCACGCGGCGGCTGTTGTCAAAATTGCAATACAGTACATCGTTGCTGCCGGCTACCACCATCCGGATCTGCATGCCTCCGTCTCCAAAGGACTGCTCCTCTTCGGGTTCCTGTTCGCCTTGTTTCCAGAGCGACTGATTATTCCCAAATACCAGTTCATATTTATCGGTCCGGCTGCTGGGCAGTTGCTGTTCCAGCCCACCGGGCATACCGGCAAAACTCATCTGGAGTTTAACGGTCCGGTTATAAGTGACTTTTCCCTGGTTTTGCTGGGCGGTAAGGTTGGAGATGGCCAGTGAGAGCGCCATTCCGAATAAAAGCAGTTTTTTCATGTTTTTCTATTTGTCCCAAAGCTACATTCTTGCGTGTTAACCAGTTTGAAACAAAGGTTAATAAAGGTTAATACGCCAGATCGTATCAGGTTACATCCTGAAAATTCGTTTATTTCCCCCACGGCTATTTATTTCATCCGCTAATTTTTCCTTTTCTTTCAAAAATTGCTTCTGGGTATATTTCTTCTTTCCGGCAGGTGCTTTTATCTCAGACAGGTCTGCAAGCGGATCAATCGAAACGGCTGAAAAAAGCTGTTCGCCTTCATTTATATTCAGTTCAAGGATCAATCCCGGTAATTGATCCTGAAACTCCGAAGGTCCGGCGGATACAGGAATTTCAGTAGTGAACCACGCGATAATCTTAGACGTATCGTCCACTTCCTTTTTACCAAAGGTTCCTCCTTCAACGGTAGTAATGTATTCCTTTTTTATCCGGATCGATTCAGCTTTGACACAAACATGATCAAGGATCTTTTTTGTTTCACCGGTCAGTTTCCAGGTTAATTTGGAGAGACTGTCCTCTATCAGGAATTGTTTATCATATAACATTCTTTTTTCCGTTTTCATCCGGGTATCGAAGTTGCAGTATAACAGATCCTCGCTACCAGCCACCACAATTTTCATCGTATTTCCCTCTGATCCAAAATCAGGGAGTGTTTCCTCCGTCTCCGGCTTTTGTTTCCAGGTGGACTGATTATTAGCGAATAATAACTCATACTTCACGGTACGGCTGGCAGGCAGGAGCTGTTCAAGTCCTGTGGATTGGCCACCGAAACTGAATTGTAACCGTATGGTCAGGTTATATACCACTCTTCCCTGGTTTTGCTGCGCAGCCGCGAAGCCTAAAAAAAGAATCAGTAAAAGTGGGGCTAGAAATATTTTTTTCATGGTTTTAGTGTTTCCCAAATCTAGATTACAGCAGGTTAATCCATCTTGTAATAAGGTTAATAAAGGTTAAGGATCGATTACATGCCCCCGGTTTTAGCTATTTTTGATGTGCAATGAAAAGTCGCCGCATACCTGGCCCTCTCCTGATGCTGATTTCCATAATGGGAATCGCGGCCTTTCTTTTTTACTGGCTTACGGAAAACTATAAACGGGAAGAAAAAACCCTGCGACTGAAAACAGACATGGTCTTCCGCGAAGAAATGATGAAATTGCAGGTCGCCCGTTTAAAACTGGGTAAATCCGGTACGGATTCAACGGATAAGGGACGGGTTCGTGTAATTATGGGTGACCGCAACAGGGGACCTCACAGACCCGAAGAGATGGAGGAAGAAGTGGTTTCTTCCATCAATATTATCCGGGATAAACTGGCGGATTCAATGGTGACATTTTCCCCGACAGGAAAAAAGCCGGTCATGATTACCATGCAGACTTCAACATCTTTCGATACGGGCAATGATTCCATGAATATTGAAATGAACGTTCCGCCTGTCTATGCTCCCGGCAATCCGATATTTAGCTTTCTCTACGGCGTGGATTCCCTGCAGGATAGTATCCGGGTAACTGAAATTGATTCGGTGATTCGTTTCGCCCTTCAAAAGGAAAAAATTGGAATTCCGTTTACCATTATCAAGTCAGCCAAATCCGTATCAAGGGGAAACCGAAATTTCGGTAGCGTTACGATCGGGCTCAAAAATCCACAGACCTATTCGCTGGCCATTGGTAACAGCTGGCCCTTCCTGGTGAAGCGCATTGCCATGCCGGTTATTTTTTCCCTGTTACTGCTGGGCATCACGATCGCCGCTTTCCTTGTCTTGTATAAAAATCTCCGGAAGCAACGCAAGCTGGCCGAACTCAAGAATGAGTTTATCAGCAATATCACCCATGAATTAAAAACCCCGATTGCCACGGTAGGCGTGGCCATTGAAGCGCTGAAAAATTTCAACGCCATTGATAATCCGGAGCGCACCCGGGAATACCTCGATATTTCGCAGAATGAATTGCACCGGCTTAGTCTGTTGGTGGATAAAGTACTCAAGCTGTCGATGTTTGAAAACCAGGGAATCGAACTGAAGTACGAAACATTGAATCTGCGTGGTATCGTCACCGAAGTGGTGGAATCGCTGAAACTGCAACTGGAGAAATTCAAGGCAACGGTTGATGTACAATATAACGGAGAAACGGAATTGCGGGGTGATCGCCTTCACCTGTTGAGTGTGGTGTTTAACCTGCTTGATAATGCCCTGAAGTACCGAAGCACTGATAAAGAGGTAAGGATTGAAGTCCAGATCAACGGAACGGCCGATGCGGTACAACTGATTATCCGCGACAATGGAATTGGTATTTCACCGGAATACCAGGAAAAGATATTTGAAAAATTCTTCCGGGTGCCGCATGGCGATACCCATAATGCTAAAGGCTACGGACTTGGATTAAGTTATGTGGCCCAGGTTATCAAAAAACACGAAGGAACTATTACCGTTCAGTCAGTACCCGGTGAAAGCACCGCATTTACCATCACTTTACCAAAGAGCCAGTCATGAACAAGACCAAAGTATTATATGTAGAGGATGAACTGTTTCTGGGAAAGATCGTCCGGGAGAGCCTGGAAAGCCGCGGCTTTGAGGTGTTGATGGAAGAGGATGGCGCCAAAGTGCTGGACCGGTTTAAAAAAGGTAAACCGGATATCTGTGTGCTGGATGTAATGCTGCCCAATAAGGACGGTTTTACCATTGCCGATGAGATCCGCGAGCTGGATGAGGAAGTGCCGATCATTTTTCTCACCGCCAAAACCCAGACCGAGGATGTCGTGAAAGGATTTACTCTTGGCGGGAATGATTATATCCGCAAGCCCTTCAGTATGGAAGAACTGATCGTGCGGATGCAGCACCTCCTGCGGCAGAAAACGGAAGGACCGCAGAAGATCCAGGGCAATACGGTGACGATGGGAAAATTCAGTTTCCAGCTCAACCGGCAGCTGCTCGTAATCGGTACCGAGGAAAAGAAACTCTCCTTCCGCGAAAGCGAATTATTGAAATTATTATACGAAAACCGCGATAAGATCATTGACCGCCGCGACATCCTTAATCTTCTTTGGGGCAATGATTCCTTCTTCAACAGCCGCAACCTGGATGTCTATATCACTAAACTGCGGGGTTTTCTGAAACCGGATCCTTCTTTAGAAATTATTACGATAAAAGGGGTGGGGTATCGGTTTGTTGTAGGATAATAAAGAACCAAGAAGCCAAGACGCCAAGATCCAAAGAAAAATCAAATGACAAATTTCAAAAAAGCATCAAAAGGAAATAATCAAAGCCTTCTGTGAAAGTTCTCAGGAGGATTGGTGCTTTTTTGGAGTTTCTCTTTTGGTCCTTCTTTGATCCTTGAATTTTGGTTCTTCTTTGGATCTTGGCGTCTTGGGTTCTTGGTTCTTTCTCTTTACATTATCTTCGGGCTGAATGGCTTTACAAAAAATCATATTGGCCGGGCGGGTTTTCACCGGTGAAAACTGGTTGGAGAATTATGCGGTCCTTATTGGGGACGGGGTGATTCAGGATCTGCTGCCGTTGGCAGATCTGCCGGCCGGGGTGGAAGTGGAGTCCTATCCCGATGCATGGTTGGTGCCGGCCTTTATTGATCTGCAGATTTACGGGGCTTATGGAAAGTTGCTCGCGGTGTATCCGGAGCCGGATGCCCTGGTTAAGCTCAATGAATATTGCCGGTCCGGAGGTGCCCCGCTTTGTATGCCCACGGTGGCGACCAATACCTATGATGTATTCTATGCGGCCATTGATGCCGTGCGGGATTACTGGAACCAGGGCGGGGAAGGCGTGCTGGGTTTGCATATTGAAGGTCCGTGGATTAACCCGGTAAAACGCGGGGCGCATATTGAAGAACTCATTCATGCGCCTTCTGATGAACAGGTACGGGCTCTGCTGGAATATGGAAAGGGGGTGATACGGATCATTACCCTGGCACCGGAAGTGGTCAGTCCTGAAATCATACATCTGATTCGTTCCTACGGTGTAGTTATTTCCGCAGGCCATAGCAATGCTACCTATGCCCAGGCCAAGAGCGGATTTGCAAGCGGTATCCGGGCGGTAACCCATTTATATAATGCGATGAGCCCTTTACTGCACCGGGAACCAGGATTGGTGGGAGCGAGTATGGATGATGAACAGGTGATGGCGAGTATCATCCCGGATGGGCATCATGTGGATTATGCCGCCATACGGATTGCCAAAGCGGTGATGAAGGAACGCTTATTTATCATTACGGATGCTGTAACGGATACTGACCAGGGACAATACCCGCATGCACGCATGGGGGATAAATATGAATCCGGCGGTATTCTCAGCGGCTCGGCCCTCACGATGCATGCGGCCATGCTCAACCTGGTCCGTCATGTACAGGTGGATCCGGGCGAAGCGATCCGCATGTGCAGTCACTACCCCGCCCGGGTAATGGGAATGGACGATCAATACGGAAAAATTCAAAAAGGATATAAAGCGTCGCTGCTGTTGCTGGACGAATCACTGGAGCTAATCAAACTGCTATGATCTTGATGCATTCATTCAAAAAAAACGGGTTTGTTATTTTATGCCTGCTGGCGTCGGTTCAGTTATCCGCCCAGGGGTTCCGCGGCCAGTATTCTCCAGCCATGAAGAATACATATTTCGGAGTGAATATTGGTTCTATTAATTATCCATTTTCCGCCAAACAATTACAGCCGGGCAATACGGTCGGATCTGTAAAAGTACCACACACCGCTGTCCGGCTGGTGCTGGTGGGTCATGAGTTTAATAAGAACATTTCCGCGCAGATCACTTATATGCGTCCGGTGAAATGGGTCGAATACCGCAATGTCAACAATACCAATCAGACCCTTACGGTTTGGATGAATGTGGCAGGATTGACAATAGCGGGGAAACTCCCATTGTCCCAAAAAATAACCTTGTTTACAGAGGCGGGCCTGGGCCTGATCATGCGTCGCGGTTTTAATATGAATAACCAGCCAGTGGTGAAGAGTGCCTCGTATGCCACCGGATTATTTGGCGCCAACCTCCAATATAAACTGAATCATAAATGGGATTTGCAGATCGGTACCACGTATTCGCCGGCCAATGATAAAGAGCTGCAGCCGGCAACGGTCTTTCATTCAGCAGGTTTCCATTACACCTTACGGGAACTGAGCAAGGAACGGGTGGATCTTGTAAAAAAAGCGGGCTATCATTTTCCCAAACAGATTCTGTCGATGGCCTATGCCAGCAATGTACTCGGGTATGGCGCCAATAATTTTGTATCCAAAGGTGTGGTTCCCATTTTCTGGGGCGGGGAGGTAAAAGCCCGACATGGTTTGTTGCTCAATTACCAGCACAATCTGTTTCATAGCCGCAAAGTGTTTTCGCTGGACTGGGGTATACAAGCCGGATTCTGGAAAACAGACCGGGATGGCACCAATTTTTTTACCCTGAGTGCTTACCCGATGATGCGGTTTCATACGATCCGCTCAAAGAAAACGGATTTCTATCTTGAATACTCGGTGGCCGGGCCTTCTTTTATATCAAAAACAAAAATGGACGGACTCGATACGGGTGAAAAGTTCACTTTTTATGATCAGATGGGGATGGGTGTGTTTACCGGCAAGGATAAAAACCTGAACCTGGGACTCCGGATTGCTCATTTCTCCAACGGAAACCTGTTTCCCAATAATGACGGGGTAATGGTGCCGCTGACCTTCAGTCTCGGGTATTCTTTCTGATAATAATTTTCCCGGAGTTGATTTTATCAGTACCTTTTTACTGCAAATACCATTACCATTTAACAACAACCAACCACATTATGAAAAAGCTGCTTGCTTTCGCAACGGTATGCATCTGCGTATTCGCTGCGGTTTACATTACCTCTTGTAATAACAGCACCGACACATCTAAAGAAACCGACAAAGTAAAAGACTCACTCGCCAAAGCGGTTGAAAACGGTCGCTATCTCGCCAATCATGTGGCTGCCTGTATCCATTGTCATAGTAAAAGGGATTTCAATAAATATTCAGGTCCCGTTGTTCCCGGAACCGAAGGCGGTGGTGGTGGTTTGTTTGACCACACGATACTTGATGCCATTCCCGGTACTATTTATAGTCCAAATATTACCCCGGACACGGAAACAGGTATTGGCAGCTGGACCGATGATGAAATACTGCGGGCGATTACCCATGGGATCAATAAGAAAGGAGATACCTTATTTCCCATTATGCCTTATGCCAACTATAACCGGATGGCCAAGGAAGATCTGCTGAATATTATTGCCTATCTGAGAACGTTGAAACCGATTAAGAATACGGTACCTGCCCGTCAGCTGATGATTCCGATCAGCATGGCGTATCCGGCACCGGCACTTCAGGCCTCGGTTGATAATAATAAGCGGCCGGAACGTTCCGACGCCGTGAAATGGGGAGAGTACCTGATCACTGTGGCCGATTGTGCCACCTGTCATACACCCTTTGTAAAAGGTCAGCCGGATTTTGCCCAATTGTATGGAGGCGGAAATGTATTTAATGTGGCCAATTTTCATGTGGGTTCAGCGAATATCACTCCGGATTCTTCTGGTATAGGTAACTGGGATGAGGATCAGTTCCTGAACAAGTTCACACTGTATCGTGAAGAAAAAAATTACAATCATAATCCAGGCCTTAAGAATACAACAATGCCCCTGGTGGATTATTCAGGCATGAAAGACAGCGACCTGAAAGCACTGTATGCTTATTTAAGAACAGTAAAACCGGTAACAAAATATGTAGTAAAATATCCGGGTATAAAAGTGAATACGGTGAAGATGGGGGAGATTAAGGTGAAAAATTAGTCAATTAGCCAATATGCCAATGTGCCAATGAGGGAAGAAGCAAATAGTTTGATAGTCGTTTATAATAGGGAGGTCAATTCCCTGAAATTTAAAAGTGGTAGTTTTAATGTAAATAAATTCCAGGGAAATAGCTTAACTCCCTTAGCAGGCCAATTGGCACATTGGCATATTGGTTAATTGGCACATTATTTAAGGCGTTAATTTAAAGCTTTCTCTTTTATACGTGCCGGGTTGCGCATGATCGCCTTCTTTGAAGTCGAGGTTGATGAATTTAATGCCGGGTATTTCCGTGCAGTTATAAACCACTTCGGCTATGTAGATTTCGGGACCGGAAGAGCCCATCTGCTGGGTGAGGAAAGTGGCTTCGGGGATTTTGAGAAAAAGGGTATCGCCGGATAATTTATTATACTCCAGTTTTATGTTGGGATTGTTATTGTTCAGGTAACGGAGGATGACATCTGGTGAAAGAGTATCTACATCCGGGGCCAATACCTGTGCTTTCGTCAGGTTACCGATTGAATCCTGATCAATATTCCACATATTGATTTCCGGGGCAGATAATGCTTCAGCTTCACTATCAGATGAGCCGCATGAATATAGAAAGAAAAGGGCTGCTAATAAGATTGTCGCGTTTTTCATATCAGTAGGTTTATACCTTAAAGGTACAATCCATACTGGCTTATTTACCTAATAGAAACGTTAAAGGGAAATGCAGTCGTTTATTCCAGGCGATTTCACTATGGTTTTCACCGGGGAAATACTTTGTCTGCCAGTTGTTTACCGTAAAACCTTTCTTAATCATCACGGCATCCGCTTTATCCTGCAAGGGCGGGTAAAAGGCGTCCAGGGTCGCATCTCCATAGTCAAAATAGATCTTATGTGTAGCAGGATCAGGCAGGTGAGCTTCCATATAGCTGAAAAAAAGGGCGGGTATCGGATTGTTTTCCATTACAAATATTCCGGGCCAGTGAGTAGACAGGCAGGCGGCCCCGCCAAATATCCCGGGATATTCACATATGGCATAGAGGGAAATAAGTCCGCCCATACTGCTGCCGGCAATAAAAGTATGTTCCCTGTCAGTATACGTAGAGTAAGATGAATCAATAAAGGGTTTCAGTTCTTGCACCAGGAAGCGGAGATAATTATCTGACTGAATGCTGTATTGATGAAACACAGAGGCATTATTACTTCTTACCGCCTTATAGATACTATCCCGTTCAGCCGCACTCAGTAATTCAAATGCTTTTTGCGGGAAATAGTCGGCATGCCTGGAGTCGCCACCATTCCATACTCCCACCAGGATCAGGTCTTTAATCTTATTTTCTTTTCGCAACAAGCTGATTACATCATCGGCATCCCAGCTTAGTTTGTTCCAGGTGGTATTGGCATCGAAAAGCATCTGACCGTCGTGCATATAAAGCACATTGTATTTTTTGGAGGGGGAATATCCTTCGGGCAGCCAGACATCTACATGCCGTGGAGTGACAAATACTGACTTGAAAGATTCATGACGGTACAGGGATCCATCAATTACTTCAGGCAGCTGGGCAGATACAGGGCATATACCAGCCAAGGCGAATACAACAAGCAAGAGTTTATTCATACCATGTGTGCATTTATAAAAAACAGCCAGTTCCTGTAATACCTGATTTATTAGTGCACCGCCGTTACACTCACTTTTTCAATTCCCTTCAGGTGCAGTTCAATGTGCCGGTCATGCGCTTTACTGGAATATTCACTGATGATCTCCAGAATATCATAATCGATATAGGTGCAATCGGTTCCATCAATGTACAGTACACTGTATTCAGGAATTTTATCGAGGGAGTCCCGGAGTTTTACTTTATTGAGAAAAGTGACATTGCTGTTCAGTTTGATCACATAGGTTTCCAGATCGAGGTGCTTCGACCTGGTGATTCTGAATTCATCCCTGAAATTGCTTTGTACGATAAAGTAAATGGAGATCAGCAGACCGATACTCACACCGATCAGCAGATCGGTTGAAAGTATCACCACAATTGTGATGATAAAGGGCAGGAATTGTTTCAGTCCGAGGCTCCATAGATTGCGGAAGAGTTTGGGTTTGGCCAGGTTATAACCCGTCATAATCAGGATGGCGGCCAATGAAGCCAGCGGAATCATATTGAGCAGGAAGGGGATCAGCATAACGGCCAGTAAAAGGAACAGGCCGTGTGTAAAGGAAGAAAGTTTGGTGCGGGCACCGGCATCCGCATTGGCGGCCCCACGAACCACGACCGCCGTCATCGGAATAGCTCCGAGCAGCCCGCAGGCGATATTACCCACCCCCTGTGCCAGCAATTCGCGGTTAACCGGTGTAATCCTGTTGTGGCGGTCCAGTTTATCTACCGCTTCCACACATAAAAGGGTTTCCAGGCTGGCCAGTCCGCCGATCAGTAAACCCGCTTTCCAGATCTCCACATTCGAGAATAACTGGCTGAAGTCGGGAAAACGTATTTCGGCAAATACGTTTGGTGGTACCTGTACCGATTGTGTGGTGCGCAGGAAAAAACCGGGCATACCATGTGTAAATAGTAAGTGTAGCAAAATACCGGTAATGACCACGGCCAGTGGCGCGGGAATGACCCGTAATTTTTTGGCAAATGGTTGTTGCCAGATAATAAGGATAGCCAGCGACACTACGGTTATAATCAACGCACCCCGGGTAATATGTTGATTCAGGTTTTTAAAATTACTGCTGAATTCGGTGGAGGAAAATAACTGGGAGAAGCCGCTGTTCCAGAAATCGGGTTTATCCAGCCCGAGGGCCATCGGGATTTGTTTGGAGATCAGCATGATGCCGATAGCGGCCAACATGCCCTTGATCACGGAAGAAGGAAAATAGTTGGAGATTTTGCCGGCTTTCAATAAGCCCAGTAACAGCTGGAACACACCAGCTACCACTACGGCCAGCAGGAAAACGGAATAGCCGCCAAGAGAAATAATGGAGCCGGCTACAATAGTAGTCAGACCAGCTGCCGGACCCGAAACGCTGAGATGGGACCCGCTGAGTAAGGACACAATAAGACCGCCGATGATGCCTGAAAGTAAGCCCGCATATACCGGTGCGCCGGAGGCATTTGCAATACCAAGACAAAGCGGGAGGGCTACTAAGAATACAGTAAGACCGGCGGGCAGGTCATGTCTTGTCCACATCAGCCGGTAGTACCTGATAGTGCGATTCACAGTAAATAAAGAGTTGAGTGTAGGGTAAAGGTAAAAAATTACCGGGGGATAAAAGATACTTATACGTACAAATAGCAAATTAACCGTAGCTGCAACAGTGGACAGCCCCTTTTTTTAATAAAAGAGCCGTTTATCCGTTGTGCTTGTTGGCAAATCAGTCTGCCAGCTGATTAACTATGTAAATGGCCGTGACCTGGGTTACTGTAGAATCTGACTAAATCGACTTCTTTACATTTCCGGATTGTGTCTTCGAATCAATCACCTGCCGATCCGGAATAGTAGATTCCTTATGGAGGAAGCCGAAAGTATAAAATCGATTCTGGCTGGTCATACGGCTGAATTTACCCATCTGGTGAAAGCGTATGAAACATCGGTGTTTCACATCGTCATGGGATTTGTGCACCAGAAAGAAGATGCAGAAGATATCACCCAGGAGGTTTTTGTAAAAGCCTTTCAGTCATTGGACCGTTTTGCTGGCCGTTCCTCTTTTTCCACCTGGCTTTACCGGATCGCCATCCATACCAGTTTAAATGAACTGAAAAGAAGAAAGCGCCGGACCTTATGGTCCATGGCTGCAGACATGCTGCAGCTCCCCTCCACCAATAAGAATCCCGAACAGGCATTGACTGAAAAGACGGAACAGGATGAAATCCGTAAAGCGATTGACCGGCTTCCCGAAAAACAACGGATGGCCTTTATACTCAGTCGTTATGAAGAACTCCCCCAGCGTGATGTGGCCCTGATAATGGAAATAAGCGAAGGGGCGGTGGAGCAGTTATTACTTCGCGCCCGGGACAATCTGAAAAAAACTTTACAGCACCCATAGGAAACCGAATTCAACCATTGTCTAATTAACCAGGAGCGACTATGAAAAAAGAAAATCACATAGAAAACAGGATAGAGCAGCTGATCCGCGAAGAGCGGAATACGGAGCTGAATCCTTATTTGTCTACCCGTGTAATGGCAGCGATTGCGAAACAGCAGGATCGAAAAGCCGGCCTGTTGCCAGTGTTCCTGAAACCTGTACTGGCGATGGCCAGCCTTACAATCGTGGTTTGGTTGGGTATTATCGCTGGCAGTGCTTATTCATCCGGAAGTACAGAACAGGCAACGGTACTTACCAATGACGCCACTGCTGAGCATTTTGCTTTTTACCTGCAAACCGAAAAGGAGGAATAAGATGCTGCGTAAAACACAACTATTAACCTGGCTGGTGGTTTTATTACTCGTGCTGAATGCCGTAACCATCGGAACCATTATCTATCATCAACGCCAGGAGAAAAAAGCGGCATCGGAACTCAGTATCGGTACTAATGGTGGCACCAACCCGTTGAACGGACGTTTTTTCCGGCAGGAAATGGGATTCAATAGTCAGCAGATGGATGTTTTCCGGGAACTGAATCAATCATTCAGACCTGCTTCGATGGAAATCACTTTCCGGATTGATTCCTTAAAAGAAGTGATGTATAACCAGTTGGTCCAGGTAAAGTCCGATAGTGTTCAGCTTCAACAATTATCCGATGAGATCGGGGTCTTGCACAGTCAGCTCAAAAAGGAAACCGTTCATTTTTATATACGTCTCAAAGAAATATGTAATCCTGATCAGCAACAACAACTGGCGGAAGTTTTCAAACCGCTATTTATAAGTGAAAACCTGATGGATCATGGAAATTACCGGAACGGTCCCGGCTGGAAAAGAAAGCAACCATAAGAAATGGTATTTATAAAATCAAAACAGATCATCATGAAAAAAGGAATGTCCTGGTTATTCATCACCCTGCTTTTTTTACAGGGAGCAGCACAACAAAGCAATGAAGTAACTAAAAATGAAAGTAACGGGCTCACATATATGCGTGAGGAGGAAAAGCTGGCCAGGGATGTTTATGATTCCATGTATGCCAAATGGGAGGTTAATCCCTTTGGTAACATCCGGCAGAGTGAGCGGGTGCATATGGACCGGATGAAAACTTTATTGTCCACGTACGGTATCGAAGACCCGGTAGCGGTCAATGCGGACAAACCCGGTGTGTTTAAAACAACAGTATTGCAGAAATTCTATAATGAACTGGTAAAATCAGGAACGGCTTCGCTCACCGATGCATTGAAAGCCGGGGCGAAAATTGAAGAACTGGATATTGCCGACCTGGATGAACGGATCGCACAGACAAAAAAGGAAGACATTCTTACCGCGTATAAATTCCTGCGTATGGGTTCCGAAAATCACCTGCGTGCTTTTGTACGCCGGTTGAAATCACAAGGAGTGGACTATCAGCCTGAAATACTTAAGAAAGAAATATTTGAAGGCATTATCAGTGGAGAGAATCAGGAAGCAGGTTGTGGTAACGGTCCGGGTAACGGACAGGGACAGGGAAAGGGAATGGGTCAGGGAAAAGGTAATGGTCCTGGAAAAGGGAACGGAGCAGGGAAAGAGCAGTGTAAGGAGAAATGTTGTGATAAGGAAAACGGACCCGGTTGTCAATCAAAGAAAGATTAATTATTAACCAATAAACAGTATAGCCATGAAAAAAATGCTCATCACCCTTCTGTTGATTGCAGGATTGGGTACTGGCCTGATGGCCCAGAAAAATAACAAAGCTGGTAATGGCCCCGGCACACGGCAAGCAAACAGTGCCTATGTGGATGCCAACAAAAACAAGGTATGTGATAACTATGAAAACAAAACTACCGTAACCGGTCGCGGATCCGGATATGGCCGGAAGGCCGGATATGGTCAGGGACAAGGAAGGGGCCAGGGCAGATGCGGCGGCAATGGACCGGGCAACTGCCGGAGAAGGTCCTGAGTAAAACGGGATGCGGAAAGTGAACGAACAGGTTAAACCAGTGAAGGCTATTTTTCCAGCTGGTGTTTAAGTTTAACAAACAAGAACGGAAATGATCACTATTATCAGACCCTGGAAACAGGAAGACCTCGAAGACCTGGTATTGTATGCCAACAACAGGAATGTCTGGAATAACCTGCGCAATTATTTTCCGCATCCTTATACTACTGAAAGCGGACTGGCCTGGCTGGAAAAAGTAGTGGATGCGCCTTTGCCGGCCATCAACTTCGCCATTGAGGTGGATGGAACAGTGGCCGGAGGCATTGGATTGATCCTGAACGGGGATGTTTATATCAAATCAGCGGAAGTCGGCTACTGGATCGGGGAGCCCTTCTGGGGGAAAGGTGTGGCTACAGAAGCGTTGCGGCAGATTACGGAATATGCATTTACC
>Ga0209717_1002219_pt1 | contig 19076 bp, 14 predicted proteins | sample AD_UKC048_MetaG_FD_184418 | JGI IMG/M metagenome (GOLD analysis project Ga0209717, IMG submission 184418) | Active sludge microbial communities of municipal wastewater-treating anaerobic digesters from USA - AD_UKC048_MetaG (SPAdes) (version 2) | ecosystem: Engineered > Bioreactor > Anaerobic >... | reverse complement strand
GAACGCACCAAAGCCGCTGTGTTGCTCGAAGCCTTGCGCGACAACCTGATCGGGCAAAAATTGCGCAACAACCCGCAGTATAAAATGCTTTCCACACTTCGCCAAACGGCCGCCTGGTACCGAAAGCAACTCATCCTGGAGCCGCAAAATGAAATGGCCGGCCAATGGCGCTCCGATCTGGACGAACTCACCGGCCGGATTAATACGCTCAGGAACAGCATTCCGGAACTGAACAGGCTGGAAGCAGCTGCCTCGAAACATCCCGGTACGCCACCCGGAACCTTTTCCAGCGGGGAAAACTGGGTGGAATATTTCGTGGGAGCGCAGTTTGTGGAAATATTTTCGGGCAAAGGAACTACAGCCAGTGCCTGGAATCGCCTGCCGAATGATGAGGTATTGCAAGTGCAGGTACAGAAATTCCAGTCCTTTTTCTCCAATGCCAGTGCCATTCTCAATGATCCGGCCGGCTACCTTCAAACAGCCTTTTTGCTGCATCAAAAACTGCTTCCGGATGCTATTCCTGCATCGACGCAACTACTCATCATCCCGGACGGGTTTACCCATTTTATTCCCTTCGAGGCGCTGGTGACGGAAATGACTTCCAACCGGATTTCTTTGCGCAATGCCTCGTATTTGATCCGAAAAAGGCAAATTCGGTATGCCTGGTCGCTGCGTTCTCTTCAGGAACAGGCTGCAATGCAGTCACAGGCAACAGGCTTTTTTCTGGGTGTGGCCCCTTTGTTTGAAAACAGGGAACGTGGCTTGTCTCCGCTTCCGGCGAGTCGGGAAGAGTGGATCCGCCTGGGGCAAAATTCCGATCAATTGATTGGGAATCAGGCGGTTGCAGCCAGTTTTCTATCCAGAGCCGGCAATTACCGCATCCTGCATTTGTCGACGCATGCATTTGCCGGAACCGACCCGGCGTCGCCGCCACGCATCGAATTGTTCGATCAGGCGCTGCTGTTGCCCGATATTTATGCTTTGTCTTTGCAATCCGATCTGGTGGTGTTAAGCGCCTGCGAAACGGGCATCGGAGCCGAACAAAAAGGCGAAGGTGTGATGAGTCTCTCCCGGGCGTTCGCACAGGCGGGCGCAGCGGGGATTATTTCCAGTTTGTGGACGGTGAACGATCGTACCACCAGCCTGATTTTCCGGGACTTTTATCAACTGATCGGAGATGGTGAAACCACCGGCACCGCCCTGCGACTGGCCAAACTCCGTTACCTCGAAAACGATGATATTTCGGCCACCCAGCAATCGCCTTATTTTTGGGCGGGACTGGTGGAAGTGGGTGCCGACCGAAAGATTACAGATGTGGATATGCTATCCATTTTTCAGGTGACCTGTATTCTTTTGGGCATTGTCGCGCTGCTATGTGTTTACCTGAATCGAAGGCGAATCCGGGCATTTTTTAAGCAGTTCGTTTAGCCTTCAGGTTGCTCGGTTTCAATTCACAAAAATCTCATCTACAAATACCCATCCGCGTTCGCCTTTTTGAGGGTGCCACATCGGGAGTTTTTTGACGGGCTTTACCACGATTTTCAGGAATTTCAATTTTTGTGATTTGAAGTCGCATGGATACCCGACCCGCGATACCGCCAGTTTGGCGGATTGTTCGGGACGGATCGTTTTGAGTAAAACGAGCTTGTTTTTGTTTGTTCCGCCCCAAATTTCAATTTCCGCCGGCGGCATAATGAAACTGCCGATGTTGGCAAGCGCGCTCACGTATACCGACGAAATCTGGGTGGGCTGGTCAAAATACAGCAAGCACTCCAGATTGGTTTCGCGGAAGCCGAGCCATTTGTTGGTTTTAAATTCCGTGTCACCTATTTTGTTGTTGATCAACGTGTTAGGCCCTGTTCCCCTATATTTCGGATCGGGAAGGAACGTCAGCGAAACGGAATCGGGTGTAATACCGGCCTTGAAAAAACTTCGGGTCGCCAGGTCGCTGCTGATCCAGCCGGGCAAAAAGGTTTTGGTATTCAGGATGCAGGTTTTATCGATAGAAATGCTGTCGCCGGTGCTCAGAGATGAATGAAGGCTATCCGGCACACTCCCGTCGAGGGTATACCGCACCTCGGCGCCCTTGATGAAATTTTTCAACATGATTTTGGTGCTGCTGTTAAACACGTCATCCTTGCCGATGATCACCGCAGCGTTCAGTTTACTCACCACATCTTTTCCCGTAAAACCGTATTCGAGCCGGGTTTGTGGAAGGCGTTGCTGTAAATCTGCGATTTCCTGTTCCGTAACGCCGGTGTTCCATAGATACAGGACCTTCAGGTTGGGTAAATCGCTTAATCCTTCGAGATCGGCAGCCTTTACGGAAGTGCCGGCGAGGGACAACTGGCGCAAGGTTTTCAGGTTTTTTAATTCGCTCAGTGTGGCGCCTGTTATTTGGGTAGCGCTCAGGTTGAGTTTGCGGAGACTGGTGAACGTGGTGATGGTTTTCAAATCGGCATCCTGAACAGGCATTTTATTCAGGTTGAGTTCCACCATTTGCTCCCTGATTTCCTTTAAATCTTGCAGAAATTCACTTTTGAATGCCGCCACGCCGAAAAATTCGACCGCCAGCGCCGGAGCGCCCACAGCCAGCGGGTGCACGACTCTGAAATCGTTGTTGAGTTTCCGAATGGTTGCTTCTCCGGCCGCCGAAAAGGTATATTGCTCGGTTTCCTGCGATTTTAGGAATTCGGCTGCCAGGAGTTTCAGGGAATCGTTTTCAGGTAAATCCACCACTTTTCCGGTAAAATCGGAGCCGTTTTTGATCCACAAGTAAAGTATCCGGATCTCGTTTTCCGTCAATTGCGGTTTGCCCTGCGGCGGCATGTGCTCTTTTTCCGCGACCGGCAGATGAATGCGTTGCAGCAGCAGGCCAAAGTGTTCGGCAGTACTGTCCCACAACAGGCCGTTTTTCCCGCCTTTCAGAAGCGAGGCTTCGGTTTCCATATTCAGGTCGCCTTTTAATTTCCGGGCATTGTGGCACGACATACATTTCGCTTGCAAAATGGGCCGCACCAGATCACGGAAAACCAGCGCGTCCTCCATGGCAACGGCAGGCTGGTTTTTGCCGTCAGAAACGGGCGCCAGCAGGTAGTTTTCGCCGTGCGTAAGAGTGGCGCCCTGGTGCCCTGCCAGCGTCACCAGCACCACACCGAGCGCTGCGATAGAAATAGTATGTACGGAAGTATGCCTGATCCGGTCGCGCAGCACATACCAGGAAAATGCCAGAAGGGAAGTGGCAATGCCGCTCCATTTATGCAAGAGCAGGGTAGGGGCGTCGTAGCCGCCTTCGTTGGATAAAAACAGACCCGATAATGCGGTGAATGAAGCACTGACGGCGGAAGCCAACAGCAGTGCGTTGCCGATGCCGGCGTATTCTGGATTGCTTTTCCCTCGCGTGCTCATTTCCCAAACAATAGAAAGCAACAACAGCACGATGGGAAAATGAAGCATCAGGGGGTGCATACGCCCCGTTATCTGTAGCCACGAAGGGATTTGCAACTGCGTACCGAAAAAGGCAAGAAACAGCAACATGCTGTTGCAGGCCAGACAGATATAGTAAAAAGTGTTGTTCCAGCGCATCGGTTTCAAACCACAGGTTCCAGTTTGTAGGGATATTTTTTCCCGGAATTCCATTGCGCCACGTACAGGTTTTCTTCATCGTCGATGCACACGTCGTGCGGGTATATGAAGACCTGCATGCTCTGGCTCATTTCGTTCAGTTTGCCATCGGTGTACGTCGGTTGGGTGCCCGCCAGATTGGAAACCACTTTGTTCTCGCGATCCAGAATGGTGACGAACCCCGACTGCTTCCACAACTGGCTGTTGGACTGCAACACCGCAGCATACAGGTATTCGCCCCTGATGACCGGCCGGCAAACCCAGGCGCCCGGCAACTCGATGGTACTCAGGTAGTTGCCTTCAAAATCGAATCGTTTGAACGCATTTTGCTGGCGCGAGCACACGATCAGGCACGGGTTGTTTTTGTCCCGGGTGTCGAGGCAAACGCCATGTGCGTTCAGCAAATGCTGCGGACCGTCGCCGCGTCCGCCGAAATGACGGATGTAGCGCCCCTGCGCGTCGTATTGAATGATGAAATCCTTGCCGTACCCGTCGGCAACGTAAATATCGCCGTTGGGTGCAATGGCCGTTTCGGTGGGAATGTATTCTTCCGGCTTTTCGTACATGCCCGTTTCCTTCGGGTAATCGAGCGTCAGGAGCACCCTGCCGTCGATGGTCGTTTTGATGACCTGGTGTCGGGTATTGTCGCAAATGAACAACACGTCGGTGCCGTTTTCATTAAACAGGGTAAAACCATGGCCTCCCGGATATTCCGTTCCCCAGGTGTCGAGCAACTTGCCGTTTTTGTCGTAAATCAGGACGTTGTTCTTCGTTTCATTCGTCAGCAGCAAAATTCGCCCTTTCTGGTCCTGCACCATTTCGTGACAATCATTCACGGGATTTTTGCTCACGTCCGCCTGGCTCCATTTCGTGTTAAGGCGGTAGCGTTTTTGATTGTGGCCGAGAATTATGTCGTTCTGGATCAATAGTTTAGGAAGGTAGAGCGCGCCTGCGAGGCCGAGCGGTGTGTTGAGTAGGAAATCTCTTCTGCGCATGTATTGAGATGAGTTGATTTGATAAGCAGGTATTTGAGGATTCGAGGATTCGAGAGTCAAATAGCCATATCTTCGAATCCTGGTTTCAAGCAATCAATCCCGGTACCACCTTTCCCGCGACGTCCGTGAGTCGGTACCTGCGGCCGAGGTGTTTGTATACCAGTTTTTCATGATCCAGTCCGAGCAGGTTCAGGGCAGTCGCATGAAAATCGTGCACGTGCACCGGATCGGAAGCGATGTTGTAACCGAATTCGTCCGTTTCTCCATACACGCCGGGGCGAACGCCGCCGCCTGCCATCCAGATGGTAAAGCAGCGCGGATGGTGATCGCGACCGTAATTGTCGGCTGTCAACGTGCCCTGACAGTAGTTGGTACGGCCGAATTCGCCGCCCCAGATCACCAGGGTTTCGTCCAGCAGTCCGCGTTGTTTCAAATCGGTGATCAGCGCGGCAGATGCCTGGTCGGTGTCCTTACATTGCCCGACGATTTGGGTAGGCAAGTTATCGTGCGCATCCCAGCCCTGGTGGTACAGTTGTACGAACCGCACGCCGCTTTCCGACAGTTTTCTGGCCAGCAGGCAGTTGGCAGCAAATGTGCCCGGGATCAGACATTCGGGGCCGTACATTTTGACAATATTTTCCGGCTCACGGCTCACATCGGTTACTTCCGGAATGGCCGTTTGCATGCGGTAGGCCATTTCGTACTGCTGTATTTTGGTTTTGATCTCGGGGTCGCCGAAGGTTTTGAAATTCTCTTCATTCAGGCTGGCTACGCGGTCCAGCATACGCCGCCGGTCGGCCTGATCGATGGATTCCGGGTTGTTGAGGAACAGCACCGGGTTTTCGCCGTTGCTGAACTGCACGCCTTGGTGCATGGAATCCAGAAAACCGTTGGTCCACAGTTTGGAATAAACGCCCTGGCTGTTGCCTTTGCCTTTTGACAGCAAAACGCAGAACGCAGGCAGGTTTTTGTTTTCACTGCCCAGCCCGTAACTCAGCCAGGCGCCCATACTCGGCCGGTTGCCGACCTGCGCGCCGGTTTGAAAAAAAGTGAGCGCCGGGTCGTGGTTGATGGCTTCGGTGTACATCGTTTTGATGAAACACAAATCGTCGGCGATTTTGGCGGTATGGGGCATGAGTTCGCTGACCCAGGCGTCGTGTCGTCCGTATTGGCTGAACTTAAATTTGGAACCGGCCAGCGGAAACGACTTTTGTTGGGAGGTCATACCCGTCAGGCGCTGGCCGTTGCGCACGGATTCAGGCAATTCCTTGCCGTGCATTTCCTTCAATTTGGGCTTGTAATCGAACAGGTCCAGTTGCGACGGTGCACCGTTTTGAAACAAATAGATCACCCGTTTCGCCTTCGGGGCAAAATGCGGCAAACCGCCCATAATGGCCTCTTCTTCACCACCTGAAAACAGGTCAGGAATCAGCAACGAACCCAGGGCGATACTGCCCAGGCCGACGCTGAGTTGCGACAGAAATTTGCGGCGGTTGAGGTGCAGGCCGTGTTCGAGTATTTCTTTTTCCATATTAACCTTAAAAATGCAATAACAAACAGACTATCAGGACTTTGTAATGGCTTCTTCGAGATTATAAATCGCGCTTACCACTTTCATCAACGCTGCCGACTCATCTGCATCGAGGGTTTTGTCGATTTTCGATTCTCCCACAGCCAGGGTTTTCAAAGCGTTCAGTTTTTTATTCCGGAACTGCTGCAATTGTTCCGCATAATATTCCTGTAAAATGCCCATTTCTTTTGGCGTTGCTTTCCGGCAAATAATGGTTCGGAAAGCGGCAGCGATCCTGCTTTCCACCGGCCTGTTTTGTGCCAGCAAATGTTGGGCGAGCACGCGGGACGCTTCCAGTACCGTCGGGTCGTTCATCATGACAAAAGCCTGGAGGGGCGTGTTGGTTCTGGAGCGTTTTACCTCGCACTGGTCGCGGTTGCTGGCATCAAAAACGGCCATGGAAGGCGGGGGCAACGTGAGTTTGATGAATGTGTACATGCCACGGCGGTACAAAGCGCCATCGTGGTCTTGTTCGTACGTTTTTAATACGCCGCGACCGGAAGTAGCGCCCTCCCAAAGACCGTCGGGCTGGTAGGGTTTTACGCTGGGACCCCCAATTTCGCGATTCAGTAAGTTGCTGGTAGACAACACCATATCACGTATCAATTCCGCTTTCAGGCGAATACGCGGCGCGCGCGCCAGGTACTGGTTATCAGGATCGATGGCGAGGTGTTGTTCCGTCACTTCCGACGACTGGCGGTAGGTAGCAGACATGACGATTTGTTTCACCAGCCGTTTGACATCCCAGTTATGTTCCATAAAATCGGCCGCCAGCCAGTCGAGCAAAGCGGGATGTGTGGGCAGATTACCCTGCATACCGAAGTCGCCGGTTGTTTTGACCAGTCCTGTCCCGAAAAACTCCTGCCAGATCTGATTGACAAACACCCGGGCGGTCAGCGGATTTTCTTTGGTGACGGTCCATTGCGCCAGCCCCAGCCGGTTGCGTGGGTACACCAGGGTATCGAACGGGAGGATGGTTTCCAGCGCGGCTGCTCTTACCACCTCCCCGTGTTTGTCATATGCCCCGCGTTGCAGCACCCAGGTGGTGCGCGGCGTGTCCTGCTCGCTCATAACCGACACTGTCAGCAAACCTGTGTCGCGCTTGTTGATGAAACGCAGAATGCTGTCCACTTCTTCGTTCGAAAACTGGAGTAAGGGCTTTTTAGCGGGTTTGGAAACGGATACGTCGCCTTCAAAACCGGCTTCTTTGGAGGTGTTAAAAAAGCCGAACAACTTGTAATAGTCGCTTTGTGAAACCGGGTCGTACTTGTGGTCGTGGCATTGCGCACATTCTACCGTAAGCGCCAGCATTCCCCGCGTATAGGTTTTCACCTTGTCGAGTATGTACTCGACGCGGTATTCTTCCGGAATCACGCCGCCTTCTTCGGTGTATTTGTGGTTGCGCAGGAATGCCGTTGCCAGAATCTGTTCCTTGCCGGCTTTCGGCAGCAAGTCGCCGGCCAGTTGCCAGGTGACAAACTGATCGTACGGCATATTTTCATTAAAAGCGTGGATCAGCCAGTCGCGGTATGGCCACTGGCTGCGAATATTGTCGTCCTGATAGCCGTAACTGTCGGAATAACGGGCAATATCGAGCCAGTATAAAGCCATTTTTTCGCCGTACTGAGGCGTGGCGAGGAGCCGGTCTACGGCCTTTTCATAGGCGTCGGCACTGTTGTCGGCAAGGAAGGCATCCATGTCGGCTTCAGTCGGAACAAGGCCTGTCAGGTCGATAGTAGCGCGTTTGAGCAAATGTTCGGGGTCCGCTTCCGGATTGTGTTGCAGCCCTTTTTCGCGCATTTTATCGAGCGTGAAATAGTCGATTTCGTTTTTGACCCAGTCAGACGCGTTCACCTTCGGAAGTTCGATTTTAACCGGCGGCATCCATGCCCAGTGTTTTTCGTATACCGCGCCCTGTGCGATCCATTTTTCCAGTATGCCGATTTCCTGTTCCGTTAGTGCGCCCAGGTGTGAATCAGGCGTAGGCATTTGATAATCAGGATCTTGCGAGCGGATTCTTTTGATCATCTCCGACGCTTCGGGTTTTCCGGGCACAATGGCGAAAGCGCCTTTGGTTTCCCGCAGGGGTGCAAAGGCGCTTTCCGCATTGTCGAGCCGCAATCCTGCCTTCAACTGGTTTTTATCAGGACCGTGGCATTTAAAACACTTGTCGGAAAGAATCGGGCGGACGTGGAAATTGTAACTGACTTTATCCGGAATGCTGTCGGCGCCGGCGCTGTGACAGGCGTGCCAGGTGTTGGAGGCGAGGATGGTTCCGAATAAGAGGACCGTAAGTTTTAGTTTGTGCATCACTGGGCACGTTTCGGATGAGGTGCGATGCGACAAATATCATGATTATATTTGGATGACGAAACGCATCATTCAATTTATATTAACTACCGGTCAAGGTTATTAGCAAGACCAGTAGTTAATATAAATCGATATGCTTTTATTGGAAGCGCTACCGAACGGGAATATTGTAAATTGTAGCTGTAAAATTCCAGCAGTTTTGAGACCAGAAATCTATCTCCAGCCTCGCAATGGATTCAACCTGCCTGTTTACATTGGTAAAACTGAAAACCCCTTCAATCGGATAATCTGCAACCAGGGCCTTTTCTATCCAGCTACCTGTACCGCTTACGTCCGCCAGTTTCATTTCCGAAACTCCAAATTCGAATCCGCCATTTGCATCTATTATCCTGGTACCATTCTTGTTTGCGTGCGTTACGTCATCTTTTCCGGAAGACAGGATATTTACTTTGCAGTCGATTTGCCTGCCATTCTGGTGACAGCGTACTACTTCGAATGTCAGGTTTTGAAACTTAAATTTTAAATCTGAATTATTTCCACCTGGTGAAACTATTTCAGAATTTTCCGTAGTCACGCCTTGGTCAGTATTTATTTGCGGTACCGGGGCGAGGCCGCCATCAAGTAATTCTCTAATATCGCGCGTTTTAGTGAAATCGCCCTTTGCACCGCCTATATTATCTTTTTTTGAGTCATTTCTGCTTACTTCAATGATTACGCGCAGATTATCTCCTTTATCTTCTATTGTTCCATAGATAATTACATCCACGCCTTTCAGTTTTTTACTGGAACCTTTGAATAATTCGTTGATAACTGCTCCGCCCGCAATCACCATATCCGCCTGTTTTTCTTCTTTGGTTTCCGTATCTGATTTATTGACGGCGTCGACGGTTTTTTTGCCAATGCCTTCCAGGTCAACGGGGTTCTTTGTTTTTATCTCCTTGCCATACAGCTCTTCACGAACCTTGTCGCGGTTGACAACGTCAAAATTTCCACCGCTAGTTGTAAGCCCGAGTGATAGTTCGTCGGCGATAAACTTACCTATTCTGGTATTTTGCTGACCTTGATACATGAAATCCGCAACGGCAATACGTTTAGCCTTTTTATTATTTAATTGATTTGTTAAAAATGTGCTAAGCCGTTCGATCTCTTTATCTGTCGTTTGCGAAAAGACCTGGTTGTTAAAAAAGCAGAGTGAAATAACGATCAGAATTAACTGTTTCATATAATAAATTTATTGTTTGGTGGTGATGTTTTTAAATTTTGCTATGAATGAAAAAGCCGCATATGAACTGCAATCCAGTTCAATACCTGAAAATATAGCCATATAGCTAGGGATATTGCCGAATCGGACACTTGCCGTAACCGGTACGTTTTCCTTTAAAGAAACATTTGCCTGAATAGAGCTTGACCTACCGCCTGCGCTCAGCCTTACAGGGTAGTAATTTTTACCATTTTTATCTATAAGTTGTGTCTCCTCTGCTTTTATGATAAAATTATCGTCTCTGTTCAAACTGATAATTTGAAAATCGCAATCCAGATAAGTACCGTTCAAATAACATTTTGACATAGTGATCTGGATGTTTTTGTGGGTAAAAACCGACCTGGATGCTGCCTCCGAAATCTTTTCATTCTTATTATCTGTGGCGTCAATTGCTTCGGCCGCTTTATCTCCCATCAACGCGTCAATGGTAGGTGTACGTGTAATATCTCCCTTTACAGTAATCTGGTTTATCTGTTTTTCCAAAATGATCACTTTTGCATATACTTTTACATAATTTCCAATAGTTAATAACCTGCCATAAATAACCGCTGTTACACCCTCTATGTGCCCCAGGTTTTGAACTGAGTTAGGGTCTAGCATACCACGATCGCCAAGCCCTGCTTCTTTTAGTAGATAACGAAGTTGGGACCGGTCGATGATGTTATATTTTTTTGCCTTTTCCGTTAAGGATGATGTAAATTCTTCCGAAATATAATTTCCAAGTTCAGATGTCTGCCCATCTTTATCTACAAACTCTGCAATGGCAATATTTTGGCCAGCCATTTGGTTCTCGACCCTCCTGACTAGAGAATCTGCTAATTGGTTTAATTCAAATGTGGTAATATCCTGACTGATTGCCAGGCTTGCCATTTGCATAAAGGCACAGATCAAGGTAAAAGTTCTCATAATTTATTTGCATTGTGATAAATGGATCTGGCTTAATCTTTCAGATTTCAACAGATTTTGTTCCAGAATTTTCAGTGATGCCGGTTCTGAAACACCTGCACCTTTACCGATAATTTGAATGTGGTCAAGTTGGCCTGTTCTAAGGCTCAATACAAATACGTCCACTTTTCCAGTGGAGGAATAAACAGCCATACCTTCTTCTTCACCTGATTGATAATCCACATCACATAAAATCTGGCAGATACAGTTCAGGTTTTCCGGTATGCCGATTGCGCGTAATTCTGCGGGTTCTATTTTTTTTATTCCCCCGTTGTATTTTTTTCTGAAATTCGTTAGTAAATAAGTATCGGAAAAGGAGATTTTGTTTTTGGTAAGATCAGATTTTATTTTTTCAATCACCGCGGGAAAATCATCATGGCCTCCATCTAAAAAAGCAACCTGCACATCTTGTGTGTCGTCTACATATTTAACCGGAGGGTTATCAACAATAGTTGGTGTTTCATGTGGATGGCCTTTTAATTCAGGATTGGGTTTAATAGGCTTAACTTCAGGTAGGACTGTAGGTAAATCAATGGAATCCCTAACGATGGTGGTCTTATCTCTGTCGGAAATTTTATTGATTAATTCTTTAACGCTATAAACGGTTATAGTGACTACTGTCGCTATTGTTCCCAGCCATAAAAAAATTCTGCTACGCCGGTTTTTAAGTGGATAAATATCCTTGTGATCAGGCAAATGATCTATTACTGATAAAATCGAGTTGTGGATGCGGTTACGCTCAATCAAACCCGCCTCTTGATTCACGATATTCAGGCGAATACGCCGTTCGTTTTCAACATATTGAGCAGAAATCTGTAGTATTTCATTGTGAATATGGAGATCATTTATAGAAATCTTACGGAGCTCGGTAATCACCTCTTCAATTCTACCTTCAGCAAGCTTATTGCGAAGTCTGGTTTTTATTACATGCATTTTTTGTTTATTAAAAATATAATTTTTTAAGAGTATAATTTAGTATTCCTGATTTATTACAAAATAGCCCCCGCTCATTCCACAGGAGGAATCTACGAGAGGTTGTTTCGTGTGATTCAGGTCATAGAATGGGTTTATCGGCTCTAATATAGGTGCCCAAAGTTCAAATAACCTAATCCATGCTTCAATATTTCTTTGAACATGCGATTGGCTTCATACATTTCAGATAATATTAAGTACACTTTATCTGTTGCGTCGGTTTTTATCTCACTTTCCTTCAGACTTCCGTCGCTCTTAACTCATGTATTCACTATCTTTCTTTTCATTTTTATAGTATTGGTCCCCAAAACCAGCAGCCACAAACAAATCCCGATTTCCCCAACAGATGCGGGCAAGCCGGCAATGTTGGAGAGTGCGCTGTCGGCATAGCCTTCAAACAACAATTTGCCGAAAAATTTTACGAGATATCCGAAACAACCCAGCATCAGGATAATACCCAGGATTTTTGGCAAAAAGCCTGATTTGTAGACCAGATACCCGAATGGAAACAGCCACAAACCCCAGAATATTTGCGATACGGAAAGGCCGTTGTTGTAGGAATCGAGGTAAAACATGACCTGAAATTGCAATTCCGAAGCATCCAACGTCTTTAGGTATGCTTCATTTCCGATCAGGGTCAGGATGGAAAACTTGTTGAGCATGTTTACAAAGGAAAGCGGGATGCTCACCAGCGCAAAAACTACCATCAGCAGCGCATAGGTTTTGTCCACCTCTTTTAACAACCTGTACAGTACAAGTGGCAGCACCATAAAAGTCAAAAAGGTGACGATGCCGCTCGCGATGCCCAGCCGGAACAGCATTTCGGAACGGATGATGTTTTCCACTGTCTGCGCCGGATTTCCCCAAACGATGATTTGGGAAGGAATATACATCAGGTTCAGGATGCCGCTGATGACGAGTATCAGGTAGAGCAGGCCGGCCAGCCGGGCGGTTTTGTTTCTGTTTGTCATTTCTATTGGGTGTTTCAGACAACCACTTTTTGCAAAGTGATACAGGTTTATCCGTAAGCGGGTGTGCCGCCAAATGGGAACGGGGAGAAAAATCGGGTTTTCACCAGTATAAGAGCACAATCTTCGACCGGCGACGCAGTCTGGAAGACTATGGGCGGAAAAACTGCCTGCTGAGATCCGCACCTGTTGCAACATGTTCATATATTCTGTGCCTATTGCACTTCAATTATGGCAACACCCAGGGTTTATGACAAGCGAAATCCCTTCTTAACAGACCCCGGTCTTTTGTAGGATTTTAAAGAATCGCCTTCTTGATATTCATGATTTCTTCGTTTTTGTCAATTTTTAATAGATACAGTGGTTGCCCATCTCCTGTTTTATCCGCCTCGAGGATTTTGGTAAATCCAATCTTATTCAATAAGATTTCACCCTCTATTGAATACCCTAATGCCAGTATTTGCATTTTCTTATTGATTTTAAACCGTGCTTCAATTTCCAGAATCACTTTACGTAGCAATAAAAAAGAAAATTTCTTATTTCTGAACTCTTGTTTGATAGCAGCCTCACTGATATAAACATATCCTGAGCTTCGGATTGGTAAATCTTCAGCGACAATATCCCGTTCTTTAGCAACACCTGATTTTAATTTGTCAAACAGGTCATATGACACATCCCAAAAACTTACACTCCCTACAATCATATTGCCAGTTTCAAGCGCAATAATACCTTGAGGTTGTTTCATCCACCAGGATTTTTGAATTTCAGTTGGGACACTGGAATCGCCGAAGCACTCCTGATAGATTTTATCAATTTTATAAAACTCCGATTCATTTGCCAATTTCCTACATACTATTTCTGTCTCTGGCACAGAAGGTGCAACATTAGCAAATAGGCTAAGTAGTTCTTCACAATATTGATCTTTACTTACATGAATGAATTTTCTGAAACCAGGGCTGCTCGCGAATATCTTTTTCATATAATTCAGCCATGGCTGCCTAATTTCAGGAGCCAATGAATCCTTTTCTACCAAGATAAACTCGAAAAAATCCGCCAATAACTCGGACACACTTAAAACTTTATTTAGATCTTGATCAGACGGGATTTTACCATCATGAAAATAAGGCCTTAAGTCACTGTTCTCAGCAAAAAACTTATAAAGTTCTGTATTTATTGAATAAATTGCTGTATGGTTACTTTGTTTTAAATTTGCATTAGTCTGCCTAATCTGGCGGTATACAAATACAAAACCTAAAAGCGAAATTATCGCACTTGCGATTGATCCGACTCCTTGTGCAATTTCTGTCCAGTCTGGTTGCATATTAAGATGTTTTAGTTGTAAATTTTATTCCGGTTCATATTGGATCGCACCACGTACGCCTTTTGGAATTGATCTGCCGCAATCACCACGTAGATGACCAGGAAAAGGATGAATAGCGTGAGCATAATCTGTCTTTACTCCGAAATGTGGACAATATTCGAATGAAGTTGCCACTTTCCGTTTGTTTTTTGATACAAATCCTGCACGTCCTCGTACGGTTCCGTGTGGTTTACAATAGCCAGATCGAGGGTTGTATTGAACACCAGGCGCTTGATCGTCGGAGTAGCGGCCAGGTCGTATTGTACGCCGATGCGGGTGTGGAGGTGGTTTCTGATGAAGTATCCGTTCCTGTAATTTTTGTCGTTTGCCAGCATACATGCGTAGAGCATGGCTTTTCTGGCAGGCCTGAGCAGTAAAAAAGTTACATTCGGCTGGCTTCCGAAAGAAGGCATAAAATTATCCAGCCGGTACGTTTGCAGGGGCTGTGTCGTCAATTTCTTTTCATAAAAATGCGACATCAGGTTATCCGATACAATCCGGTCGTACATTTTGTCATCGTTTATTTCGGCGCGGTAATCCTTTTTCCCGGTCCATTGGTTCACGAAACTGTCGAGTTCTGTTCTCGATGGCAAATTGAAATGACAGGTTTCAACATTTCCAAGGACGACTTCTACCATCGCGTATTTCGGAGCCTGTCCGGTATCTGTTTTTTCCAGATTAAAATCATTGAAAAACGTATAAGCCTCTGCCTCTACGGCGCCCAGTTTTCTGCGGGGGCTTTCTTGTGAAATGTCGGATTCCATTTTTTGCCACTCTTCGAAATATGCCCGTAAAAGCGGCTCCGATTTCTTTTTGAAGATGCGTGTGAGTTGTTTCCGACCCCAGAAATTGCTGATTTCTTCCCGGGTCATTCTCTCGCAAAATGTATCGGAGCCGTCCACCGGCGAACTGCCGAACTGCAACCGCTGGCCCGGCAATATCCAGATGTAGTTGTTGTAGGTACCACTTTCTCCCAGTTGGGTGATGCCGTCGCAGGAGTTGAATTTCAATTGGAACATGACCTGAAACCCGATCTCCAGGTTGCCATAATCGGCTTTGGTTTTATCAACGTAATATTGATACGTCAGGTCTTTGTTAATAACCAGAAGGATCTCCTTCGGCGTATTCATAACGCGCCAGTAACCGACCAGGGCGTCCTGAAGTCGTTCGGCAGAAAGTTCCTGACCATACGAATTCGAAGCGCCGCACAGGGAAAGGCAAAAAACAAATATTGCTGTCGGTATTTTGGAAGGATATACCTGCATGTTGTTCCGGATATTTGCCGCAAGTTTAGTACCTGTATATTAAAAACCACCAACATGACCAGGCTATTTTTGCTTATTACTTCAGCGCTTTGTATTTTCCAGTCCTGTATGTCCGTGAAAGATATGGATGCCTCCGAACCGCATTTCTCAACCATTTCACTTTCTGCACGTTTCCTGCGCATATGAAAAATCTCAACGAAATGACCGCCCTCATCACCGGGGGCAGCAAAGGAATCGGCTACGGCATCGCCGCCGGCCTGCTCAAAGAAGGCGTAAACGTCGCCATCACCAGTCGCCACCAGGATGCTGCCGACGCGGCGGTCCGCGAACTCTCCGGAACAGGTCCCGGCAAGATCATTGGTATCGCCGCCGACGTACGCTACCTGGCTGCGCTGCAAAATGCGGTAGCGAAAACGCTCGAAACATTCGGCCGCCTCGACGTGCTCGTGGCCAATGCGGGCGTCGGGCATTTTGCCGACATCCGCGAAATGACGCCGGAACAATGGCACGAAACCATCGATACCAACCTGACCGGTGTATTTTACAGTCTGAAAGCCTCTGTAGATGCGCTGATTGCCGCGCAGGGCTATTTTATCAGTATCGCCAGCCTGGCGGGTACCAACTTCTTCCCCACGGCTTCCGCCTATAATGCCAGCAAATTCGGACTGGTCGGTTTCACGCAGGCCGTTATGCTCGACCTCCGCGATGCCGGCGTGAAATGCTCTACCATCATGCCGGGTTCCGTGGCTTCACATTTCAATAACCATGAGCCGAATGAAGGCGACGCCTGGAAAATCCAGCCCGAAGACCTGGGCCAAATGGTGGTCGATCTGCTGCGTATGAACCCGCGTACGTTGCCGAGTAAAATCGAGGTGCGGCCAAGCCAGACCCCGAAGAAGTAACAAGGTGTTTGGTGTGTAGTGTTTGGTGTTTGGAAGGGTGTCCGTCCCTAAACACCAAACACCAAACACCAAAAACCAAACACCCTCTTACGCTTCTACGAGCGTCTTATCCTGATTAATACCACCACCTTCCGCGAGCGTGGCCTGAAACACATAGGTGATTCCGCTCAGGGTCACTTTATGCTTCAAGCCGGGCGGCACCATCAGCATGCCGTCCCGAACTTCCAGTGCCTGTATGCTGGGTGATGCCGAATCCCTGAATTCGATACGAATAGGGTAGGCGGACAGGAAAATTTCGAAAACGGATGCGTGGAAATGCCAGTCCTGCCTGGAACGCTCATCGGCAACGGAAAACTGAAATACGTCTTTCTCCGTCACGAAAGCGGGTTTGGTCAGTGTGCCTTCCTTTTCCTCAAATGCCCACCCGGGCTCAACCCAAGGGATCTCTTGTACGCCCTGCCGGGCAAACAGGCTACTGACTACCAGTTTCAACGGATGCCCGTTCAGATGTTTTAGGCAAGTTGTAATGTCTACGTTTTCAATGAGATATGGAATTTCATAGGAATGCCTAGGTTGCGACTTTCGTTTTCCGGGGTATAATACGAACATGAGCAGGCTTGCGGTCAAAAGCAGTAGCCAGCACGGCAGCAACGCTTTATTGCCTTCCGCTCCGGCGTAAAAAGTGATGCCTGCGAAGGCGGCGGAGATGCCTGCGATCAAACCTGAAAAGAAGGAAATCGGGCGTGTATTGTTTTTTTGTGACATATTTCAGCGCAAAATCAGGTAGCAAATTCATCCAGCCATTTGGCATTGCTCATTTGTTTCTTTATCCGGGTGATATCTCCGAAATAGGTTACCAGTTGATCGTTTTTTCGATTGTTGGTGAGGTCCGATTGAAACGCGTTGCCGCTTTCCACAATATAGGTGGCCATTTGTTTGCCAATGACGCTCATGATATCCATCTTTTTAATATCCGCCAAATCGATATCATTCAGGTGCTTAGCAGTAAGATTGTGCAGCCAAGGACTACCGTATTTTACAGGATTCAGTTCGTCCGTATTTGGTAATTTTTTCAAAGCGGCCGGATCCAGGGATATCTGAAACCGTCGGAAATCAACTGTGTTTTCCATCAGCGGGGACCGGAATGCGTCGGTTTGCATGGCACTTGCATCGTAACCGGTTTGCGACATAATCCAGTTCAGCCAAAATTTTAAAGGTACCCCATCCGGGTTTATCGTTTTTTCAGGTTGGATAAACTGGCGCGAAATGCCCGTTCCAAAACTAAACAATGTAATAAAAGGAATTTGGTAATCCGATAGGTTGGCATTTTTATCCGCACGGCTATATGAAACGGCTTCCATAAATGCAGCAAATGACGGGTTGTTGTAGGTAGTGGTGCCTCCATCCAGAAAACGCTCCAGCGGGTGAAAGTATGTGGGAGCACTCATGGTGGCCTTCATGACCGAACGAAGCAATGCATCATTGTAGGTGCCGTAATACGAACCGTCGTCCTGTTTGAAACAGGAGAAAAAAGTTTCCTCCCCGGCTGAAATATCGTGCGCCGTTATCATCAGATCGATTTCGTTTACGGTACAGGTTTTTTCCAGCGTTACATCCGTAATTATCTCTTTCAAAAAATGTCTGTAATTCCTTTTAGAGTATGCTGGCGGATTGACAAACTGCAATCCCAGGAGTTTCCTTTGAAAAACACTGGTTATTAATTTCGTGTACAATTCCTCGATTTCCGCTGCCGAATGTCCGGTTGCAATCAGCCCTGCAATGATTCCACCGGTGGATGTGCCGGCAACCATGTCAAATAACTCACAGCAGCGAATGCCAGCAATTTCTTCCAGTTTTTTTAACAATTGCAGGGTAAATATTCCTCTCATGCCGCCGCCATCCAGACTAAGTATGACGCGGTTACTGTGCGGTATATTTAATTTATCAAATGCCTGTTTTCTTGCAGGAGTGAGTTTTTCGCTGTTGGGTTTAGCCATTTTTAATAGTATTTTATTGCTCTTCTTAAATGTAGTTGTCCAAAATTATGAAGCTGCAATTTACAAAGCGATACATCATGACCTTCATATAAATCAATTATTAATCACAGTCCTATTTTATTATCACCCTTTCTCTCGTCTTTTCATTAACAATCAAAGTGTCGATGCGTTTTCCTTCCCTGTTTTCAGATAAAAACAGCGTCAGACTATCCCTGAAAAGAATGGTGTCGAAACAGTTGAAAGAATATTTTCGCTCGTCGTAAAGGTCTGTGTACTGATACACATACTTTCCAGTTTCCAGGCTCAGTTTTCCTGCCGCTCCGATGGTAGTGAGGTAAGCGAATTTGTTCACAATGTATGGAATACCCATACAGAATCCGGGGATTTCCGCGCTCCAGATTCTTCGCCTTGTATGGAGATTTATCTTCTCGACGCGGCTGGTCGCCCCTTCCTGGTCTGTCTCGGTATAAAAGACAAATAAAGTGTCTGAAAGAATGTGTAAAAACGCTTTTTCAACAGTCACCTCCGTCATAAGGTGAATGGTATCGGCAGGATTTTGCCCCCAATATATTTTCCCTTCCGGCGTAATCAGAAATGCTTTGTTGCCGACATTGGCAAGCAAAGTGTCCTCCAGAGGATGATCAGGATGTTTGAATCGGGCGCTTACAGGGAACTGTATGTTGTTCTCCGGGGTGTTCGTTTCCGGGTTGTTGCAACCGATCATAAAGTAAATTACAGGCAGGAAAATCAGGTATTTCATGTGACTCTTATTTAGCGTTATTTATATTACACCACTAATTCAAGAACGTTTTTCCAAACCTCGTCATTCACAGGAATACCTTCTTTTAAATTCCGGGTTCTGGTTTGCAAGGTTCGTTCTCCCGGATAATACGTTTTGCCTCCGGGC
>Ga0209717_1002216_pt1 | contig 19085 bp, 17 predicted proteins | sample AD_UKC048_MetaG_FD_184418 | JGI IMG/M metagenome (GOLD analysis project Ga0209717, IMG submission 184418) | Active sludge microbial communities of municipal wastewater-treating anaerobic digesters from USA - AD_UKC048_MetaG (SPAdes) (version 2) | ecosystem: Engineered > Bioreactor > Anaerobic >... | reverse complement strand
CCATTGGCTATGCGACCGATTACCTCAGCATTTACGCCCTTGGCACGCTGTTTGTACAGCTGACGCTGGGCATGAACGCGTTTATCACCGCGCAGGGGTCTACAAAAATCAGCATGGTTTCGGTGGTAATCGGCGCGGTGTGCAACATTGTGCTGGACCCCATTTTCATCTATGCGTTTGGCATGGGGGTGCGGGGTGCCGCGCTGGCCACCATTTTGTCGCAGGCGGTGTCCTGCTGCTGGGTGCTGGTGTTTTTGACCGGCAAAAAAACACTGCTGCGGCTGCAGCGCCGCAACCTGCGGCTTTCGCCGCGCATTTTGCTGCCCTGTCTTGCGCTGGGGCTGGCGCCGTTTATCATGGGGGCAAGCGAAAGTGTGATTGCCGTTTGCTACAACTCTTCACTGCTGGCCGCCGGCGGCGATATTGCGGTGGGCGCAATGACCATTCTTACCAGTGTGATGCAGTTTGCCCTGCTGCCGCTGCAAGGGCTGGGGCAGGGTGCCCAGCCAATTGCAAGCTATAATTACGGTGCCAAAAACCCACAGCGGGTGCGCGCGACCTTTTGGTTGCTGCTGAAGGTTAGCCTGCTGTATTCGGCGGTGTTTTGGGCCTTGCTGATGCTGGCGCCACAGGTGTTTGTGGGTATGTTTACGGCCGATGCCGCACTGGCCGCCTTTACCATCAATGCAATGCGGGTTTACTTTGCCGTGCTGCTGGTGTTTGGGCTGCAGGTTGCCTGCCAGATGACCTTTATCGCAATCGGCAGTGCCAAGGCCTCAATCACTGTGGCGGTGATGCGCAAGTTTGTGCTGCTGATCCCGCTGATCTACCTGCTGCCGCGGCTATTTAGTGCCGCCCCCACAACGGCAATTTATGCAGCAGAGCCGGTGGCAGACCTGCTGGCCGTCACCTTTACCGCGGTGCTGTTTGGCATACAGTTTAAAAAGAGCATGAAAAAGCTGGAAAGTGAACGGCAGGCACCGGCGGCGCAGTAAACCGATGTCGCGTGCCCGCTTGCCGGCGGCACCGGCAGCCGCAGCATGAAAAACAGTATCACAAAATGGTTTTGCATCCCCGTTTGCTTTGCGCTACACTGGGTACCGGTGCATAGCAGAACAAATGCCGCACAGGCAAAACGAAGGGATGATGCCGGGTGAAAATAGAGGACATCTTTATATAAATTATTTTTTTATCTTTAATATTTCTAATTTCACTTAAACTTTTATTTTCTTGCATTAAGGCCATCGATGAATATAAAACATCAGTTCTCAAGGTTTTTCCATCAATTTTTTTAATTGGACCAGTAATATCCGAAATTAAAATTTTATTACTCTTTTTGATTAGATTTACTGGAATATTATTAATTACTCCACCGTCTACTAAAAATTCTCCATTACAAAAGACAGGAGTAAAAACTCCAGGTATGGATATTGAAGCTGCTAATCCCGGGAATATTCCCCCTTTTTCAAAAATAACCTCTTTATTATTATTAATATCCGTCGCATTAAATCTCATTTTTATTTTTAATTTAGAAAAATTAGTTACCTTTGTATATCTTTTTAAATATTGTTGAAGCATACCCTCTGAACCATTCTTTATCCCCAACATCATCTTCTTCATCATTTCCAGAAAATCTAACTCCTCAACCACTTTTCCAAAATTAATTTTTGGGTTAATTGAATACATTACCCCGATTACTGCCCCAATTGATGTCCCAGAGATTTCCTTTGGTTCTAAATTTAATTCTTGTAAGGCCTTTAACACTCCAATGTGGAAAAACCCTCTGGCTCCACCACCCCCTAAAACCAACCCAAAGTTATTTTTTTTTAAAATCATAATTTATTATAAAATATAATATCAAATATCATTTGCTTAATTATCAAAATGCCAATACTTATAAAAATAGCAACCTATTTTTTGTGGTTTTACTTTTATAGTATAATTGGCTGGATTTATGACACTTCAGTTAGGTCTGTTCCAGCAAGACGTTATATTAATGGTGGATTTTTAAATGGGCCATATTGCCCAATTTATGGGTTTGGGGGGATTTTAGTAATCTGGCTCTTAAACGGGGTCAACAATTGGTGGCAACTTTTCATTTTAGGATCAGTTTTAACCTGTACTTTAGAATATATAACAAGTTGGTTAATGGAAAAATTATTTAAGGCTCGCTGGTGGGATTATTCTCATAATTCTTTTAATATTAATGGCAGAATTTGTCTACTAGGAGCAATTGCTTTTGGATCTCTGTCAGTTTTATTAATAAAAATCATTCATCCGATAATTATGGGATGGACTAGTATGATTCCAAACTCATGGATATTTTATACAGCCACAATAATATTTTTAACCTTAATTATTGATTTTGTGTTAACCATAAGAAGTTTTGATCAATTAAAAAAGAACTTAAGTAACTTGGAAAAAAGCATATTTTTAAATTTAAATGGAAAAAAATTTCTACTTAAGAACTGGAAGAAATTTTTAAAAAGTAATATTTGGTCACAAAGTTTTAAAAAGATATTAAAAGAAAACAAAATTTACGAAAGATACATCGAACCATTCTCTAAGCATTTAAGTATTCAGCAGAAACGCCTACTAAATGCATTTCCAGACATTAAATTAAAAAATAGGTCAGGCCTATTAGAAGAAATAAGAAAAATTAGATTTATAAAACACAAAAATAATAAATAAATCTTGTATTAACTTCAAAAATCATTCATCCGTCCAGTCTACCCATTTAAATTTGTGACTAAAAGAATGAACTAATTTAAATCAAAGGCACTTCTTAATGTCTGGCCTATACTTATAAAGACGAATTTAAAACGACCCCAGAACCCAAGATCATCAAGCGGATTAATCAGTACTTTCTCTTCATTTGTATCAACATTAATTTCTTCAGTTTTAAGAATAATTTGCAAGCTACGCGGATCTTTGTTTTGAGACGAAGTCAACGACACTTTTTTTGCATCAACATCAATATCAAGAATTCCTAAATCTTTATCTAACCTATTCCACTCATCTTTGACGATATTGGAAATAATATTTTTATTTTTCTGCAAATTATCAGTTCTGTCCAAAGCTAAATCTAAATCATGAGTCAGTCGACTCATACCAGAGATACTTTTTTCCATCCCAACATTTAAATTATCACCACTTTTATCCAAAGTAGAGATAGTAGACCCTAAAGTATCATGTAAATTACTCATCAAATCAGAAGTTTCTGATAGGCCATCGCTTACTCCCATGGCACTGGCAGTTGCTGAATAAGCTGAATTAGCCACAATATAATTAAAGCTGTCAATTCTGGATTGAAGTGTTCCGATAGAATCTTTTGTTTGATTTAAATTTTCCATATTTTCTTCGCTGTGATTCATCACTTCTTGACGAGCATTATTTAACTCATTTAAGCCCTCATTTGTCGTTTGTAAACCACTCTTCATCCCTCCCATAATTGCCAAAAGATCATCCATAATTCCGTCGATTGCCTGTGAAGCATTTTCAATGTTACCTTTATGTTCTTTAATTTCTTTAACATCCTCTAGTTGACCTAAGGTAGCTGGCATCATGGCAAAAATTAACCCATCACTTTCAAAACTATCAGTACCGATTTCAAAATGAAAACTCTCTGATTGTTTTGGTAAAGCAATAAAAAAGGCCAATTGCAAAGACCCGATTGTTTGGAACTGTGATCCTGGTGCCGAAAAACTATAATGCTTACCACTGTCAATCATTGTTCCTGCGGCTAATATAAAATTATCTTTATAATAATCGTTAGCCTTAATATTTGGCTTAACATTAACATCTATAGCAATTAACCCCGCTTTCCCAACCAAATTTTCTGCTTTAACTGGTACCCCATTAAGTTTATAATTAACATCAATTTTCCACGGAAGCTCTATATAACTATTTTTTGGGGTTACCTGATAATAAAATTTTCTAGGCACGTTTTCTGAGTCAAATTTCCAAACCACATTATCATCATTTATTTCCGGAGTATCAAAAGTCGTCATATTTTTAACATTTGAATACTGTCCGTAATCAACGATCATACTATTATCATTAAGATCAACACTTTTAACAATATCAGTCTTTTTGATATTCCCATAATAATCAAGACTAATATAGGCGGATTCATCAACATCAGGGGTAGGAGCTGTTGCCATAACCACAAATATTGGTTGAAACAGAAGTGATAATAAGGTTATAAAGGTAATAATTTTCATTTTTAATTTCATATTTTAAAAAGGTAAGTAACTAATAAGCTTCTTTTCTTTAAGGCGAATAAAATCGGTTACCATTAAAAGAGATGGTAACAAAAAAGTAACGGAAATTAGACTAAATAAAGCCCCTCTTCCAATCAATTGACCTAAACCACGAATGGCACTAATTGAGATTAAAAAGTATATACCGTACCCTGCAGTTGCCAAAACTAAACCAGAAGTTAAAACTGAAGCCAAACTATTTTTAAGAGTCAAATACATGGCTTTAAATTTATCATTATTAAGTTCATCTCTATAATGTAGATATTTGCTACTCAAAAGGATTGCATAATCAACAGTAGCTCCCAACTGGACACTACTAACAATTAAGAATCCTAAGAAAATAAAAGTATCACCATACAAAAAAGGTAAGGCCATGTTGGCAAAAATAGCCGTTTCAATAGAAAGCATTATAACAACCGTCAAAATCAAGGACTTGAAGGTTATTAAAACCACTAAAGCCACTCCTAAAATAGAAATTAAATTCACCTTCCCGTAATCATCAGAAATTACATTTTTAATATCTTGAGTAGCCGGGGTATCTCCCAAAAAAAACGTATTTTCTGGATAATATTTTTTAGTAATTTCTTTTATTTGATTAACGGAGTCAAAAGCAAATTGACTTTCAGCCTCAAAATTTAAACCAATAATAATTCTGGCGTATTTATTGCTATGAAAATTTTCCAATATGTTTTTGGGGAGGATTGAATCGGGGACACCCTGAGGCAGAATACTCGTAATTGAATTAACATTTTTAACAAAAGGAAGACTTTTTATCTCATCAGATAAGGATTTTTCCTTAACCATATTCTCGTTAGGTATCAAAATTAAAAGGGAATTAGTTTCCCCAAAAACTTTTTTAATAGCTTGTTTATCCTCGTAAACTATTGTCCCTGGTCCACCACCGACCGAAGCGGTTCCATACATAAAATTATTCATTCCCTGAGCAAAAAAAGCCGGTATTGATATAACTAAAGCGACAAAAACAATCAAATAACGAAAAGAAACTATTTTTTTGCCAATTAAACCGAAATTAGGCAAAAATGAAGAATGGTGGTATTTTTCAATTAAATGATTTAATTTTAAAATTAAAATTGGTGTCAAAAATATTACTGCCAAAAGACTACAAAAAATGCTTTTGGCTAAAATAAAACCTAAATCTTTCCCTATAGAAAACTGCATTAAACCCAAAGCAGAAAAACCAATTATAGTAGTAATAGAACTGGCAAGAATAGACGGGGTTATTTTCTTAAGAGTTTTAGCCATTATCTTTTTTAACCCTACTTTTGGGCTTTCTTTTTTTTGACTTGCAAATTCATGAAGCAAAAAAATGGAATAATCCATAGCTACGGCCAATTGCAATACCGAGGCGACACTAACAGAAATGAACGAAATTTCACCAAAAATGATATTACTTCCCATGTTAATAATAATGGCAGCGCCCATTGTTATAAAGAAAATTATCGGTTCAAACCAAGAGCTAGTGGAAATAGTCAAGATTAAAAATATTACTAAAACCGCAAAAATCATTATCCGGGGCATTTCATCAGCTGTGGCATTATTAAGAGCCTGATTATCAATAACCGTTCCGGTATAATGACCTTTATCTCCAATTATTTTTTTAATTTCATCTACTGCTTCATAAGTTTTCAGACTAGAATCATCTCCTTTAAAAGTAATCGTTAGAAGCGAATTTTCATCTTTATAATAATCATCAAGATTTTGTATTTCTAAAAAATCCTCAGCAACATTTATCTGACCAACAGAACCAGCCCAAATGACTGAGTCAACTTGAGCAACTTTTTCAATTTTATCCACATAGTCTTTAATCTGAACAAGGTTAGTATCACTAACCATAACTTGAGCTACAGCTTTATTATTAAATTCCTTTTTAATAATTTCTATACCTCGTTTGGTTTGGCTAGAAGCCGGAAGATATTTGGTCAAATCATAATTTGTCTTAACAAAAAAGATTTGAATAACAGAAATAATAACCAATCCGGCAAAAACCTTGCCAATCAATTTTGGACTATTAACAATAAAGTTAATTACCTTGTGACTAAGTTTATTTTTTTTATATTTACTCATTTGTATATTTTATCTACAATGGTGTATAATCTACCCGATTGACCTTTAATTAACAATGGTCAATTAACAACAAAATGTATATTTCTATACATAAAACTTGTTTTATACGTTTTCTTAACCATGAAAAACATAAAAAAACCAGATAGAAGAATTAAAAGAACTAAAAACCTAATTAAACAATCATTAACGGATTTACTTAAAGAAAGAGAACTTCAGGACATTTCCATAACTGAATTGTGTGATATTGCTGATATTAATAGAAAAACTTTTTATAATCATTTTCCCGATATTAGGGCTGTTTTAGACGAGATTGAAAATGAAAATATAGAAAAATATTTAGCATATTTTAAAAAAGAAGATGTTCTTTCTGATTTAACAAATTTTTATCCATTTATTAGTAGGTTAACAACAGAATTAGACCAAAATAACAGCCTTTCGGTTATTTTAAATAAAAGTGATGAACATCTTTATATTAAAGAAAAGATTAAAAAACAATTATTAGTTTGCTTTAATGAAGTTTTTACCAAAAACCCCAATATAGATCATGAAACAATTTTTTTCTACCTTGATTTTATTACCGCCGGGATTGCTTCTGTTTATCAAGAATGGCTATTATCAGATAAAAAAATGAGTAAGGATAAATTGTCCAAATTAATTTCAGAGGTTATTAATAATGGAGGCAAAACCTTTATCCAAGCTCTGTCTTAGCTTTTCTTTAAAAAATTTGACAAATTTTTATGGGTTTTGATAAAATAATTTTACTTACCACTCGGTAAGTAAAATATGATGAAGAGGGCAAAATTGTTTCGACAAAAAGAAGTAGTAAATGAAGTTTTAAGTAGTTTTAAGACTAATATTTTAAGGCTATTGGTCTTAAACCAGATCACTAGAAGGCAGATGATTAAATTCATTGACAAAAAAATACGTAAAACAATTTTAGAAAATAAAGATTGCCCTCAAAAAGTGCAGGAAGACAAATATCTTATGGGTAGAAATCTTATTTTTACTATGAATAAGGCCTTTGAACGAGCAGGAAATGCACCGGCTGTTCGAAAAGCCTTAGTCAATGCTTTAGCTCACAATGTGTTTTTAAAAAATAAACCACAAAAAGAAAATTTTGAAAAAAAATTTAAACGACAACCGCCTTCTTTTTTAACTATTAGTCCTGGAAAATTTTGTAACTTAAAATGTATTGGCTGTTATGCTAACAGTTCTTCAAATGCATCGGAAAAATTAGACTGGAATACTTTAGATAAAATCATAAATGAAAAAAACGAACTCTGGGGATCTTACTTTACTGTTATTTCTGGAGGTGAACCTCTTCTATATGAAAGTCAAGGCAAATCAATAATTGACTTGGCTCAAAAATATCAGAGCGAATTTTTTTTAATGTATACCAATGGCACTTTAATCGATAAAAAAATGGCTAAGAAATTGGCTGAAGTTGGAAACATTACTCCGGCTATTTCCGTTGAAGGATTTGGGAGAGAGACTGATACTCGTCGAGGAATAGGTGTTCACACCAAGGTCATAGAGGCAATGAAGAATTTGCGTGAAGCTGGTGTCCCTTTTGGGATTTCTTTTACAGCCACTAAAGACAATGCCCATTTATTAAATGATACTTTTATTGATTATTATTTTGAAAATCATGGAGCTATTTATGCTTGGGTTTTTCAACTTATGCCCATCGGCAGAGCTAATTGCTTGGATTTAATGGTGACCCCAAAACAAAGACTAGATATGTTTAGAACAACACAACGTCTGATTAAAGACCGAAAAATCTTTATTGCTGACTTTTGGAATAGTGGTTGCGTAACCAATGGCTGTATCTCTGCAGGTAAGTCTGGCAGTGGTTACTTATATATTGAATGGAATGGTAATATTACTCCTTGTGTTTTTAATCCTTATTCGCCAGTAAACATTAACGACGTTTATGAAAAAGGGGGGACCCTTAACAATGTTCTCGAAGACCCATTTTTTAGGTCAATCAGAAAATGGCAAAAAGATTATTCTTCAAATGGAATATCTGGTGAGGTTGGTAATTGGCTAATCCCTTGTGCCATTAAAGATCATTATGACGTCATGGAGAAAATACTTAATAAGTATCACCCCAAACCAATTGATGAGGCAGCAAATGAGGCATTAAACGATAAACAATATAAAGAGAACCTAAAAAGGTATGGGGAGAAAGTAGCAGAGGTAACCACTGGTGTATGGAAAAGAGAATATTTAAAAAAACAATCTTAGTTATAAAAACTCCTACTTTTATAAATCCCGCTAGGATTTTCTCGCCAATGATAATAAACTTAAAAATATGAAAACAATTTCAACACAATCCAAAAATACTACCCAAAACACAAAAGAATATATTATTAATACCGCTCGGTCTTTTTTTTCAAAACATGACTATGTAAACGTATCAATGAGTGATATTGCTAGAGAATTAAACATAACTAAGGCTGCCTTATATTATCACTTCACCAGTAAGGCAGAAATTTATAAAAAAGTTCTTGAAGATGTTTTTAACGATTTAAACCTAGTAATCAATAAAGTTCCATCAAAAATAATGGCCGATCAAAAACTGTCTCATTTAATTAAAAATTATTTAGATTTCGGTATTAAAGAAAAAAATCTCATCAAGGCTTTTATGTTTAAAGTATCTTCACATGATTACCGACTAGTTAATCAAATTATTGAATTAAGAAAACAGGTGATAACTTTAATTGAACCTACAATTAAAAATGTATTGGTTAGTAATAAAAAATATAAAAAATTTAATAGTAGATTACTTACTTCACTATTAACCAGCATGATGGATGGTTTGCTATTGGAATATTCTTTTTGTAATAAAAAAATTAATTCAACAAAAATATCTAATCAAATCACAACAATTTTACTTCAATAATTAATATGATCAATGTTACAATTCTAACCTTCAATGAAGATTTCCCATCTGAACTTTTACAGTCTTTTAAGATACAGATTTTTACGTGTTTAATTACTCACTTTTCGAGTAATAAAAATAATTACCACCAATGAATATAGTCTTATGGGCAATTGCTGGAATGATTACCGGTATGATTGCTACAGAAATTATATACTTTTTTAAAGGGGAAACTCATGCAATTTTGAAAACAAATATTGCTTTGGGTGCCTTTGGGGCTATAGCAGGAGGTATTATTATATGTTTTGTAAATAGAATCGATATCCTTGAACCAAGTATTGAAAGTATTTTATTCGCTATTATCGGCGCTATTACCGTTATCTTATTAGGTTCAGACACACATTAATATTACATAAAATAAGTTATTACATTACTTCTAATATATTCCTAGCCAAGTACCCCATGTCCCTCCTAGTTTCATTTATTACTGATTGATCCGTGGCCGGATTTTTTTGTGCATGGGCCAAAAACTTATTTTTTGATGGCTGAATTTTCATCATACCGCTCTCAAGAGCATGATAAAAAAATAAACCACCCTTACCTTTATTTCCATAAACAACTTTATCTTTTAACCATTTCCATCTTTCATCAGAATAACGACTATTGTTTGAATCAATAAAAGTATCCTCTGCTGATACCGTGGCTATACCAAAATCAACACCTTCACGAGCTAAAGACTCAGCTAAAGGCATTATTCCGTTACCATGACGTATGTGTTCAGTTACCACAAGTACTCTTCCAAAACTATCTTTTTTATCTCTAATGAACTTTCTAACCGCATCTTCTTGTCCTGAAAAAACATTATTACCACTCGCAACACCATATGCCATTACTTTCCTTGATTTTCCCTCTTCCGTCTTTTTAATTTTAATTTGTTCCAATAAATAAAGCCCCACCAACCTTCCACTAGCATCATCTATCAAAACAGTATCATAATTAACTAACTCATCTTTTAACTTAAAAGTTAAACAAGCCAAAGATTCAATTGCCTCCCTTTTACTAACTTTAAAACTTCTTACATTTAAATGGTTTTCTAAGTCCTCAAAATCTAAATTTAAAACTACATTCCTGAATCCATAATTAGAATCAATTTGAGGAATAGATTTATTTTCTCCAGTTTCAAGCATATAAAATAATTATAAACCCATTATTAATACCAAATTAAGGGGTCTTACCCCTCATTTGGCAAGGGTTTCCGTTTCACTCCAATAAACTGCACTTCGTTTGCCCTTGCCCAATTTCACCCCGCTTTTTTATATCTCCATTAATTTAGGCAGGCCGGCAAAAGCCTGCCTAAATTTATTAATTAAGAAAGCTATGAAACTTTTAAACAACAAACTTCTGAAAAAGTTTGCCAAAATAGGTTGTCAGGAGGACAACCCCGATCCGTTAATTATTGCCAAGTTTTTTAATCCCACCGGAGCCGGTACTTGGTATGCCACTGAATTCAATCCAAAAGATAAAATGTTTTTTGGTTATGTTTCCATCTTTGGTGATGAAAATGATGAATGGGGTTATTTTTCTCTTACCGAATTGGAAAACTTAAAAGGCCCTTACGGTTTGGGTATAGAACGTGATTTATATTTCTCACCTAAAAAAGCCAGTCAAGTAATTAAAAAAGTCTATGATTAAACAATTACCAACTTTTAAAGGCTTTACCGTTGATATGAGATTGCAGGAGTTTAGAAAAATCGAGATGGACAATCTGCCTCAATTTATTCCTTTTACCTCAGACAAGGGAGCCCGTCTATTTCATGATTTTATTCTTACTAATAAAGGTAGGAAAATTTTAAACAAATATTTGGGTCGGCAGAATTAATCGTCTGCCGGCTCAATTTTGGTCAGCGTCTCTTTATTAAAACCTTTATTCCTAATCATATCCAAAGAAATTATATAAACTGAAAAGTCATAATTTTCTATAATCTTTGGTAAATACTTTTTCAAAAAGAAATAAGAGGACATATCACTTAAAACCAAAATCACTTTTGGAAAATCTTTTTTAACTTCTTGTTGCCAAATATCTTCATCATAATAATCTTGATATTTATCCAGTCTTTTTATTAATTGCCATTTATTTACAAAGGCATTAAAAATATCTAGAAAATAAAAGACTTGTAAATTCTTATTTTCCCTTATATGAAAATAGGCATCTGGATGGGGAACTACCAAACCGCTATAACCGATTAGCTCTGTTTTGGTAAAAAAACGTAATTGTTTTTCTGCTTTTTCTACCGTATTACTCAAGGCCATAAAAACATCAGCTACGGCCAAACAATGGTTTTGTTGTTGTTGACTGGTCTTGTCATTTCTCCATACTTTATTTAATCCCTTTTTATTTAACTCTAAGTTTTTTAAATACTTTCTTCCATTATTTTCTAAAAAATAAATATACGAATCTGTTATCTTTCCTCTTCTATCTAAACAACCAATATAATTTTTACTTAATAATTCTTTCAACCAACCAACTAAACAACGATGATTTTTATGACCCAATAAATTCTGCAATTGACCTCTAGTCAAAAATCTAAACCGATATATATTTACTAATATCTCTTCTTCTCGTTTATTCATTTTCCTTCTCTATAAGAGAATATAGATGACGTGAATTTTTAATTTTTAGCTTTAAATTTTGTAAAAATAGTATCAACGTGTTGATACTATTTGGTTAAAGTCATATCAATCGTATTGGCTTTAACTTTCTTACTTTTAAAGATAGTTTTAATGCTTGGTTTATAATCCCTAGCATAATTTTTACGAGAATTTTCTATGATCTCTTCAAGTTTTTTATCATCCTTTTTATAAACTATCGGAATAGTTTCTCCGGACATTGGTTCTTCCGGTCTTACAGCCGACACCTTCATTAAAAAGTGATATCTGGGTAAATTTACAATGTCGCTTAAAGTTACATATGGTTGGAATTGGGATAACATCAAGTCGCCGTCTATTGGACTGGCGGTTCTAAAACAAATTACTGTCCCACAGTTGGCCAAAATTACGTTAACCACATTTCTATCTTCCTGCTGACAACTCGATTGCTCGGCAATGGTTAATCTTAACCCAAATTTTCTACCACCGGACAAAAGTTTAATAAATGAAGAGGTGGCAAAATTTTGAAACTCATCAATAAATAAATGGAAGGGGACTCGGCTTTCTCTATTTTGTCTGACCCTTCTAACCGCCGCTTGTTGAATTTTGGTGATTATGGTTGTCCCTAATAACTGTGATGTGTCTTCACCCAAAGAGCCCTCGGCTAAATTACAAATTAATATTTTTCCCTTGTCTAAAATTTCATCAAAATTAATAGTGGACTTTGGTTGCTCTAAAATTCTTTTAGCTGTTGGAGAAAATAAGAAACGACCGATTTTGGCTGTTACTCCGGAAGCCATTTTTACCACCTGATAATTTCCGGCTTTTCCAAATTCATTCTTCCAAAAGTTTTTTAAGTTTTCATCCTCCAATAATAGAATTACTCTTTTTCTGAATTTCGGATTGGTTAACAAATCAAAAATTGTAAAAATGGTGGCCTCGGGTACATTAAAAGCCGTATAAATAGTGTTCCGTAAAATATATTCAATTCTATGGGAGTCATTATTTTCTTCTTTATTAAAAACCCGTCTGAAAATTGAAATTAAACCTTCACAAACTAATTCTTTTTCTTGTTCCAATTCTTCCCCTTCAAGGCCTTCTGGAATCTCCATTAAATTTAGTCCTATCGGGTGTTTTAAATCGGCCGGATTAAAATAGATACAATCATTAATTCTGTTTTTAGGAACTGTATTTAATAAATCCTTTGCCAAATCTCCGTGTGGGTCTAAGACTGCCAAACCCCGACCGAAAACTATATCGTCTTTGGCCATATGAAACATTACTGTTGTTTTTCCAGAACCAGTCTGTCCAAGGATATAAAGATGGCGTGACCTTTCCTCACCACTTAGACCAATCAAAGTTTCCTTACCGCCGTAATTATTCTTACCAAAAACAACCTCTAAATCCTTACTGTTTTTCATCGACAGAGGAACCGGTAATTCCTTTGAATAAAGTTTTACCAAATCTTCTGTTTTAGTCGTAGTCTGATTAGGAAAATGATAAAAAGCAGCTAATTCCGATACCGATAAAATTGGATTGGGATTTAAAAGACTACTTAAAGACAATTTTCGTGAAACAAACTTTTCTTTTAGATTCTTAATCTTTTTTCTTTTTAAACTTTGGTAAGGACTATTCAATTGACCTAAGGCTGAAAGTAATCCATCAAGTCTGGAATCTTTATCTTTACCAGTTACTAAAAGTCTGATTGAAGTTTCAAATAACGGCTGGCTCATTTTCCCTTTAACCAAATCTCTCATTTCGTTTTCATATAAATTATTTTCCTCAACTACACTGTCTTTATTCTTTTGTAACCAAGGCACTGATTTGCCTGAGGTGTCAAAAAACCCAACAATCATACTTAAAAGAAAAGTCAGACCAAAATAAACTAAGCGAAGTAGTAGATAAATAGGAAAAAACAAGATTCCAAAGCAGGGGAGTAGCAATATTTTTTGGAAAATATTTCTTTTCAAGCCTTTCTTAAGAGATTGTTTATCACTAATCAATTTCTTAATTCTTTTTATCTCCATATTTATATTGATATGAGTCGATATAACCACAGGAGAGATGATAAATTGAACAGCCACCACATCATCGTCGTCAAGCTTAGTCATATTTCCGGTCAGATAGCTTATCGGGTCATTTTCCAAAAGTTTATCCTGACCTAAAAGACTATATGAAAAATGATTGGAAAGTTTTAGTTCAACTATCTTTTCTTTAATACCAGTATCTTTTAAATAGTCATCAGCTTCTTCAACTTTTATTCCGGGCAAATATGCCAATAAACTTCTTTTTATATTATCTATAAATTTTTCATCAGCTACTAATAAGTATCTAACCCCTTCGCCTTTAGTCGAAACCAACTCTAAAGAGAATGCATTTTTCTTTTTAAATAATTTCTGCCAAAAGCTTAATTTTCGACACAATATGTGGAAAAGAGTATAAAACTGTTCATTAGCATAAGAAGTCTTACTATTATCAGCAGGAAAAACAATCTCTAGTATCTTTTTTCTTATCTTTCTTTTTCCTAACATAAAAATATTTATCTATGGCAGGAAAAATTATCAAAACAAATAAATTTAACAAAAAATAAGGCAAAAGTAAATACTTTCTAACCCTTGACACACTATCACTATAGTGATAGTATTTTTATAGAGTATGAATAAGAGTAAAGAACAGAATAACAAGATTGAAGAGTATTTTAAGAAAAATAATACTGACGAAAAATTACGAATATTTGCAAATTTAATCATTGACCGAATACTGGAGGAACAGGCATCAAAACATGGAAAATCTAACTAAACTAAATGCTGTAGCTGCTATTAGAGTCTCTTCACTTAAACAAGGTCTTCAAGGTGACTCTCCGGAAGCTCAAAGAGAACAAATTGAACGTTTTGCATTTAATAAAGGCATAAACATTAAAAAGTTCTTTGTCTTCATAGAATCAGCTTCAAAAGACGAACAACCTGTTCAAGAGGCTATCGATTTTTGTAAAAAGAAAAGTAATGATGTTCAGTTGTTTATTATCAAATCAATTGATCGATTCACTCGGGGCGGTTCTTATCTTTACGACCACCTAAAACTTCAATTACAACAAAACAAAGTAAAACTAATAGACATTTACGGCATTATTGGAAATGAAGATGTTAACACTCTTGAACATCTAGATATCTCCTATAAATGGAGTGTTTATAACCCAACTCAAAAATCAGAAATTATGGAGGCTGAAAGAGCCAAGGATGAAATGCGAGATATCATGACTAGAATGATTGGTGCTGAAATTCGCTATGTCAGAATGGGTTACAGAGTTAGACAAGCACCTTATGGATACATGAACCAGAAAATAGAAACTCCTCATGGTAAACGAGTAATTCTGAAAGCCCACCCAAAAGAATCTATTTTTATAAAAAAAATGTTTAAACTTCGTTGCCAAGGCAATCTTAATGACGAAGAAATTGTTAACCAATTAAATAAACTTGGTTTCCGGACTAGAACAAGTTATCGACGAGACCCTCATGATAGAACAAAAATAATCGGAGAAATTGGAAATAAACCGCTTTGCGTAAAACAACTCCAAAGACTTATTTGTAAACCAGTATATGCTGGAGTTAATCTAGAAAAATGGACAGGTAAACAAGGAATAAAAGCTAATTTCAAAGGATTAGTTTCTATTAAAACTTTCAACCAAGCTAATAAAGGTAAATGTACTATTATTAATAGGCAAGGAGAACTCATTTATTCTAAAGAGAAACTTCCTACTTGGAAAACTGTTAAAAAAATTAATAATCCTGATTTTCCTTACAAAAGAGTTGTTATGTGCCCTCATTGTCACAAGCCTTTATATGGAAGTGCCTCACGAGGAAAACTAGGAAAATATTATCCAGCTTACCATTGTAATAAAAGAGGTCATTATTTCAGAGTACCGGTTGGCGAATTTAATGACACAATTGAAGACTTTGTAAGAGGTCTGGATTTTAATAAAGAATATATAAAAAATCTACAAAAATTAGTTATGAAAGAATGGAACAAAAGAATTGAAACTCAATTAAACGATGAAACATTAATAAATGGAAAGATAAATGAAATAAAAAATTCTATTAAACTCAATATGGATAAAATTAAGTACCTCTCATCTGCAACAACTATAAAATACATTGAAGAAGAGGTTGAAAGTGACCAAGAAAAAATTAGGTTGTTAGAACAAGAAAAACTTAATACCAGTAAATTTAAAAAGGGGATTAATATGACCGAAGTTATGGAATACGTTACTTATTTTCTGGAACACCTTGAAGAATTGCTGATAGATACGCTAAACCCATTAAAAAGGGCAGCCTTTTTTAACCTTATTTTCGACACTGCACCTACCTACTCAGATTTAACTTCTGGAACACCAAATTTAGTACGGTATTTAACACTAAAACCTGCATTTCAAAATGCCTCTTACCCCTCGGGTGACTCCGGAGGGAGTCGAACCCTCGATTACCTGGATGAAAGCCAGGTGTCCTAGGCCACTAGACGACGGAGCCGATGTAAAAACGTGTCTTATTCTATCAAAATTAGTTTCTATTTTCTATCTATACAAATTTAAGCTATACTCAACTCTAGATATTAGACATTAGAATTTAGACATTTTATACTCATGGTTTATATATTCCACGGTGACGACCAAAGTCAAAGCCGAACAGCTTTTAACCAGGCTTTAGACCAAAAAAAAGATTTCGATATCTTACGATTGGACCAAAAAGAAATTAATTTTGATATTATTAATAATTTTATTAATAGCCAATCTCTTTTTTCCACATCAAGAATAATTGCCTTTACAAATTTTTTTTCAATATCCAAACCAATTTTAGACAAAATAATAAAAATTATAAAATCTAATAAAAATTTTGATATCTATATTTGGCAAGACAAGACACTCACACCAAGCCAACTTAAAACTTTCTCCCAAACCAAAATTGAAATTTTCCCTATAGATAAAAAAATATTTAAGTGCCTAAATAATCTATATCCAAAAAATATTCCCAAATTTATTCCTCTTTATCATCAAGTTTTAGAAACAGAACCCTTTGAACTATTTTTATTTTGGATAAAATTTAACCTAAGAAAACAACTAGTTGGTTACTCAAAATTTCCCGTAAATAAACTAAAATCTGCTTACCTTCAAACAATCGAATTAGATTATCAATCAAAAACAGGGCAATTAACTATTCCCAAAGAAATTGCTCTTGAACGAATTTTGCTTAATCTTTTAAAATAGATTAAACTGCACTTATGAATCTAGATTTAAATTCACTTTCCACTTCACAAATAGTTGCCAAACCTTGGGGTCAAGAAATTATTTATACGCCGTCCGACTTAAAATACACTTTTAAACAAATTCAAATCAATGATCAGGCCAGACTTTCCCTTCAATCACACACCGAAAAAATCGAAACTTTTATTTTGATCGAAGGTCAAGCGGATTTAATAATTGGACCGGATACTGACCACTTAGAGACTATTCACATGGAAATCAAAAAAGGGTATACAATCCCTGTTGGTATAATTCATCGAATAGTTGGAATAAAAAACGCCATTATCTTGGAAGCATCAACCCCCGAAACTGGCACTACAATTCGATATCAAGATGACTATAATCGTCCCGATGAAACAGAAAAAATTAGGAATCAAGACAATCGAGGTTGGCAACCAAATCAGTAAAGTTGATATTTTTCTGATATCCTTTTTATATGATCAATAATCCAAATATTCTATGGTTTTCTCAATTGGGGATTGAGGATGTTAATATAGTCGGAGGTAAGGGTGGAAACTTAGGTGAAATGTATAATTTAGGCATACCCATACCCAATGGTTTTGTGGTTACTTCAAATGCTTATTTCCAGTTTATTCAAGAAAACAATCTTAAACCTCTTATCAAAGATATTTTAAAAATTACCGACGTTGATCAACCCGATCAACTCCATGCCGCTTCTAATAAAATTCGATCAATAATTCGTAAATCGCCATTAAGTCAAGAATTATCAATTGAAATAATGAAAGCCTATAAAAAACTTTCCGGGTTTGGTGGTTTAAAAAATATTCCCGTAGCCGTGCGCACTTCTGCCACCGCTGAAGATTCCCTTGACGCCTCATTTGCCGGACAGGGAGATACTTTTTTAAATGTTATTGGTGAAGCCAATGTTATCAATCGGGTGCGTGAATGTTGGTCAAGTCTATTTACTTCTAGATCTATTTTTTATCAAGTTAAAAAAAATTATGATCATTTTAAAATCGGAGTAGCTGTCCCTGTTCAAAAACTTATAAACTCCGAAATTTCGGGAATAATGTTTACAACCAATCCGGTTACCAATGCCAAAAATGAAATAATTGTCGAAACTATTTGGGGTTTAGGAGAATATATAGTTCAAGGGAAAATTACCCCAGATCAACATATTATTGACAAAAACGAATGGAAAATAATTTCAGAAGAGCACGTAACTCAAGATATTCAATTAATTAAGGGTCCCGATGAAACCAAAGAAGTTTTAGTCCCCAAAACCAAAATAAACAAAAAGAAAATTAATACCCAAATGGCCATAAAAATTGCCAAAATCGGTCAAAAACTTCACAACCATTATGGCAAACCACAAGATGTCGAATTTGCTATTGATAGGGGTAAATTATATATAGTCCAAACTCGTCCTATTACCACAATTGTTACCAACCAAAAAACTTTGGACAACCAAAAACAGATTATCGATAAACCTCCGTTTTTAACCGGAGAACCAGCCAGCCCAGGAATTTCCACCGGTGTAGTCGTCATCATCAAAGACCCAAAAGAAATTACTCGAGCTCAAAAAGGACAAGTTTTGGTCACTACTATGACTACTCCCGACTTTGTTCCCGCTATGAAAAAAGTCAATGGAATAATTACCGACAAAGGAGGTCAAACATCACATGCCGCCATTGTTAGTCGTGAACTCGGAGTACCGTGTGTTGTTGGCGCCAAAACTGCCACCAAAGATTTGAAAGAAGGCGATATTGTTACCCTCAATGGTACAGAAGGGAAAATTTGGAAAGGGGATTTAACCAATGGTCAAGATTTTACCAATAAACCAATCACAAAAAGTAGCCTCAAAAAAACAGCCACCAAAATTTATGTCAATTTAGGTGAACCAGAACTGGCCAAGACTATGTCCGAAAGAAATGTAGACGGAATTGGCCTACTT
>Ga0209717_1002212_pt1 | contig 19129 bp, 14 predicted proteins | sample AD_UKC048_MetaG_FD_184418 | JGI IMG/M metagenome (GOLD analysis project Ga0209717, IMG submission 184418) | Active sludge microbial communities of municipal wastewater-treating anaerobic digesters from USA - AD_UKC048_MetaG (SPAdes) (version 2) | ecosystem: Engineered > Bioreactor > Anaerobic >... | reverse complement strand
TGAAAAGATGCCTGATGAAACTTCCCGAAGTGAAATACATCGGATTGCATTCCATCCTGTTGCCGTATTCCTTGCCCCAGCGGACATCCTCTTTTATGTGGTCGCCCATATCAATGAACTTGTAACCGTGACGGATAAGATATCCCCTGATGAAAAACGACTTTCTCCGCTCGATCATCGAATAAAGGATCGTCACTTTTTTCTTGTCTTTTTTATGCCAAACAGGGTTAGGATATCCTTCCCACTGCTCTTTAGGCACATATTTTGGTGTAACACTCTCTGTTTCAGTTCTCACTTTATAAGGATTTGTCATTCCACCCCCGGAAAATTGAAAAAAGACCCGTTATTTACAACGGATTAGCATATAAATTCAGCCGATTTTTGCAAGAATAAGCAGCTTCTAAAAATCTTCTTTATTTAATGTCAGGAGAAAAAGCCATAAGGGAATAGTATTTATTGTAATGTTGTCATAAATTTGAGTTGAAAACTTTCCTTTTGAAACAACAAGACATTCATAATTTTTCATTTTTGATAATTTAAGAAACAATGGAAATGCCTGAAATTCTCTTTCAGGCAACTCGTCAGTATATGAAACATTGCACAAAAGATATTTGTCTTTTTTTTTCACAATAAAATCAATTTCTTTCCCTGATTTCTCATCAGCCCAGAAATTTATATTTTTAGACATCTTGCGAAGATGTGTAAAAACAACATTTTCAGCGTGTTTTCCTTGATCCGGTGAAAATGAACTTGTTGTGGCATTTCTTAAACCACTGTCAGATATGTATAGCTTTTTTGCATATTTCAGCTGTTTTCTCATTGAATATTCAAAATGCTCCACTACGAAGAAAAGATAAGCTTTCTCAAAATATGAAAGATACTCTTTAATAGTGTTTTCATTGCTTGAAACCGCCTCTGCAAGCCTTCTATATGAAAATTTTGCTGCAAAAGTGTTTGAGCAGTAATATGCAAGCTGTTCAATAGTTTTGCTGTTTCGTATCACAAATCTGGGGATGATGTCTTTAAATATAACATTCTGAAAATACTGGCTTAAAACATCATAAGTCAGCTCTTTGCTCTCAAGATATGCCGTTTCAGGGAAAAAGCCTTTTTCAAATCGCGTTTCAATAAGATGCATGATTGTTTCCCGTACAGGAAAAAGGGATTCGTAGTCAATATTATCAGGAAGTAAAAATGACTCCATTCCGGAAATAAATTCACGAAAAGAAAAAGGAAAGTTTTCAAAGGCAAGCACTCTTCCGGTAAGATGGGTTGCCAGATCGACAGAAAGCATTTCTGAGTTTGAACCAGTTATAAAAATTTTTACCGTATCGTCTCTGTCGTAAAGCTCTCTGACCCACAACTGCCAGTTCTGAATATTCTGAATTTCATCAAAAAACAAATATGTTCTTCCTTCCGGGTTTTTCAGAACTTTATATTCAGTAAATATCTTATCAAGAATTTCGGCATTATTTGCCTGTGTAGCAAAGAAAGGATCCTCAAAGTTGAGGAAGAGAATGTTTGCTGCGGGAATTGAATTTTTAAGGAGATGTGACAATAACTGTCTAAAAAGATACGATTTCCCCGATCTTCTTGCACCACTGATGGCAATAATGTGATTAACATCAATAGCAGCTAAAAGCAGATCTGTAATTTCCCTTTTTATGCCTGTTTCAATTCCGGTACCTGACCAGTGCTTATTGTGTTTTAGCAGTAAATCGCGCATTGAGCTCTCCATAATTCGCAAATAACGGTCTATTTGCTAATTATAATTCGCAAATTTACGATGTCAAGCCGATTTTTGCAAGAAACATTTCCTTGTAAAATCAAAGTGCGGATGTAAAATTCAACGACTTTTTAAAAAAATGGAGGAAAACATGCAGAAACCGCAGGACAAAGAGACAAGATATTTCATTGATCTGGATCTCAAAACCATGAAGATCATCGGCTGGAATTACGATCAACGGGAAGAACTCGTAAAACAGAAGCTGCCGCCCTCAAAAGTCAGAATCTACATTACAAAAGGACAGTACAATAAACTTGTGAAGGAAGGTTAGGTAGTTTACAGGACCCATGTTTCTACACATATTTTTCTGTCTTAAATCCATCCCAACTCCCTAAATAAACTCCACTTTCCCCAGTTTTCCGGCGAGTAAGATAATCTTATCACTTCTCTTGTAATATTAATCTAATTGTTGCATTATCTATTGGTTGATATATATTTAAGAGCGGTTGATCAGTGCAAATTTTCAGGTTGAGGAGGTTTGATGTGAACGATTTGATGCCGAAAAACTATAAGGAAGCGTTTCTTTCGATTAAGAGTGCGATAGAACTTTCAAGGATCAAAGCTGTTAAAGCGGCTAATTCAATTCAATTGGATTTGTATTGGAAGATCGGACTTATAATTTTCAACAAAAAAGAAGAAGGGAAATGGGGCAGTTCAGTTGTTGAAAATCTGTCACAGGATCTTAGGTTGGAATATCCTGAAATAAAAGGACTTTCTTCTTCAAATCTCTGGAGAATGTTAAAGTTTTTCAATAGTTACAAAGAAAATGACAAACTCGCACCATTAGTGCGAGAAATCGGATGGAGCCACTTATAAAACCACAAAAACATTGCCTGAATCAATGAAAAGTCTTCTACCTACACCGGAAAAGATCGCACAAAAACTTTCAGGGCTTTCGGAGCAGCCATAAGGGTAAAAACCCCATTTCTACCTAATGTCTTTTGCATAAGATCCTTCTCAAATCACTAAATTATTTTCGCTTTTTCTGATTTGTCCAACAAGCTGTTGCACAAATCTACCCCTTCCCCTTCAGCATTTCCTCTTCATGTTTGAGGAAATATTCGATGGTTTCGATGCGGATGTTGAAGGTGGCTCCGGGTTTGTTCTGGTCTATGTCATGGAAGAGAAAATGCGGTGTGGCTGATGCGTCAAGGATGTTGTCGATATATGAATAGGTGGGTGCGTCGTGTCCGCATTTAAAGCTGCTGAGGTCGATTACTGCGAGGTTTGGGTGTCTTGCCGCAACTCTTGCCGCCATAACTTTTAAGTTGGTGTTTCTATTGAAGTTTCTCCACCAGACATCGGTTATGTCAAAGCTTTTTTCTTTGTTTGAATTTTCAAAAAGGGGCTCTATGAAACTGTCGCTATCGGGAAGTGACTCAATGCAGAGCACTGGAAATCCTTTCAACTGAAATTTTTCAAGGATCTTGTGATTAAGTCCGGGGTCATGATGATACGGATGACCAACGAGAAGAACTCCCATTTTGTCCTGTAAGATCAAGTCATTAATTATTCTGGCCCCTTCGTTCTGAAGTGTTTCGTAATATGTTCCCATCGCTTTAAGCCCCTGATGCACAGCCCATGCGTTCTCATCAGCAGTAAGCTCAAACTTTTCCTTGAAATATTCAAAAAGGATCTCATTTATCTCAACAGGATTGTCCATGCTCACCAGTGGTCGCCAGTAATCAATATTGTTATCGGCAAAAAAATCGGTCTCTCTTTTAAAAACGGCATTCACAACTTCAGGAGTCCCCATCTGAATTACACAGGCATTGTTGCCAAGAGTGTTTTTAACCGAAGAATGGAGATGGGTGATGATCGGAAAACAGATGTGCGTACACTCTTTTTTGCTAATTAATTCAAATATATGAGCTGGAGCAACCTTCGCCGGGAAACATGGGTCAATCGCCCCCCACTTATTCCCTTTCGCCCAGAGATCATCACTGGTGAAACTGCTGAAAACCACTTTCATTCCAAGCGTTCTGAAATAGGTCGAAAAGAACGGAGTATAGAGATACATGTTAAGAAGTTTCGGAATTCCTACAACCATTTTCTGTCTTTTTTCAAGCACTTCCGTTGATGAACCGGCAAATTTCAACCCGTTTTTGGGGTTAAGTTCATTTTCCGGATAATAGCTCGACTGGTTCACATCTGCACCGTTTTTGGGAAGTGGATCAAACTCAAAATCACTGAAAACAAGATGAGCCGCCATATCAACAAGATTGGGAGTTTTCTTAAGTGCATCTGCTCTTGTCTTTGCGAACTCTTTCATCTCTTCAACACTGTCAGCCATCCCTTTTTCACACTGATAACCCGAAATGAACCTTATATTTGCGCCATCCGGTCTCGCTATATCAATAAAAGCTCTCGGACATCTGTTGGCACATATCCGGCATCTGGTTGATTCGTTGTTTTTTGTTGTAAACTCAATTTTTGCACCATTCTCAATGCCTATGAAAGATGAATTATCATGAACAGATTCAACTGCTTCCATTGCCGCACCTATCGCTCCGCAGACATCTGAATATTTATGAACGAACACTTGCGCATCAGGAATTTTTGATCTGATATAATCAACCTGCGCTTTAACTGCGGCAAGATTTTTCTGTGTTCCCCCCTGAAGGACGAACCTTTTGCCAAACCGTGCAATGTTTGATTCCTGAACGACATAGTTCCAGATGTTTTTCGGAAGCACCAGTGCAAGTCCCGCCATGATCTCTTCCTTTGTCCAGCCAAGCTGCTGGAAATTGACTTTATCCTGTTCCATGAAAACTGCACATCCGTAGTTAAACGCAGGAGCTTTCCGAGCCTTAAAAGCGTGAATTGCATATTCTTCAACCGGAATGTTAAACTGAGCCGCCATCCCCTGAAGAAAAAAGCCATTCCCTGCACTGCACTGAGTATTGAGCTTGAAATCAACGACCCTTCCGTGCTTCATGAAAAGAACTTTTATGTCCTGACCTCCGACATCGCAGATAAGATCAATATCACCGTAAGTTGCCGTTGCAGACTTCATGTGGGCGACAGTTTCAACGATAGATCTGTCAAGATTGAAAGCAGTTTTCAAAATCGCAGAAGCATAACCGGTGACAGCACTTCCGATGATCTTAAGCCCTATTTCCTGCTCATTTTCCCATTTTATCATCCGTGAGAACATGTTTTTCACATCGTTTACCGGATTGCCGTTTGAAAGGAGATAATCTTTGTAGATAAGTTCTTTGTTTTTGTTTAACAGAACAAGTTTTGTGCTTGTCGAACCGCCGTCAATTCCCAGATAACACTCATAAGTTTTCACTTTCTCAAACTTGGGCGGCACAAATTCAGGGATAGAATAAATTTTTGCAAACTCTTCAATTTCCTCATCATTTTGAATTAACCCCTCAACGATAGCTCCACTTGATTCAAGTTTAGCAAGCCGGCCCTGAGAAATATATTCTTCAAGTTTCTCAGTATCTTTAAAAACCGGAATATCTGCGATTTTTGAAAGTTCAGCCGATCTTCTTCCGAAAAGTATTGCTCCAAGAGCTGCAAAATACTGCGAATCTTCAGGAACAAATATCGCTTTTTCAAGATCGGGTTCCGTTGGAGAATATTTATGCGTTTCCCAGGTTTCAGGAAGCTGAAGCCGCCATATATCAGTAAGAGCAGGAAGATATGTGTGCGGCCCGCCAAGAAGAAGAACTTTGTCTTTAAGGACATTGCCCCGCACAAGAACTTCGAGGTTCTGCTTAACGATAGCAACACACAGAGAAACAAAAATATCATCCTTGTCAACGCCTGCCTTCAGAAGCCCCACAACATCGGTTTCAGCAAAAACTCCGCATTTGGCGGCAATGTGATTTATCGTCTTTCCGTGAGCTCTGATCTTGTTGGCTTCAACTGTTGAAAGACCGATCTTATCAAGAATTTTATCAATTGTAGCACCAGTTCCGCCGGCACATTTGTCGTTCATGAAAGTTAATGTCGAACGGTCGTCAACTTCACCCTGCCAGATGATAACTTTTGCATCCTGTCCACCGAGTTCAATGACTGAGGAAACATCTGGATGCATTGTCTCAACGGCAAAACACACCGCATTAACCTCTTGAATATATTGAGCATTTATCGCTGAAGCGATTGCTCTTGAACCACTGCCGGTAATAAACACCGCTAGATCTTCTTTAACAAACAGGTCTTTTATCTCATTCAGAAAATCCCTCACCAACTCCGGCTGTCTCGTGTTATGCCGACTGTACTTTTTCCAGATTATCTCGTTATTTTCATTGACAACTACCGCTTTTACTGTCGTTGAACCGACATCTATTCCGATATACCTCATCCGACCCCCGGATATATTCAAAAAATCAACTGCAGTTTTTATCACTTAAAAAAGATAGAGTCAATATCCTTAGAAATAATAATAATCTTACATTTAAGTTACTATATTATTTGAAAAAGTGTTCTTTGCAGTTATAATCTGATCTGTTTTCTTTATTTGGAGGATTATTATGAAAGTTTTTACTTGTCTGGTTTTTATTGTGTCGATTTTTTTTGTTTCGTGTTCAGCCAGTGAAGACGAAACATGCTCCATCGACAATCCCTGTCCTGAAGGTTATACATGCAATCTCATGACTGGAAAATGCGAAAAGGAAGCAGTTGTAGATAATGAAGGATCCGATGACCCCGTTCTTCCCGTTGACAATGAAAAAGACGATAAGGATGTTGCTGAAAAGACCGACAATGAAAAACCTGACGAAATCGTTATCAAAGAGTGTGAGCCGGACGAACTTGTCATGTGTGACCCGGATGATTTTTACAACATTCTCCGCTGCAACAGCAGCGGAACAGGGGTTGATTCGGTTCCATGCGGGGAAATGACAGTCTGTGAAGACGATAAATGCGTTCAGCAGATGTGCGAACCGAAGACAAGAGTGTGTAACGAAGAAGACCTTTCAAAAGTTTTTGAATGCAACTATACAGGAACAAAACCTTCCGAAACAGTAATTGAAGACTGCGGTGTCGGAGGATTCTGTCAGGCCGGAGAATGTATCTTTTACTGCGATATCGCCGCCAATGAGCACAGCTATCAGGGATGTGAATATTTTACAGCTTTTCTTGACACAAGAACAATGAGATCGGACCCTGTTTTTGCAATTGTAATAGCAAATACTAATCTTGAAAAAGTTGCAACTATAAGTGTAACTATTTCATCAAACGGAACGACTGAAGATGATGCTGGAAAATGTGTTTACTGTGATGATAAAATCAGTGACACAACCTGTATGTTAAGGACTTCCGCAAAAGATCTTTTTGTTCAGCCTGGAAAAATTGGTATTATTCAATTACCACACGAACGGATGTTGCGTTCAACAGGAAAAAGCTGGAATAGTTATCATGTTAAATCCAACCTTCCTGTAACAGTATATCAGTTCAGTCCTATTGACAATAGTGACAACAATCCTTTCAATGCAAACGGAAAAAGTGTTGATTACAGCCCTATTGAAATTTTAAACAATGGCAAATCGTTTTCAAACGACGCATCTCTTCTTATTCCTGCTACAAGTGTATATAGTAATTATATGGCAGTAACATACCTGTCTGTTCTTGGATCGAAAGCCGACATGACTAATGAGCCGTGGCCATCTTATATTACTGTTATCGGAGTAAGCGAAAATGAACTTGAGCTCGTTATAACTCCTGAAGCGGACATTGTTGCTGGTGGCAGCGTTCCCGCTGTAACAAATGGGAGTGATTATGAATTCAGTTTGAAAAAATATCAGGTCTATAACTTTGAAACAGATGAAAACAATAAGGATTTGACGGGAAGTCGAATCAGATGCAAAAATCCTTTGGAAAAATGCGGACCTTTTATCGTGTTTTCCGGCAATGCATCAACAGTAATACCGAATGACAAAGGTTATGCAGACCATCTTGAGCAGCAGCTTTTCCCAATTGAAACATGGGGCAAAGATTATTTCTTAATAAAATCAAGTGTTAAGAAAGATGAATCTGATTACGCCAGAATAATTGCATCTGAAGATAATACAACAATAACATATTCACCTCAATCTCCGACCGCTCTTGCTCCCTACACATCAGCCGCTCCTGCAACGAAACTGAATGCCGGGGAATGGACAGAATTCTATTTTAAAGACAGTTATCATATAAAGTCAGATAAACCCGTGATGATTGCTCATTTCTTAACCGGAGCAGATATGATAAGCTCTGAATGTTACAACGGAACAACCGAATATCATCAGGCAAACTGCCCGGGTGATCCAGCATTAACCCTCATTCCGTCTTCTGAGCAGTTCAGAAAGGACTACATATTCCTCACACCCGGAAGTTATAAAAGCAATTATGCAACAGTGGTTTTAAAAAATGGAACAAAAGCGGTGTTAAATGAAAAAGAGTTGACCAGTTTGACAGAAATAACCGGAACAGGATTTTCATACAAAATTGTTGACCTCGGAAGTGATTTTGCAAGACATTCTCTTTTGTGCGACGAGCCGTGCGGACTTTATGTTTACGGATGGGAATCAGATGTGAGTTACGCATATCCGGGCGGACTCAACCTTGAAAAGCTGAGCAACAACTGATATATGAGCGAACTTTCAGCTCCTGTAAACGCAAATCTTACAGTTTCAGTAATGTATAAAGATGATGCTCTTCTTGCTGAGACAAAAAGCATCCTTGAATCACTTTACGGCAATATCGATCTTGTCTCTGACAGTTACAGTTTTTCTGACATTTCACCTTATTACGACCCCGAAATGGGGGAAGGGATAAGAAAGATCATTTTCAGCTTTGAAAAAACGGTTGACAGGTCAATTCTTGCCGATGTGAAGCATGAATGCGTCAGAATTGAGAAAAAATACAGTGAAAACGGTTCAAGAACGGTCAATCTCGATCCCGGGCTTATTTCACTTGAAAATTTCATCCTTGCGACAGGAAAGAACTACAGCCACAGAATATACTTAAAGGATGGCGTTTTTGCCGAAGTCACGCTGATGTTCGGCAAAAAAACACTGATAAAGGAACTGCCGTGGACATATAGAGATTATCTTTTTGAACCTGCCAGATCTTTTCTTCTCAAGGTTCGCGAAGGATACAGAAACAAAAAAGAATATCTTATAAAACAGAGCGGAGAATAAATTGAATCTGATAGTATTTCCTCTTAAACATGAAAACCCTTTTCCCGTTCAAGTTAAGACGGGCGAACCGTTATTCATTGACAGCAACACTATGATACTCTGTTCGGGAATAGGAACAGCCGGTGTAAACAATCTGGGAAGAGTTCTTTTTGAAAATCCGGAGATAAAAAGCGTTTTTGAATTCGGCAGTGCCGCAACAATTTCAAAAGGGCGCATCGGATCAATATACGAATGCAGCACTTTCTGTGCTTTTGACGGCTCTATTATCGGTACGACAGGAAAATATACAAAACTTCCGACAGCGGCTGTAACAGGCAACGATGAACTTTATACCGGGGAAGAATATGATTGGGCACAACTATTTGAAATTCCTGTGCTTTACACCATGGAAACTCTTATGTTCAGAGCAGTTGCACTTGAATTCAGAAAGCAGTTCCTCTCCATCCGCCTTGTCACAGATGACGGAACAGGCAATATTCGTGAACAGGTTGCAAAAGAGATAAACCTCGCAAAAAAGAACATCAGAAATCTATTCATTTCCCTTGAAAAAGTGAAATGACATCACAAATTTGACTTAAAAACCACCCTCCGTTAAAATTATCCGCTCTAACTTTTGAGGTGGTGCAGATGAATATCAGATTTTTTATTTTCTCAATGTTCCTGCTGTCGTTTTTTATTATCAATGCCGCTGAAAATGAACCTGTTACAGAAAAAAAAGAGGAACGGGGTTTTATTTTCGGTTCTTACGGCAGGGTTCAGCCCGCAACCGACCTTGAGGGAGGAAGTGCCAAATGGGTCAACATTGTCGGTCACGGAAGCCGTCTTGAACAGGGAAGTTATGTCGAACTTGACTTTGCGTATCTTTTTGAACAACCGGCAAAAGGGCCGAAGTTCGATTTTGTTTCAACACTCGCTTTTTCAGAATCACTTTTTCACAGCAACGGAAAATGGGCGGCACTGAACACTTTGAGAAACCTGTTCGTCCGTGCAGAGAACATTATCTGGAAACCGCTTAACATGTGGGTCGGAAGCAGAATGTACCGCGGGGATGACATATATCTTCTTGATTTCTGGCCGCTTGATGATGCAAATATGTACGGCGGCGGCATCGGACTTAAGTTTGACACTTGGACAGTTGATTACTATATCGGTTTCAACCGTCTTGAGATCGACTGGCAGTATCAGGAAAAACAGGTGGTTACTGACACTTTCGGGGCTGAAAGCATTACATGGATGGACCGTCAGCGGCTTGTAACAGGGCTGAAATATGAACACAAATATCAGCTCAGTGACAAAGGAACAGGGATAAAATGGAAGCTTTTTGCTGAGTTGCAAAGAATCGGTGAAGGTGAGAAATATAACGATCCTGTCGATGATGAGAATCTTATCTCCTATCCTGAAGATCTCGGCTGGTCAGTCGGTGGTCAGCTTGGATTTTACGGTTATCAGAAAAACAGTTTTTTCAATATGTTTGCTAAACATTCCGGAGGTCTTGCCGCCTACGGACTGCTGAGCGTTCCGTGGGGTTTTGACAATGAATACAAAACAACGAATGCCAAAGAATTTCTGTTCGGTCTTTCAGGTAATACGGAATTTAAGCATTTCGGCAACATGTGCGGGGCTTATGTCAGATATTTTGAAGATGCAGACCCGAACAAATACGACAATGATGACTTTGTTGAGTTCATTTTTGCGATAAGGCCCCATGTGGTTCTCCATGAATATTTCTATCTTGCATTTGAACTGAGCCACCAGCTTAAGAAGACCAACGGACTGACGCGGCTTAGCGACGATTCCGAAAAGAACATTCTGCCGCAAGTGACAAAAATTTCATTTATTCCGATAGTTACGATAGGCGGTGGAAACTATGCAAGACCTCAGCTGCGGCTCGTCTATACTGCCGCATTCCAGAATGACGACACAAAAGCGCTTTACAATAAAGATGATATCAGGTCACAGCGGTCAGTGCTCCACTATTTCGGACTGAGTGCCGAGTGGTGGTTCAATGTCGGTCACAGGTAGGAGGAAAAAATGAATAAATTCAGATATATACTGTTTGCGATCATTTCAGTATCAGCTTTTTCATGTGTCGATGTAGATAAGATCGAAGGGCCGGTTGACATTACAAATCATGTTGAGGACTGGCGGGATGAAGTGATATATCAGCTTATCACCGACAGGTTTGCAGATGGTGATGTGAACAACAACCATAAAGTGAACAAATTGTCCCTCACGGCCTGGAACGGCGGCGATTTTCAGGGAATCATTGATAACATTGACTATCTGAAAGAACTTGGTGTGACAACTCTCTGGATAAGTCCTGTTGTAAAAAATGTTGATGAAGATGCAGGCATTGCCGGCTATCACGGTTACTGGACTCAGGATTTCAAAGGGGTCAACCCGCACTTCGGCGATCTTGCAAAACTGCGCGAAATGGTTCAGATCCTTCATGAAAACGACATAAAAGTCATCCTTGACATTGTCGCAAATCATATCGGTCAGCTCTTTTACTATGACATGAACAAGAACGATCAGCCCGATGAAATGGTGATGGGAAGCAACATGACCTGTTCACAGTACTGCTCTCATATAGTCAATGTCGAAAATGAGCAGGCGGGAATTGAGATATGTAAGCAGGAATATAATGCCGGTTTCACAATGGGTGGAGACAATTCCGAATGTTTCAACAGCTGTGTGGACAGATGCGAAAATGAAGATTATCCGCAGAAAATGGGACTGAAAAGATATTCAGAGTGGGACCCCGATTTTGATCCAAGAAAGATACGGGCATTTTCAGAAGCGGGTGAATCAGGTCTTGCTCCGCTTAAATGGGTCTATATGCCTGAAATTAACCGAGTTCCTCCGAATCCGCCTGAATTTCACAACGATGAGTGGTACAACAGAATGGGAAGAACTGTTTCCTGGGACAGTGATTATCAGGTCGTTAAAGGTGATTTCCCTGGTGGTTTGAAAGATCTTGACACAACGAAAACTGATGTCAGAAACGCTCTGATCTCTGTCTTTCAGTACTGGATAAGTGCAATAAACATTGACGGTTTCAGGATCGACACCATCAAGCATGTGGAGCATGAGTTCTGGCAGGTTTTTACTCCTGCGATGAGAGATTATGCAGAAAGTCTCGGCAAGGAGAATTTCTTTATTTTCGGAGAGGCGTTTGATGGAAATGATGAACTTTTAGGAAGTTTCACAAAAAACAACGAAATGGATTCTGTTTTTTATTTTTCTCAGAAATTTCAGGTTTTTGACTCAATATTTAAATATGGCGGACCGACAAAGAACTTTGAAAGACTTTTCAACCTCAGAATGAATAAACTTGATGACGGCTCCCCTCTTCCTGAAGGTGAAAAACCAAGATATGGAACTGTTTCAGGTGTGACTGATGCTGACGGGAAAGTATTAAGTCCGCAGAAGATAATGGTCAATTTCATGGATAACCACGATCTGCCGAGGTTCCTGTATGAACAGCCCGATGAAACTGCTTTGAGAAATGCTCTGACACTTATGCTGACAATGGATGGAATTCCCTGTATTTATTACGGAACTGAACAGAATTTCAAAGGGGGTAACGACCCTGCAAACCGTGAACCGCTCTGGGACAGCGGATATGATACAGAAAATGCAACATTCAGACATATTTCAGCTATTAATTCTCTAAGAGCCGGGTATGCACCGTTAAGAAGAGGCAACATGTCGATCATCTGGTCAACCGATAACACAAACGATGAACCTGATGCCGGAATTCTTGCGTTCGAAAGGACTTACAAAAAAGAGAAAGTGCTCGTAGTAATAAACACCAGCAAAACAAAGTCATCAACTACATCAAATGAAGAGACCGTCATGAAAACCGGCTTTGCCGCAGGGGCAAAACTGAAAAATGTCTTCCCCGGATCAGATGGAAAAACATATACAGTTGACAGCGATCAGACCCTTGAACTCACTCTCCCGAAACAGTCCTCAATGATACTTGTGAAAAACTGATCTCCCGAAAGAAATCTAAAAAACACCTTCTTTTTGAATTATTTTTTTTATTACTGTATAATCACTTAATTTCAGTTCCGGAGGTTTGACATGGCATCTGTGAGTTTTGAGAAAGTTGTTAAGAAATACAGCGAGGAAGCTGTAATCCTTAAAGGGATCGACCTTGAAGTGGGTGATGGTGAATTTCTTGTTCTTGTCGGCCCTTCCGGTTGCGGAAAATCGACTCTGCTTAGAACTCTTGCAGGTCTTGAAACGATAACTTCGGGAAATATCAGGATCGGGGAACGAATTGTGAACAATGTCGCTCCTAAAGATCGGGATATCGCAATGGTTTTCCAGAGTTATGCCCTTTATCCTCACATGACTGTCAGAGAGAACATGTCGTTTGCCTTAAAAGTAAGAAATTTTGAAAAGAAGGAGATTGAAAAAAGGGTCAATGCGGCGGCGGAACTTCTTGATATAACGCATCTTCTTGACCGCCTGCCTAAACAGATGAGTGGTGGGCAGAGACAAAGGGTGGCAATGGGAAGAGCGATAGTGAGAGATCCGAAAGTATTCCTTTTTGATGAACCCCTTTCAAATCTTGATGCATCGCTTAGAACTCAGATGAGAGTCGAGCTCAAAAAACTTCATGAACGGCTTAAAACAACGATAATTTATGTCACTCACGATCAGGTCGAGGCGATGACGCTTGCCGACAGGATCGTCGTTCTGAATAAAGGGATATTGCAGCAGGTTGGAACTCCTGCGGAACTTTTTGATACTCCGGCAAATGTTTTTGTCGCCGGTTTCATCGGCAGTCCGTCAATGAACCTTCTAAACCTCAAAACCATAAAAAGGGGCGACCATGCGACACTCGTTTCAGACGGTATAAACATCGGCATAGTCTTTTCTGAAGGGTGTTTCCGTGAAGAAATGGTTGTTGGGATAAGACCGCAGGATTTTATGCTCACAGACGGTGATCCCGAAATTTCAGGAACAGTTGAGATAGTTGAAGCGCTCGGAAGACAGTCGCTTGTCCATGTGAAACTTTCTGACACTGCCAAGATCGCCGCGGAACTCGAAACGGTTCTTGCAAGAAATTTCAAGATCGGCGACAAAATAAAACTGAATATCAAACATGAAAAGATGCACTTTTTTGATTCAGTTACAAAAGAAAGGATCAACGGAGAAATAAAGTGAGAAAATTCACTCTTATTCTATTTTTTCTGATCTTTCATCTTTTCATCTATGCACAGAAGACCGATGTGACCATCTGGCATTCATATCGGGGGAGCGAACAGACTGCTCTTGAAGAATTAAAGAACAAATTCAACGAGTTGGACAACAGTTTCAATGTTGTGCTTCTGAGTGTTCCATACGATGCCTTTGCAAATAAGCTCACTAACGCCATCCCGAGAGGTAACGGTCCTGACGCTTTCATTTTTGCCCATGAAAGGATTGGCGACTGGGCTGAAAGTTCGATAATAAGACCGCTTGAAACTCAAACTGTTGAAAATTTAAGAACTGACACTATTCCTTCAACTCTCGAAGCATTGAAATATAAAGGAAAATACTGGGGCTATCCCCTTTCATTTAAAAGCGTCGTCCTTTTTTACAGAACAGATCTTGTGAAAAAAGTTCCTGCCAGCACTAGTGAAATGATCGAGCTCGCAAAAAAACTAACTGATCCGGCAAAGGGAAATTATGGTCTCGCTTTTGAAGCAACTTCAGTATATTTTTCAGCCCCGTTCATCTACGGGTTTGACGGCGGATTCTGCTTTGAAGAGGGAAAAACTAAGAAAACAGGTGATGCATGCCTTAACAACGAAGGGAACATCGCGGCACTTGATTTCATCGGAAACCTTGTGAACGGATTAAAAATTGTCCCGCAGGAAGCGACAAGTGCTCTGGTGACCCAGCTTTTCAATGACGGTAAGGCGGCAATGGTGATAAACGGACCGTGGTTTTTAGGCGAAATAAGAAAAGATGTCCCTTTTGATGTAGCAGTTCTTCCGACAGTTTCTCAAACCGGCAATGTGCTCAAGCCTTTCTTAACCGTTGAATCCTACCTTATCGCTGAGCATCCAACAGTAAATGTGAGCGGAGCAAGAGCATTCGGAAATTTCATCACTTCATTTGATGGTGCAAAGGTCCGTGCAGTGACGGGAAGGCAGTCGGTTTCAACTAAAAGCGTTTACAGCGATCCTGATATAGTAAGCGATAACATTTTGAATACATTCAGGGTTCAGGCGGAAATTGCAGTCCCGATGAGTAACGATCCGAAGATGAGAATGGTCTGGGAACCATTTGCGGGTGCTTTAAGAAAAGTGCTTCGCGGTGCAGAAAATCCCAAAACCGCTCTTGATGCCGCACAAGCTCAATATGTGATATTTTCAAGACCTCTTCCCAAAGCAAAAAGTCCTGTGATATTTGTTGTGATACTGCTCATTGCAGGTCTGACCGGACTGCTCATTCTTGTGCGGCAGATCAGAAAACATAAATTTTTCCAAAATGTGATGAACAGTCCAACACCGTATTTATATCTTTTTCCGGCGATGTTTTCCATGCTTCTTCTTGTTTTTGTCCCTTTTACTGTCGGAACTGCCGTTGCATTTTTTGCTCACCGCAGCGGAGAATATCAGTTTGTCGGGTTTTCAAATTTTGTGTCAATTCTTCTTTCAAAGGATTTTCCGATAACCAACCCTCTCTCTTTTTATTTCACCCTTGCAGTAACAGTGATGTGGACTGCTGTGAATGTGTTTCTCCATGTTTCTATCGGGTTAATACTTGCGTTGATGCTTCGTGAACCGTGGCTTAAAATGAAAGGTTTTTACCGTATGCTTCTAATAATTCCGTGGGCAGTTCCGAATTATATCACAGCTCTCATCTGGAAAGGGATGTTCAACAGGCAGTTCGGCGCGATAAACGGCATTCTGCAGTCGCTCGGAATGGAACCGGTGAGCTGGTTCAGCTCGTTCTGGACATCGTTTGCCGCGAATGTGACAACGAACACCTGGCTTGGATTTCCTTTCATGATGGTGACGGCACTCGGAGCACTGCAGGCGATACCGAAAGAACTTGAAGATGCCGCAAGCGTTGACGGAGCAAACGGTTGGGAAAGGTTCAGACATGTAATTCTGCCACTACTCAAACCGGCACTTCTCCCTGCTGTAATTTTAGGAAGCGTCTGGACATTCAATATGTTCAACATAATCTATCTTGTGAGTGGCGGAGAACCTGACGGCGGAACGGAAATTCTTATCAGCGAAGCATATAAATGGGCGTTCCAGCGACAGGAAAGATACGGATATGCCGCGGCTTATGCAACACTCATTTTCATTGTCCTTCTCGTCTATTCCAAAACTACTGAAAAGATCGGGAAAGAGAGCTGACAGTTTTTCTACTCTTCAAACGGGCAGACCCCGGACTCCTTACAATAACATTCCCAGTCACGCATTACGGCGGTGGGTCTGCCTATTCTTTTCCACAGATGCCATTTACCCCAGAAGGTGTTAAAACCCATGAGGTTCTGTGCCGATGTTGTAAGAATGTTCTCCTGTGGGCAGTATGACTTCTTCTTGTCAAATCTGTAGAAACAGCCGAAAAAATCAGCTGTTCCGGCTGACATGACATATGTTTCAATATATACCATTTTATCGCCCCTTATTGTGCCGGGTCCCCAATCAATTCCCGTTTCCATATGTTTTGTAACTTCATATTCCACATATTCCGGCTTATCAATGTCCGTCAGAATAACTTCCACAAATTTATTCTCTCCATACACATTATAAACCAGCCGGTTTTCATTCTCAGTATCTATTCTCGGCGAATGTCCAAGCTCATAGGTTGTCCCGTCAGTGTTCAGACGGTTTATCTTTTTACAGTCGTTAATGTGTTTGGGATACTTTCTCAGGTCACAGTAATATATCTCACGGTTGTTTGTAATAAATGTCAGGTGATCACTCACTATGTTTCCTTCTCCGGCATAATTCTGTATTCCTTCAATATTATGCCACTGCCAATCTTCTGCTGAAGCGTATTTGACACTTCCGTCATAACCGTCCGGTCCGGATTTTACCTGTATCAGAACCCAGTTCCTTCCGACAAATGAAGGACTTGACAGAAACGCATTGTGCTTTTCATTGTCATATATCAGTTCATAATAATATTTCCCGTCTTTTTTCTCAACTGAAACAACAAATGATCTTATATCGTCGGCTGTATGAATTCTGTCATATACAGGAACAATGTATCTGTTTTCATTGAAGCTTAATTTACCTGCCGCCTGACCGACAGCTGTATATTCATCTTTTTCGGGGTCATATTCTACTGCCATGCGACCAAAATTCATCCCTGCAACACCGTCACTCATTCCATGTGTCCATACAGTGCCCATATTGGAGCTGAAACTGTCAACTGTAAGCCATCTGTCACATTTGCTGTTAAATGACTCCAGGGTTGAGTCTGCTTTCATGTCAGGAAGAATACAAGGCCAAGGATAACATTCTTTGCGACCTTCACTTTCTCCTTTAATATACTTCTTATATTGTTCCCAGTTAAGCCACTCCGATATATTCCTTACACATTGCGGGTCTGTCTCTGCCGGAGTATCACATCCCGGACGACAGAATGTGGGTCTGCCGTTCTTGTCTTTGAAAGGGAACGGTGTTTTGATTACATTTTCCTGAATTTTAAGGTCAAGACATTCAACAGTATCTGTGTCGGAATCAGTATCAGGATTTTCATTGTCAATTTCAGTAATGTCTGGATCGGGAACTGATGTGTCAACATCATTCTGAACCTTGTCAATTTCTGTGAGTAAGGAATCTGTATCGTTTAGGTCTTTGTCCGTTTTGGGATCACTGGAGTCACATGAAATCAGAAAAAGTGTAAGAATTAAAATCGCAATCTTCATAAAACCCTTGAAATTCTTATTTTTAAAGATTTTTAGCTTTGATGTAATTTGCAATGTTTTCAAGTATTTTGCCGATACTCACAAAGCTTGTAAGTGCTGCAATGATTCCTTGAGAAATTTGCTCAGCATTGTCAGGGTACTCATGAGTAAGGATGTTTCTTATCTTTCTGAAATGCATCCATTCATCTGCATTTTCAACAATCTCAAGCTTTTCCAACTTATCAAGCTCATCCAGAAGAGACATGCTGTCCTTATATTCTCCTACAGATTCAAGAACTCTTTTAAAAAGTGTTTCGCCCATGTAATCCTGAAGTTTAATGAACCGGAAAATAAAAGCATCTGTAGTTTTAACTTTCTCACGATCTTCAAAAAGTTCTTCGTTTATTGTCCAGTCCTTTATCTCTTCATAGTTGCTCAAAGCCCTGTCATAATGAAGATACGCTGTTTCAACAGCTTCTTTCAGCATAATAAAACTCCTGTATTTCTTGCAGTTTCAAAAATTTTACGATGTTTCTTTCCAGGTGAGGAAACGATGAGATCAACATGTCTTGCTGTAATGTTCTTTTCAACTTCAACAAGAAATTCAATTTCCGTCTGAAAAGAGACATTTTGACTGGTTTCAATAAAAATATCAATGTCCCCGCCGTTTTTGCTGTTATCAATCCTGCTTCCGAAAAGATAAACCCTGCAGGTATCTCCAAAAAATTTTTTCGCTGTTTCAATAAGCAGAACTTTTATTTCAGAACTAATCCTCATATTTCACCCAAAATACAAAATTATCACAAAAATTATACACTGTTAAACAAACCGGTCAAGGTTATCGAGTTTAAGATTTTCATTCCTCAAACGGGCACACCCCGGTTTCCTTACAGTAACATTCCATATCTCTGAGAATATAACCCGTCTTGAATGCGGGCTGCCAGAAAAGATATTTCCCTTCCATTGCAGGGAATCCGTGTCCGTAATCCGTCTGTCCTTCTATCGGTTTGGAACAGTAGACCTTTTCCTTGTCCATACGATAGAAGCAGAGTTTGCCGTCTTCCTGATAGCCACTTGCTTTCAGGACATAGTTTTCATGATAAAGAAGAAGATTTGACCTGACCTCCGTCAGCCACATACTTAAGAATGTCCCTTCAGTGGATGGTATTTCAAATTCCTTCTCAATAACCCACGGCTCTTTTGATATGTCCACCGCAACAAATCTGTTTGTCGGTTTCCCTTCCCCCATTGAACGATAGACTATTCTGTCCGGATTATCCCTGTCAAACTTCGGAAAACCGGCGACTTCTCCATCTCTCGATATCTTCTTACAAT
>Ga0209717_1002211_pt1 | contig 19136 bp, 8 predicted proteins | sample AD_UKC048_MetaG_FD_184418 | JGI IMG/M metagenome (GOLD analysis project Ga0209717, IMG submission 184418) | Active sludge microbial communities of municipal wastewater-treating anaerobic digesters from USA - AD_UKC048_MetaG (SPAdes) (version 2) | ecosystem: Engineered > Bioreactor > Anaerobic >... | reverse complement strand
CCGGAAAGGATTAACGAACAGTTGATCGTAGAGTTGTACTCTAAATAAAAACAATGATGAGGAAACGGTTGGCGCACGGTTACGGCGCCAACCATTTTCGCGTTTGTGCGTTTTGAATCCGCCCCCTCCGCCCTCGAACCAAATTTTGTTTTCCCACCCTTTTTAAGGAGACTTCCACAAATATGAGTATTCTCAATTTCCAAAAGCCTGATAAAATTCTGCTGCAAAAAGCAACCGACTTTGAAGGCACTTTCGAGTTCAAACCGCTCGAGCCGGGTTTCGGTCAGACGGTGGGCAACTCGCTCCGTCGCGTCCTCCTGTCTTCCCTGGAAGGCTACGCCATCAGCGCCGTTCGCATCGGCGGTGTGGACCACGAGTTCGCAACCATCCGTGGCGTAGTTGAAGATGTGGTGGATATTGTGCTGAATCTCAAGCAAGTACGTCTGAAACAAGTGATTCAGGACGATAAAAACCCCCAGGAAAAAATTTACCTGACCATCAGCGGCCGCGAAGAATTCCGCGCCGGTATGATCGAAGAGTTCAATAACGTGTTCAAAGTGATGAATCCCGACCTGCTGCTCTGCCGCATGGAACCGACCATCAACCTGGAACTGGAACTGACAATCAGCAAAGGCCGCGGCTACCAGCCTGCCGACGACGGCGCTCCGAAAGATCTCGCTATCGGCGTGATCCCGATTGACGCCATCTATACCCCGATCAAAAACGTTTCCTACAAAGTGGAAAATACCCGCGTAGGCCAACGTACCGACTACGAGAAACTGACCATCGATATCAAAACCGACGGTACGATCCACCCGGAAGACGCAATCCGCGAAGCCAGCCGGATCATGATCCAGCACCTGATGCTGATCACCGACGACAATATCACGTTCGATACGCCGACCAGCCGCGAGGAAAATGTAGTGGACGAGCACATCCTCCACATGCGCAAACTGCTGAAAACGTCGCTGGAAGACCTCGACCTCAGCGTGCGCGCATACAACTGCCTCAAAGCAGCCAAGATCAATACCCTGGCCGAAATGGTGCGCTACGATACCCACGAACTGCTTAAATTCCGTAATTTCGGTAAAAAGTCGCTCGTAGAGATCGAAGAACTCCTGCAGGACAAAGGCCTGACCTTTGGCATGGACCTGGCGAAATACAAACTGGACGAAGAGTAAAATGCTAACGATGAATGATGAACGATGAATGATGAATGCCGATTTAGATTACTCTACGTGCAATTCATCATTCATCATTCATCCTTCATCATTCACTAACAAAGTGTGGTAACCGCATGAGCGCCTTCCAACGCAGCTCCGGTGCCGCCACCTACAAACAGGTACCCGTACCATGAGACACGGAGATAAAGTAAACAACCTTGGACGTACCGCGTCCCACCGCCGCGCACTGCTGGCCAACCTCACCATCTCGCTGATCGAACACAAGCGCATCACTACGACGCTGGCTAAAGCCAAAGCCCTGCGCCGCTACGCTGAGCCGCTCATCACGAAATCCAAAGATAACTCTACGCACTCCCGCCGTGTTGTATTCAGTTACCTGCAAAACAAGGAAGCGCTGACCGAACTGTTCGGCCCTATCGCTGCCAAAATTGCAGAACGCCCGGGTGGTTACCTGCGCGTCATCAAACTCGGCTTCCGCCGGGGTGACGGCGCCGAAACGGCCATGATCGAGTTCGTCGATTTCAATGAAGTATACAACCCGAATGCAGGCAAAACCAAAACGGCGAAACGTACCCGTCGCGGTGGCGCACGCAAAGTAACGGCCGCTCCTGTAGAAGAAGCACCGGTAGTGGAAGAGGTAGAAGAAGTAGCAGCAGCACCTGTAGTGGAAGAACCTGTAATCGAGCAAGTGGCTGCTGAAGTAGCCGCTCCTGTTGCAGAAGAAACCGCTCCGGAAGTAGTGGCAGAAGCCGCTCCTGAAGTTGTTGCCGAAGAAGCGCCTGCCGCTGAGGAAGCAGCACCTGCTGCCGACGAAACGCCCGCTACGGAAGAAGAAGAGAAAAAAGATTAATTTCTGATTTGGTGGAGGTGCAAAGGTTTTTACATTTGCACCTCCACATATTGAAGGGGGATTAGCTCAGCTGGCTAGAGCGCTTGCATGGCATGCAAGAGGTCATCGGTTCGACTCCGTTATCCTCCACTTTGATTATCAAGGGTTTGCGCGTAAGCGTGAACCCTTTTTTATTTACTCAAAGCATACATTCATCCCTTAAGAATTGATCTTTTGCTTATATCCTTTTGCCCCCACCGCTACTCCTGTAATTCAAAGCGCAGCCTGAGCGGAGTAGTAGATTGAACGTGCACAAACCTTTTCTGAGCCACATGTCCGTTGGCTCGGACGAGTACCCAATAATACCTGTCTTTTTCCAAGTCCATCATCGCTCCACCCTCGGCATTGGAGTATAAATCCGGTTTGTCGAGCGGCATATTTTCCCAATCATTGGGCCTCTGAATCGGGCGTCTCTCCTGTCCTTGTGATGAAGCATCGGTATGATACGTGTTGATCAGACTATCGCGGGTAGCGGAAAAAATAAAGATAGAAACGCCCTGAATCGGCAAGTGATCTTTTTGCCGCAACACTTCAAACAGCATGCGGGCCATTTCCGGCTTGTTGGCGGTTTGCAAATCGTTCTTTGCGGAAGATGGTGTTGCATCTTCGCTTTTTTCCCTGAAACGATCCTTCGATTTGGCTTTGGAGGATTGCTGTGCAGATAAAGCGACCGTGCAGAGGAGTGATATGATAGCGAGCAGATGTAGTTTTTTCATAAGAATGTCTAAACGAACATCCTGGCTATTTAGGTATTTTAAGCTTCTGTGAACACGTTCAAAAATTGGACTCGCCTTTGTCCAGGCGAACATTTCATATATATTGCATCTACTACGAACGTTTAATTGCCAGTCTGAACGACCCGGAACTGCAAGTTGAAGCAATGTCCAATACCTCTTCTTTGCCTGCTATACCGCATTTCAACAAGTTCTGCTTTCCACAGGAAAGACAAGTGCGCCGTATTGCGGAAGCAATTCATTTCCATGATGGACTCAAAAATGTGTAAAGTATGTAGGCTATATGTACACGTTACATGTACTTACACCGGAAAAATGCCGGCCGGCCCGTTTGTCGACTCGGTTCACCACTAACTTTGTGCAGATCAACTCATTCAGAGGGTATTCCCAATGCCATATTGCAAGATTACTGAAAACACAACATGCCAGGGTCGTGGTGACTTATTGGTTTCTGTTGCTGTTGTCAGTCCTGTCGGCATCATTTGGAGAAATACGCATATGGCCGGTTTCAAAAGTGCAACCGGTTTGCTTACTCACTTCATGTGGCATTGATACACTCGTAAAAGTTTTAACAGGTAACGATTGCTGCAAAGTGATGTTACCTTCTTAAATCGACCAGATTCATACAAAACGAAAAACAACCTGCTTGCAGGCGGACAGCCCGGCAGGACACATTTTGCAAAGTGTTTGTTTGGTTGGTAATTAATCGCTGCAAGAGCGATGTTACCTTTTTTATGGGAGTGTTTAGTTTTTTGTGTTTGAATACAATTGATTATCAATGACTTATGAAGTGTGAAACATGAAAAACTAAACACTCCCTTTTTAAATTCCTATGGTAAGTACTCACTGCAAAAACGTGTAATCGTTCGAAATAAAAACAAACATGACTCATCCCAACTGCTCTTCAGTGGACACCTCTGCAAACACAAACAACAGCATTATCATCAATACCGAAATCGTACTCGGCAATCCTCAAACATCTCAATGCACCGGAGTAGGTATTTGCCGCTTGTTCCCTGAATCCCTGAGAAGAAGCCCGCATCTGAAATCTGTTCGGGGTTGTTTCGTGTTTCTCCCGGATGGAGGGGTGCAATTGCACTTAAAGCGTTCGCTACTGGATGAACAACAGTACCGGAAGCATTTTCCGCACCATAAGTTTTCGATACAATCCGGCTTGCAATGGCCCCGATGGATGCAAAAACACTTACCGGCAACCGCCCAAACAGGTATCGTGCCGGGGGCGTACGTTTGCCGGGAGCGCGATGGGGAAATGGTGGTTTATTTCGGATAACCTGCGCTCATCGCGTCCCCATCCATACCCTACACAGGCAATTTACTCACCAAATCCTTCCTGTTTCGAACGTGCAACTTGCGGTATATGTTTTTCACATAGTACCGCGTTCCGTTGATCGTCATGCCCAGGTGGCTCGCAATTTCCTCATAAGTAAGGCCGTCGCGCAGTTGCGTCACGATCAATTGCTCTTTAGGCGTCAGGCTGTCTTCCGGAGATTCGGAGGTGGAAGCGGCGGGCGCTTTTTTGTGAAAATAGGCGATCATCCGTTTGGCGATCACGGGACTGAGCAAAGCCCCGCTTTCGTCCATGATGCGGCAGATTTCCTTTTCCAGTTCTTCGGGCGACTGGTGCTTGAGCAGATACCCCGTAGCCCCGTTGCAGATGGCCTGAAAGATCGTGTCGTAATCATCCTGGATGGTGTACATCACTATTTCAGCGTCCGGCTCCCGCTGCCGGATCAGGGGCAGTCCGTGAATGCCCGACTGGTGGTATAAATTAATGTCCAGCAGGATCAGGTCGATTTCCAGAAAATCGCGGTGGAATTTCAGGAATTTTTCCACGGTGTCCACTGATAGCACGCATTTAACGCGGTTGGACCTGGCGAATTGATCAGACAAACGATCGCGTAACGCTTGGTCGTCGTCGATCAGGGCAATGTGGTACATACGTATATATTTGACCGTTCCTGCACCCTTTTCAGGGCAACGATGAAAGGCGGGAATGTGGTGTTATTTTTTGTTTCTAAACGAAGTGTGTCGGAGCGTTCTACTATTACACTGGCTCCCTTCTAAAAGTATTTTTACTCCATTGCGCCCAGTTTTTCCGCCAACTGGCTTTTCTTCCGGATGCCCAGTTTCCGGTAAATATTTTTGATGTGGTATCGCACACCGTCGATGCTGATATTCACTTTTGCCGCCACTGATTCGTAGGAGGCGCCGTCTTTCAGCTGCAATACGATCTCTTTCTCCCGGTCGTTCAGCCCTTCTTCTCCCAGCGTGAAGAAGCGCGGTTTTTCCCTTTGAAAATGCCGCAGGATACGTTTGGCGATGGCGGGGCTCAGGAGTGCACCTTTTTTTTCGAGCACGGAAATGATTTCTTCTTCCAGTTGGGTGGGCGATTGTTCCTTAAGCAGGTAGCCCGTAGCGCCGTTGCAGATCGACTGGAAAATGGCTTCGTATTCATCTACCATGGTGTACATGATGATTTCAGCGTCCGGCTCGCGTTGGCGGATCAGCGGAAGTCCCTGAATACCCGATTTCTCATACAGTCTTATATCGAGCAGAATCAGGTCGATTTCCAGGAAATCGCGGTGAAACTTTACAAATTTTTCCACGGTGTCTACCGCCATCACGCACTGTATGTGGGAAGAACGGGAAAAGTGATCGGAAAGCGATTTACGCAAATCCAGGTCGTCGTCAATGATAGCGATGTTATGCATGCGGGGCGATTTTTACCGATAATTCGGCGGTCTGGCTCGATTCGTCTTCGTTCCAGTTCAGCCTGATATCGTATTGAGTTAATCGTTTCTCAATGCTGCTTAGTCCGTAAGACTGGCGGTCCTTTTCACCGGCAGATTGAATACCTGTGTGTCGATTAAAAATATGGAAATATAGAATCGATTCTTTTACCTGTGCTGTTACCTGGATAACTGGCTGGCGGGTGTGTTTACTCATATTGACGAGTAATTCCTGCAAAATCATCATCAGGTGATGCCGCGATTTGGAAGCAAATTTAACATGTTCATCCACATCATATGAAAAATTTATGGACGCCACCAAAGGCATGATGGTCATTCGAATATAATCGTCGAGGCGATCCAGAAAATGAATCAACTGGTCGTTCTCGGGATTGAATACCCAGATAAAATCCCGCACCTTTCCAAGCACCTCTTTGCTGAGCGTTTCGAACTGTTCGGAGGCTTGCCGGCGCGTCGCTTCGGGCTGATCCGGGAGCGCCACTTTGGATGCCAGCGATTTCAGGGCAAAAATGCGGCTGCCAAGGTCGTCGTGCAGGTCGTCGGATACCTGTTTGCGCAGTTCGTATTCCTTGCGCAACTGGCGGAGCCGAAATGTGTACAGCGTATGAAAAACCAGCGCCAGCGCCAGTACGACCAGTACCTTAAACCACCAGGTCTGGTGCCAGGCCGGCAGCACGTCCAGGTTGAGGGTATATATGGTCGTCCAGACGCCTGTATTCGTTTGTGTCTGTACTTCCATCAGATATTCGCCCGGGCGGATAGCCGTAAATACTTCCTCTTGCTCGACGGGGACATAGCGCCAGTCGTCTTGCAACCCGATCAAACGATACCGGAATGTAAGGTCATTGTCTTTGAAAAAATCGGACGAACGAAATGCGAATCCTACGTAATTGTCTTCGGGCTGCAAGGTCAGGGTACTACCTGGCGAAGGAAACATTCTCCGGTGTTCATGTTGCCTGGTATTCTGAATTTCCACGACAACAAAACCGGGAGATAAGTCAGGTTTGATTGGAACTTCTTCCGGACGGAACCAGGACACACCATTGGGGCCGCCCATAAAAATGACACCGTTGTCGGATTTATAAACGGAGGTATTGTTAAACTCATCGTGCAGCAGCCCGTCGGCCGTATGATAATTGCAAAAGGTATTATTCCACACCTCCAGCCGGCTCAATCCGTGCTGGGTACCGATCCAGAGCACGCTGTCTGAATTGCTTCCTGTAATGCTGTAGACATTGAAGTGCGCCAGTCCATCGGCAGTTGTCCAGTGTCGAAGCGTGTGCTGTTCGAGGTCATATGCCAGCAGGCCCTCGAATGCAGTGCCAATCCATATCTGTCCATTTCCACCGCTGTAAAGACAGTTAACGGCAATACTTCTTAAAGTATCGGGAAGTTCTGTTGTGATTTCGCGCACGATATGCTCTCCCGAGTCGCTTAATTCATAAGCCTGTAATCCGCTGTTGCCGGCTACCCAAAGGGTGTTGTTTATGAGGAATAATCTTTTTACGTTGTCTTTTGCAGAAGCCTTTCGCTGTACAGACTGAGCGATATAAATTGAAACTATTCCTGTTTCGGGTTGGCTGTAGTATAAGGTGTCGTTAATGAGTGCCGACCAGTACCCTCGGCCCGCTGCCACAGCGGTGTGGTGATATGGCAAATCCGTATTCAACTTCAGCTGTCGCAGCAGCGGTTTGTCCGGATTTTCAAGGTCGATTTGGTAAGGACTATACCTTTCTTCTGAAAAGATATCCCATACCTTATTCCTTTTCTGAAAAAAACACCAGGGCGGCCCCATGGATAAACGTTTACAGGTAGAGTCCGAATGATTGCCATACAACAAATGGTTGTAACTACCTACCAACAGTGTACCATCCGAACTTTTGGTGATGGCTCTGGTACTGTACCCTTTGGTCCAGCGTACGGCATGGAAGGAGGCTATGTTTTCCTCGGCAATAAATACGCCTGCATTCGTTGCAAGATACCAGCGTTTGTCTGTGCCGTAAATCAATTGAAGTACGGTCAGGTTCAATCGCAGGCTGGGGGGCAAAGGGCTTTCCGGGCCGCGACAAAATGAATACCACGCCTGAATGACAGGAAATTGGCGTTGCAAGGAGTCGGTAAGATCGTAATATGCCGTTTTCTTTGTATGGTCCAGTTGGGCAATGAATGCAGATTTTTTTAAATTAGGATTGTAGATAACCAGGCACAAGGAGTCTTGCCGGAGCCAAAAAAGTTGAAGATTTGAATTAATCGGAAATCCAACCTGGGATAATCCTCTTTGCTGAGCCGGATAATTGACATGTAGCAAATTTCCTTTCTTGTACCTGAATAACTCATAATTCATTCCGGCAGCGAGATAAAAAGCGTCCTCTTTTGGCACGAAGAGAAAATTGGCGATATGATGAAGCGTTCGTGCGTGTTTCGTAAGGTCAGCTACGATTGAAAATGTATGCTGCACAACGTTCATCCTGTAAATAACCATTCCACCAAGCACGTATACATCTCCTGTAGAATCGGTTTGTACCCTGCTGTTAACGGCCTTCGAAACCGAGTCGGGAATGCCCAGCGTGTAGGGTTGGATTTGCACGCTACGGTCGGCCGACAGAATTACCAAACCCGTATCGGTGCCTATCCACAGTCTTCCATCCCGGTCTTCAACGAAACTGCCTGCCATAACTGCGGAAGTTGCTGTTTTACTGTTTCCGTTGCCCGAATCGAACACTTGCAAACGAACGCCGTCGTAATATCGAATGCCACGGTTGCTACCGATCCATAAAACGCCCAGCCTGTCTTTGAAAACACAATTTGTGAGCAGGTCCTCCACTCCGCTACCTTGTTTCAGGTATTTGAAATGAAAGGAAGAGGGAGGCTGGCCGGATAAATACGTCAGTACGACGGCAGCAAAAACAACCGAAAGCAAAAGGCGGAGCATAGAGGATTGGTTGAGGACGTTTGGACGCCTTCATTAGAAATTAGGGAGTTGTAATATGCGAGAGGGAAATACGGCCAGACAAATATACTACCCGCAGTTAACAGGATAATGACGGCAGGGCCCACTAAATGTAACAAATGTTTTTCATGTACTACATGAATTTATAATATGTGCTTTATATGTTTAATGTATGTGTTTAAATGTTATTAATGTGTATGTGTAAATGTATCTTAAACATCCAATTGACGAACGATGCACACAACCAGTGCTCTACCGATACTTTTGCGGGGTGTTAGTAGATATGTGAAAAAACTTAGATTGGTTTTTAGCACATCTGCTGCGTCCTGAGAACATTCCTTTTCCTAATCGTACAGTTTTTACAGTTACGGCATGCACCATCCTGTGGGATAGCAGCCCTGTTACTCCTGTGCTTTTCAGGATTTCGGAATGCCAATGTTATAATCCGTTTGATCATAATTCTTTTTCATGAAAAGTCACAACCTGCCCATCGGCCTGCCACATAATTGTGCGCCACGATGCCTGTACATACAGCGTATTTCATACGCCGTCTGTAGCCCCTGCTCCTGCAAACTTGCTGAAAAATCGGATGGTGATTTTCTGATACGTCGGAAGTCCGCATCTGCCTGTGCTTCCGCCTTGTCCGGCGCGTATTCAGCCTTCTAAATACCTGCAATCAAATACTCACCGGTTCATCAGGCATTTTGCCATGAACCTATACTCCGTTTCCCTATATGAAAGGTTTACTACACCTGATTTTGCATGTCATCCAACTGGCATCTGGTAAAGCCGCACTTCTTTACCGTTCTTTCAGAAACCTGTTTGCGAGGGTTTTAAGCCCGAGCGAAGTTTCGGAACACGTTATAAATCGGTCGTTTATATACCGGTTACAACTGAATCCTGTTCTGAAATTTTACAGAGATTCGTCCTCCCGGCCATATTTGCGGAAGCTCCGGCAGCACTATCAGGTGGAGGATGATGAAACGGGTAATTTGCGGTACAAGAGATTTTTGCCTCTTTTACTGGCGGTCGTTTTGTCGGTATTCTCCGCAAGCCCCATCCTGGCTCAATTCATCATTTCCTACCCAACCCCGGCTGAACCGGCCTCCGTTTGCCTCACACCCTCCTTGCTGACGGTGCGGGTGGATGTGATCAACCCGGGTACGAACGGCACGGTTACGGTCGACCTGCCGCCCGGCATTTTTTATGTCGCAGGCTCCGTGCTCAAGACTTCCGGAACGATTGCCACAATCACGGAATCCAATATCTCCAACCTCAATGTGCCGGTATTCTCGCTGGCCTCCGGCGGCGCCCTGGGTATCGGGCAATTCCTCACCTTCACCATTTTACGGGAAGCGCCGGACTGCGCTGCCCGTAGTTTTGTTATCGGTGGTGGCGTCATGAAAGACGCTGTCACGGTCAGCAGCACTGCCGGCTCCATTACGGAAAACGACCCCAATGTCAACTCCTACAACCTGCAATACGCCTCCATTTCCCTCGGCGGCGCAGCGCCCGTTTCCGCTGTGGTAGGCCAGATACTCACCCGCAACGTCACCATCACCAATGGCGGCCTGGGTGCTTTGAATAACTACACCTTTACTATTACCGAACAGGTGGGCGGCCTCAACACCACCCAACTGGTTACAGTGCCGGCAGGTACGGTGATCGCGCCTGCATCCACCTCCGTAGCCGCGGGCACCCGCACTATTACCTACAACCTCACGGCGGCCCAAATGGCCGAATTCGGGGACAGCGACGGGCTTTTTGAGAATGGCGAAACCATGACCCTCACTCGTACGTACACCGTTCAGAGTTGTGCCACCACTTCTTCCTATAAAGCGGCCTGGGGCTGCAGCGGACAAGTATGTCAGGAGCCCACGCTCAACCAGCAAACCAATATCTCCCTCGGCGTGCCCAATGCACGGGCCGTTGCCTTCAATACCGTACGCAAGCCCAACTTCTGTACCAACGGCATCTACGAGGTAACCATTCAAAACATTGCAACGGAAGCGGTGCCGGGCGCCGCAGCGGCATTCAGCCTGGTACAGGCATTCGGTGCAGACGGCGGGGAATCCATTCGTTTCCGTAGTCCCTTGTCTGCTACTAATTTCCAGTTATCCGACGGCGCCGGAGGCTGGATCAGTCTGACGCATACCGGACCGGTAGGCATCACTCCTGCCGCAGTGGCATTCAGCCAGTTGACCACCAACCCCGGCGCTGCCAGCGGACTCATCGACCGCGACGGCGATGGCCAATACGACGACTTGCTGGCCGGATCACAAATACTCATCCGGTATGAAGTCATTGTTCCATGTGAGCCGACTTGTAACAGCCAGAATAAATCCGGCGGGCTCACCTATCAGACTACTTTTGCCGACCAGTGCGGTACCAGTACCACCGGACCCAAAATTGCATATCCCGGTTCCTCTTTTCTCGACCGCACGCAGGCAGGAGACATCAACGGACCAACCGATATCAATGACGGTCAGACCATTACCCTGCGTTTTGACGGTGGTAAAGAATTCAACCTGGCAGGGTATGAATGCCCGACCAACCAACTCGCACTGCGTTTGACCGTACCCAAAGGATATAGCCTGGCCGGTGGCCGCTATTATACCAATGGCGTGGGCAACAATACACAAAATACCATTTCGACTTCTACTATACCAGGCGCTACTTCGGATGTTTTAGTCGTAGTGGGTAGTGGTACGAGCTACGCTGCTTATAGTTTCGAGATCGATCTGACGCTCGATTGTGCACTCTTAGGCCCGGGCGCTATGTCTTATGAAGTGGCTTATACCTGCGACAACACCGGAGGTTGTGGTTGCGTCCAGGTCTGGCGCTGCGGCCCCGTGCCAATGCAGCCGCACTGTCCCGATTGTTTAACGGGCGGCTTAACTCCTACTGATGCGGTGTTCAACCGGACAACTATGGGCTATGCCAATCCGCTGGGCGCCACCTATGCGGCAGGCACTTACGCCAACCCCGCATCTCTGACGGCCGCACAACGAAAAGCAGCATTGCCTTTCGATACCATTCAGGGTTATATCCCGGGCATCTACCATCCTTTAACTTCCGGTACGGCTGTAGGACAATTTTACCGCCAATCGTATGACCTCATTTCCGGCGAGAAAATATTGCTTCCTCAGGGATTGGAATTGCGGGTCAGGGATAATATAACGAATACTTTCCAAACCTGCACCATGGCTGCACCAACCAGCGATGTAACGGCTGGCGGGAAGCACACGATGATCTATAACCTCAGTTCCTGCGGGGTCCCTATCAATCCCGGTGACAGCGTATTTGTACGTCCGCTGTATGTGGTAAACGATAATGCTGGTTTTACCACCGCTGCGCCGGTGCAGATACCTGGCATGAAAACGGAGATTTATACCACTACTACGGTACCTGGAGAAGAGTTTACCTGTGAATCCTATGCCGGTCAACTGGCGGTACACCGCTACACGGAAACGCGTTTCGACGGTACTGGTACCATCGTGAACAATGGTTGTAACACGTATAGTTACACCAGTGTCATGGGTTTCACCTCGCTGACTTACGATGTGTACCCGGGTGAAGTACGTCCAGGACACTATATAGATAGTATCGTGGTGAATGTGCTTTCCTTAGATAACTTCACTGGTGTGTACAACCTGACCTCAAGAGGAACCACAGCAGATGGTTATACTGCGGGTGGCGGCATCGTCACCAACCTCGCGCCTTTCGTCACCCTGAGCAACGGGGGCAAAAAGGCAACCATCGTGAACGACGGCTCCTGGCCACTCGGCGAAATACCGGGCGGAAACAATACCGGTTACATCCTGGGTTTCAATCTCATCAATGGTTGTGAATCGGTCAGTGGCCAGCAGGTGCAAGTGACGTATTATTTGAAGAAAAACGCTTACGCACATGCCGCTGCCGTAAAAACGCCAATTACCAGTTTGGCCAGCAGGGTTGTTCAAAATACCATGCCCAGCATCACGCTGACGAACCAGACCGGTACGGTACAGGCCGTGGCGCCCGAGCACAGTTGGACGGTTCGTATGTTCAACCCGACCATTTACACTGCCGCCAATACCTGGCTGAATATTCCGACGAATCCGGATATCAGCGTAGTGCGTGTTGTGGATGTAGCCACCAATACCACGCTTACCCCGATCGCTTATGCGGGAGGTACCTGGTATCAGGTCAGTGCGGCCGGCCTCGCCGGTGGTACGAACCGCGATTATCGCATTGATTTTACTTATACCAACTGCAATGGTGCATCTCTGGCCGTAAATGCGGGTTGGGACTGCGCGGCATTCCCGACAGATCCGGGTACTTATCCTTGTACGCAGGCGACAGTCAGTTTGCCTTATACCACTTTGGGCAGTGAAGTGCAGTTGGCATTGGATGTTCAACCGGCAGGTGCTGTTACACCTTGTACGCCTTTCCATTACGAACTGACTTTGAACTCCGCCCAGGCGGCTAACCTAATCGATGTTGCCTTCGGCATGAACCTGCCTACCGGTCTGGCTATGGTGCCGGGTAGTTTTGAGGCACGATATGTAAATGACGGCACAGGCGCCTGGTCTCCGATTGCAAATACAGGCACTGTTTTAAGTCCTTTGTTTGACCTGACGACGCATCCAAACTATCCTGTTTTGGGTATCCCGGGTACGGTATCTTCCGGTGCGGTTCCTCCCCGCCAGATACGGGTGCGTTTTGATGTGCAAAACGACTGTGACTTTTCACCCGGCTCTTTGATCGACTTCTTGGTGTACGCCAACCGCCCTTGCGGTGCCCCTGCCTTGGGTAACGGCATCAAAGTAACGTCGAACTCTATCAGCCTCGACGGAGTGGTGCTGCCTTATGTTTCTTCGCTTATCGGCGCTACAATTGATCCGGTGGAAGCCTGCGGCGCGCCGGAAACGGTCAGTGTGACCACCACCATTATTGGAGGAAGCACGTCTGCCGGCGATAATATTTTGGTAAAATTCCCGCTTGGAACGGAATATGTTTCGGGTTCATTCAGTTGCAGCGGCCCGAACTGCCCAACGTTCTCTTCCTACAACGCCACAACACGTGAATTGACACTGAACATGTTGGCAGGTATTCCTGCCGGCGATGCCTTTATGTATTCATTCGGCGTACAGGCAACCGGTTACGCCAACTGCGGCGCGAGCCAGACCCTTCGCATCAGCAATACGACTTCCGTAGCCGGATACATGTGCGGCCTGCTTACCTGCGGTACCATAACGGCTACTACGGGCGTGACGGACCTTAATTTCAGCGTTGACAAACCGGTCTTTTCCGTGAGTAATTTCGATGCGGCAGTTAATGTTCCGGTAACTGGAAGTGCTTATACTTATACGACGGCATTGGACGTGACCAACACCGGCACGGTGGCCCTGCCATCGGGTTCCAATGTGATTCTGGAATATTTCTGCCTGGATGCTATGGGAAATATCACCGGCGCTCCTGTTGCGTCTGCGTTGGTGAGTGGCCCGCTGGCAGCAGGCGCTACCACAAGTGTACCCGCTACCTTCAGCAGCAACTGCTCGCTGGTAAGTGGCATCGGGGTAGTCGTTCAGGACGTTACCGATCCGGCGGCTCCGGCTCCGGGTACTGGTAATACCGAGCAATGCCTTTGTGCCGAAACGGCGCGCCTGGCGGCTTCTACGGAGATCTGCTATGCCATTGCCGATGCAGCACCCGCAACCCAAACCTTGTGTTTCGGAAGTGCGCCATCCAATGCGACATTTGCCACACAAAACAATGTGACCAACGGTATCCGGTTTGTGTATTTCACCGGCTCGGCGCCTGCTGATCCTTACACCGGCGGCACCAGCCTGGGCACTGCTACAGGAAACGGCACCAATGCAACCCTTTCGGCGGCGCTTTTGCCAACGGCAGCAGGGGTATATTATATCTACGCTATTCAGAATCCGGTGCCTGCCGATCCGGCTTGCCGCCCGGCGGGAGAAATGGTGCTGACCATCAATCCGCTGCCGGTGGTGACTACCGTTGCCGGTAATATCTGCACGGGTGCTGTGATTGATTTGACTACGCTCGTCACAGGCAATACTCCTGCGGGAACCCTTACTTTCTACACCTCGCAGGCCAATGCCGACGCAGGTACGAATATCCTGCTGAACACGACGGTAGCGCCTGCTTCGACAACGACCTATTACGTTCGCAGCCAGACACCTTCCAATTGCCACACGGTAGCCTCCATCACGGTTAATGTCAATAGCGCACCTGATTTCACTGTGATCGACGGCAGTGTCTGTTCCGGTGGCAGCATCGATCTGGCTACCCTGGTGACCAACACCGGCGGCGGCACCCTCACTTATCATACCACGCTTGCCGACGCACAAAACGGCGCCGGCGCCTTGTCGCCCACTACGGTTTCGCCCGCAAGTGCGACCAACTATTATGTGCGCAGTGTCAATAGCAGCGGATGTGTAACGGTGAAAGAACTGTCCATCACCATTCTGCCAACGGCCTGTGGTACCATTCAAATTACCAACAATAACTAAAGCACACACACACCCGATCATGAACAAGACAAATCATATCCCGATGCGTGCTGCTTTCGGTGGCACTCGTCCCGACCAACAAATAGTCATGAAAAATACGACTACCTTTTCTTTGATTACCGGCCTGTTGTTGCTGGCCTTTTTCTGGAACAATGGCGCATTGCAGGCGCAATCGTGCAATTGTAAAGAGTATATTTATCTCAACGAGCCTGACCTGCCGGGAGTTCTGAAATTTGAAGTTGGTGCAGGAGTACCGTTGACAGAAGTGACCGGCGCCAATGGCAGCCCGCACTGGTATCCGGGAAGTGGCACAAGCGAATTGACAGGCCCACATGGTTTGGCTACCGATCTTAATGGTAACCTTTATATTGGGGAAACTGCTTTTGGCGGGCCTTTGCGCAAGTTCACTTGTGATGGGGCGATTAGCCCGGTCGGCCCGACTACTATTATAAATAATACGATTCACCACAATTTTTTCAGTATTGGAAATACGGTGTATATCGACGCTCCCGGTGGAATAAAGGCATTTAGTTCCTGTACCGGGGCGTATTTAGGACTGATATGTCTGAACGGCTACGTTGGTGGTTACTGGGGGCTATCCTATAACCCCGCTACCGAAATGGTATATGCTTCCGGCAATGGCCGTGCATGGGCATTTACAAGAGCACAATTAGATGCAGGATTGGCGAACAGCGGGTCTTGTATTGATCCGCTCGTTTCATCGGTACCAGGCACTGTATGGGGAATAACCAGTGATAATGCCGGTAATTTTTATGTCGTATCCGCCGGTGGTACCATAAGCAAGTACAGTCAGACAGGTGCATTTATTGCAAGCACCGTACCGGGCCCCCAGTATACTTCTACCATCGGTATTGTCTGGTCTGAAATGACCAACCGCCTGTATGTGTCCAATTTTACAGACGATCCTGCCGTAGATTGTATTTCGGTATTCGATCCTGCAACAATGACATATATTGGTACTGCGGCGGCCAATCCCAATTTGCCTGTAGTCAATAACGGTAAAGCCATCGCTATCCTCAAAGAATGCTGTCCGACCAGCCTGCCCGCAACATTGACCAAAAATGTATGTGGTGCGGCAGGTGACAAGTTTTACCTCAACAAGGAAATTTTCAATGATTGTGGCGGAATAGTTTGCGGTACAAGTTGGGTTCCCGGTTCCTTGACCGGTATGACCTTCGATGCCTGCGACAACAGTGTGACCATCACTGGCGCCGGTTGCGGTACATTCAACATGAGCACGGCTGCCGTCAGCAGCACGGGTTGCGCAGCACAGACCTCTACCATCACTATATGCAATATACTGCCTCCGCAGATAGATATTGCTACACAAACCACGTGTTCGGGTATTAATCAGTACACGCTAACTGGTACGGTGACCATCGCCGTACCACCAGCCACAGGTACCCTGACGGTGAGTGTGCCGGGGGGCGGCTCGCAGGTGTTGAGCGCGCCGTTTACCAGCCCGATTGCTTTTAGTATTTCAGGGCTTAATTCTTTAGGCGGTCTGCGCACGGTATCGGCAACGTTCAGTGCGGATAACTGCTCGGAATCTTTGAATTATTCGGAGCCGACAGGATGTACCTGTACAACTATTACCACCCCCTCCTCTACCCAAAATATTTGCGAAGGGACTTCGGGCGCCGATATTACCGTGCAAACGGATAAAAATACGGCCAACGGTATTCGTTTCGTTCGTTTTACCGCCGATCAGATAGCGGGTGCTACGCCGACAGGAGCGGAAGCGGCAGCAATATATGCCGGTGGTACGTCATTGGGCAGCGTCATGCCAACAGGGGGCGCTGCGCCTTACACGGCTACCCTGACAGCGGCTTCGGCAGGCTGGACAGCACTGGCGCCGGGTACCTATTATGTATATGCTATTTTAGGTACTGACCTCGGAGCAGCTTGCCGGCCGGTTCAGGAAATCGTGGTCACGGTCACCGACCAGCCCGAACTAAGTGCCAACGACCTGACGGTGTGCGAGAGCGCATTGGGCGCAGGCATGTCGGTCACTTTGGCCAATCTGGTTCAAAATCCTGACGGGGCTACGCTGGTCTTCACCGAAGGCGGCAACCCTGTCGTGCAGCCCTTGTCGGCAGGTACGCATACCATTGTCGTTACGGGTAGTGCTGCGGGATTACCTTCCTGCCAGTCCACTGCTACGTTTACGGTTACCGTACTGCCTTACCCTACAGTACAAAGCATTTGCTCCGGTCAAACCTTCACCCTTACGGCGCCGGCCACTGCCACCAATGTAATTTGGTATCGCAACGGTATACAGGTGAACACGGGTGCCACTTACACGGTCACGGAACCGGGTGTGTATTCCTATTCTGGTGATGGCCCCGGAGGCTGCGGCACCGGCGACTGCTGCCCTGCGGTTTTCGAACAAGGCGCTTGTATGAGCGTCGGTTCGACAGTATGGTCCGACGATAACAACAACGGTGTTTTTGACGTGGCTACCGAACAGCCTCTTTCCGGCGTGACAGTACAATTGTACACCTCCGGCGGTACGCCGGTGGGCACGGATATGACGGATGGCAATGGCAACTATTACTTCGGTAGCCTCGATGCCGGTAGTTATTATGTGGTCATTCCTGCTTCCAACTTTACCGGAGCAGGCGCGCTGCTAAATACCGTTTCCAGCACTTCGGTCACAGACGGCGATACGGGCAGCGATAACAACGACAATGGTACTCAGATCGCGCTGAATGGTTTGGTTCAATCGGCTGTTTTCACCCTTACGCCTGACAGCGAACCTTCCGGCGCTGCTGAAACCGGCACGGGTGGCGCTCAGGATAACTACGCGGTATCATCGGGATTCCCCGACACCAATCCCGATGATGACGGCGATATGACCATCGACTTCGGTTTCGTACCACTGATGAGCGTGGGTAGTACTGTATTTACTGATTTAAATAACGACGGATTGCTGAACGGCACAGACGCTGGTATTCCCACTGTATCCCTTCAACTGTTCAATACTGATAATTCGCCTTATGATCAGGATGTATTCACTGCCGGCGTTCAGCCCTATTCGGTTGCAACAGACGGCAATGGTAACTACCTGTTCAGCGGTGTGCTGCCAGGCAGTTATTATATCCAAATTGCGACTCCAGCGGCTGCATATCCTTTATCCAGCGGCCCGGCCGTGACGGATACTGATGCTAATAACCAGGAAGACAATGACGATAACGGTATTCAAACCGTTTATGGTGGTGCAGTGCTCTCGTCGGTATTTTCATTGGTCCCTAATACCGAAACTGCCAGCGAAACCGGGCAAGGCGGTACGCAGGATGATGGCGCTTTTGATAACGACGGCGATATGACGATTGATTTCGGCTTCCAGCCCGAGCAAGTGGCAGTTGGTAATTACGTTTTCATGGATTTGAATAACAATGGTGTATTCAATACGGGTGTGGATATGCCAATTGCAAATGTAATGGTTGAATTATATGCTTCTGGAGCGACAGTGGGTCTGGATGCTCCGATCGCGATGACAAGCACCGGCATCAATGGCTACTATTACTTTGATTATTTGTCGGCGGGTGACTACTTCATTCACATTCCATCCGCAAACTTTACTTCGGGTCAGCCTTTAACTGGCAAGGTATCTTATCCCGGCCAGGATAATACGGGCAATACCGACAACAACGATAATGGTATAGATGTGCCGGTAAATGGCGGTATCTCTTCGAATACGTTTACTTTGACGGCTAATACAGCCCCTACTGGTGAGTCTCAAACGGATTACCCTGGACTGCTGGATGATAATAATGTAAATGGAACGATCGACTTTGCATTCCAGTTGGGAACTGCAACTGTTGGCAACCTGGTGTGGAATGATACGGACGGCAACGGCATCCAGGATCCTGGCGAGCCGGGTATCGGCGGCGTGACAGTGACGCTTACCGGTACAGATGGCGGAGGTAATCCGGTGAACTTCACCACGGTGACCAACCCGGACGGTTCGTACCAGTTCACGAACGTACCTGCAAGCAACGCCACAGGTTACACGATCACGTTCACGACGCCTGCAACCTACGTTCCAACGGAAGCTGGCAAC
>Ga0209717_1002207_pt1 | contig 19141 bp, 15 predicted proteins | sample AD_UKC048_MetaG_FD_184418 | JGI IMG/M metagenome (GOLD analysis project Ga0209717, IMG submission 184418) | Active sludge microbial communities of municipal wastewater-treating anaerobic digesters from USA - AD_UKC048_MetaG (SPAdes) (version 2) | ecosystem: Engineered > Bioreactor > Anaerobic >... | reverse complement strand
CGAGGACGCTATCGACAAGGACCTGTATACGAACTTCAAGGAGACGCCGAGGAGCGCCTCCGAGGAGCCCAAGCAGCCGTCCTGGCTCGGCCCATGGAAATCGCTCGACGACCTCCTGCTCGAGGCGCTCAGCGCGCATAACCGGGCCGACTACATACGCGCCATCGACATCTACTCGCATATACTGGCGCTGAACCCCAAGCCGGAGATACGCGCCCTGATCTACAAGCACCGGGGCATGGCCTTCTTCGCCGAGAGCCGCTACGACGAGGCCCTCGAGGACTTCACCGCCACCCTCGAGCTCGACGGCAAGTGCTATAAGGCGGCCTACTACCGGGGCGTCGTCCACAGCGTCAAGCAGAACTACTCGGCGGCCATCGACGATTTCAACGACGCGGTCGCGATACACCCGTACCATTTCTACTCGACCTATAGGCGGGCCCAGGCCTACTACCACGTCGAGGACTACCCGAAGGCCCTGGCAGACTGCGACGCGGCGCTGGAGCTGGAGCCGGAGAACGAGTCGCTGAAGAAGCTGAAGCGTATGGTGCTCAAGAAGCTGAAGATGTAAAAACCGCCCGCGATAGCGGGCGGCCGTACATCCCCTGGGAGAATTGAACTCCCGTTGCCGGGATGAAAACCCGGTGTCCTAACCACTAGACGAAGGGGACGTGCTCGTCGGAGCGACGGTACCTTAGCAGGAAATCCGCGCCCGTGTCAATCGACGGCTTTTCCCGACGGCCGGCCGCGGCCCTTCGATCCGCCTTGAAATAGCGTTATCGCTACGGTACGATTATCCATCATATATTCAAGGAGGATCTATGAAGCTGAAAGTAACCGTCATCGCGCTCGTGTTGCTGATCGCGGTGGCGGTGCCGATGACCTTCGCCACCGGCGTCGGCGCGGCTTTCGGACTGCCGTTCGGCGGCGGGCTCCCGGGCTCCAACGTGATGCTGTCGCTCAAGGTGTCCCAGATACCGTTCTTGATGGGGCTCGGCTTCAACATCAGCGAGACGAACTTCGCCTTCGGGTTGACTGGCGACTGGTGGGTCGCGAACGCCAATCTCTTCTCGTTCATCAACTACTACCTCGGGCCGGGCTTCTACCTCGGCTTCGGCAACCACGACTTCCTGCTCGGTGGCCGTTTCCCGGTGGGCCTGAACGTCTTCCCGATCAAGAACCTCGAACTGTTCCTCGAGATCGCCCCGACCCTCGCCGTCGGTATTGGCGACAGCATCTCCTTCCCGAACTGGGGTTTCCAGAGCGCCTTCGGCCTCCGTTTCTGGTTCTAATAGACTCGGTCACGGCCAAGCCGCCTGTAATGGGCGGCTTTCTTTTTAGAGATATAGACGAAATATATGAAAAACTATATATTAAGCAGGCATCAAGAAGGAGGGACCATGACCGAGCACCTGACCCTGGCGATGTTTAAGGAACGCGTCTTCGACTACGAGAACGAGAAGGAATGGAAGTATCGTGGGGAGCTACCGGCTATCATAGACTTTTATGCCGACTGGTGCGGCCCCTGCAAGATGGTCGCGCCGCTACTCGAGAAGCTATCCGGCAAGTACGAGGGCAAGCTTGTGATCTACAAGGTCGACACGGAGGCCGAGCAGGAGCTGGCGTCGATGTTCGGTATCCAGAGCATCCCGACCATCCTGTTCGTCCCGACGGTGGGCCAGCCCCGCGTGTCGATGGGCGCTATCCCGGAGAAGGAGTTCGAGCGCCTCATCAGCGAGCTGCTCCTGCCCGTGGAAGCTCAGGGCTGAACGGAACTTCAAGCGTCTCCATCGTAGCTACCGACTCGGCCACCGCTTCACGCAGGCCGAGTGCCTCGAAGGCCTCGCGCTCGGCGGCGAAATCAGCCTTGAGGATGGGATGTTTCGGCGAGAACAGCACGCAACAGTCCTCGTAGGGCAGGATGGATAGCTCGTAGCTGCCTATAGCCCTGGCCGTCCGTATCGTGTCCTCCTTGTCAGTGCCGACGAGGGGTCTGAGTATCGCGTGATCGGTAAACGAGCCGGTAAAGCGCATATTCTCGGCCGTCTGGCTCGCCACCTGCCCCAGGCTCTCTCCCGAGACGATGGCGTTGAGGCCCCTGGCCTTCGCCACCATGTCAGCGGCGATCATCATGCACGCGCGGAGGTACAGCGTGGTCTTCTCCGCGGGCGCGTCCTTCTTGATGCGTAGCTGCACGTCGGTGAATGACGCGGTGTGTAGCGTCATACCGCCCGAGAAGGAGGCAAGCGTGGCCGCCAGGTCGCGCACCTTCTCCCACGCCTCGCGGGAGGTGTAAGGGTAGGCGTGGAAGTAGAGCGACTCGAGCGAGAGTCCTCGGCACAGCATCCGGTATCCGGCGACTGGCGAGTCGATGCCGCCAGACAGCAGCAGCAGGCCCCGGCCGCCGGACCCGATCGGCAGGCCTCGGACGCCTGGATAGCCGTCCGTGTAGACGTACGCCTTCTCGCGTATCTCCACGTACAGGGTCGCCTCGGGAGCTCGCACGTCGACCCGTAGCGACGGGAAGCGTTCGAGGATGTCCGCGCCAAGCCCGCTCGCTATCTCATAGGAGCTGAGCGGGAAGCTCTTGTCAGAGCGCCTCGCCTCGACCTTGAAGGTAGCGGCGCCGCGCGCGACGACGGCGGCCGCCGCCTCGAGGACGGCGGCCCGGACTGCGTCAATATCCTTACTCGTCATGACCGCCCGAGCCCAGCCGTTGACGCCGGGCGTCCGCGCCAAGACGAATTCAGCGAGGCCGGCGTGCTCCTCGGCCACGGTCAGGTAGTAGCGCCCGTCGCGGTGCCGCACCTCGCTATGTATTGACGACAAGCGTCGCTTGAGGTCGTGCTTGAGCCGCTGCTCGAATTCAGTACGGTTGCCTTCCTTGAGCCGTATCTCGCCTATCTTGATCAGGTATAGCGCGTCCATCGCTTCGATACTCCTATGGTCGATAACTTCAGGCTCGCGCGCTCTTAGACGCGGAAGCGGATATAGGCCGACGAGGCGGCCTCCAGGAAGGCGTCTATGTCGGCTTCGCTTGTATCCCTGCCGGACGACACGCGTATCGACGAGAAGGACAGCTCCCGGTCGACGCCCATCGCGTCGAGGCTCCTGCGCTCCTTCTTGGACGACGAACAGGCCGAGCCGGTCGATATGGCGACGCCGGCCTCGTCGAGGAGGCGCGTCATCGTCTCGCCGGCTAGACCGGGGAACGAGAGGCAGGCTATGTAGGGGCTGTAGCGCTCATCGCCGGGCAGCCGCCCCTCGGGTAGCGGCGTCGCGCCCGGTATGGCGCGTAGGCCGTCGAACAGGCGCCGCTCGAGGGCGCGGGCTCGTTCCATGCGCGCCTCGACGGACGCGGCGGCGCGGGCGGCCGCCTCGGCGAAGGCCCAGGCGCCGGCGGTATTATGCGTACCGGGCCTCATGCCGCCTTCCTGGCCGCCCCCGAGGACCAGCGGACTGATAGGCCGGCTCAGGTACAGCGCTCCGACGCCGCGCGGGCCGCCGAGCTTGTGAGCGCTGAAGGCCGCCCCGTCGACTCCGAGCGCGCGAGCGTCGAAGCCGATGGTGCCGAGGGCTTGCACCGCGTCGCAATGGACGAAGGGCCGCCTCGGGCCGGCGGCCGAACGGACAGCCTCGACGATGCGCCCGATCGGCTGGATAGCGCCGGTCTCGTTGCTCACGGCCATCACCGCCACGACGGCCGTATCGGGCCGCAGAGCCTCGGCCACCCGCCCGGGGCTCACGACGCCGTCGCGCTCGGGCCGCACGCGTACCACCCTGACGCCGAGGCTCTCGAGGGCGCGCGCCTGCTCGTAGACCGCCGGATGCTCGAGTTCGGAGATCACCACGGAGCGCTCGCCCTTGCCGACGAGCGTCGATAGGAGCGCTATGGCGTCGGCCTCGCTACCGCCCGAGGTGAACACGACGCTCGAAGGCGCCGCACCTATAGCCGCCCCCAGGCGTTCCCTGGCCGACTCGAGCAGGGCTCTGGCGTCCCGTCCGGCGCCGTGCCGGCTCGAAGGGTTGCCGTAGCGTTCGGTCGCTACGCCGACCGCGGCTTCGAGTATGTCTCGGTAGGGAGGGGCGGTGGCCGCCCAGTCCAGATAGTGCATCGGGCCATGATACATCGGCGCGGACGGGCGCGGCAAGCGCGGACGTCCGCCTGTCCCGGCTCAGGAGAAGCGTCGGTCGGGAATACCACCCGGGACGCCTCCGGCTGCGGCGTAGCCTGCGCGAAGGTACAGCGCGCAGAAGCAGTGGCCGCGCTCGGCCACGTCGTCGCGCGCGTAGGCGCAGGGGCAGATGACCGAGGCGTCGGCTTCGCGCGAACCGTCGGAGTCCCGGCACGGGCATAGGAAGTAGCCGTAACGGTTCCAGTTGACCGTCAGGCCCTCGATCAGGCTACCTACGAAGTCGGCGTCAGGGTTGAGCTCCCAGCCCTGCTTGGCCGCGACCATCGTCGCGAAGCGCTTCGTATCGTCGATGCTCTTAGCGGCCACAGCTAGACTCCCAGAGTCCGCTTCCAGTCGGCCTCGATAAACCCGACAAGGTAGTCCTTAGCGCCGACCGTCGCGAAGGGGAAGGCCACGTCCGCCTTGTAGATGTCCTTGAGCGCCCGCTTCGCCTCGTTCTTGACCTCGATCGGGATGGCGTCCATGTGGATGTAGCGGTACGCGAAGCCGTTCGTCTGCAGGAAGGTCATGGCGCGCTTGCAGAAGCCGCAGGTCGACAGCGCGTACACGGTGATGACCGGCACCTTCCTCGGCCCGTCGACGGCGATATAGCTGAGCGTTTCTAACATGGCTTCGTCCTCCTGGGAACCATAGTACGCCCGGAGCCGCCATTTGGCAAATCGATTGAATAACTGGCCCGATTCGGTATACATTCGCGCTATGCACGACATCGCCCGAACCCGCAATTTCTGCATCATAGCCCATATCGACCACGGCAAGTCGACCCTGGCCGACCGCTTCATCGAGCGGGCCAAGCTCGTCGACCAGCGCAAGATGCAGCAGCAGATGCTCGACAACATGGACATCGAGCGAGAGCGGGGCATCACCATCAAGAGCCAGGCCGTCACCCTGTCGTACGTCGCCAGGGACGGGCTCGAGTACACCCTCAACCTCGTCGACACCCCGGGGCACGTCGACTTCTCGTACGAGGTGTCGCGCGCCATAAGCTCCTGCGAGGGCGCCATACTCCTCGTCGATGCCACCCAGGGCGTCGAGGCCCAGACCCTGTCGAACATGTACATGGCCGTCGAGCACGACCTCGAGATCCTGCCGGTCATCAACAAGATAGACATGCCGGCCGCCGACGTGCCCGAGGCGCGCCGCCAGATAGACCACGACCTCGGCCTGGACGGTGACGAGGCGCTCTGCGTCTCGGCCAAGCTCGGCACCGGCCTCGACGAGCTGTTCGAGGCCATCGTCGCCCGGGTGCCCGCGCCGAGCGGCTCCAAGGACGCCCCCCTGCGCGCCCTGATCTTCGACAGCCACTACGATCCCTATCGCGGCGTCATCGTCCATATGCGCGTGTTCGACGGGTCCATCGTCCCCGGCATGGCGATCCGGCTCATGTACAACGACGCCGAGTACGAGGTCGAGGAGACCGGCCTGTTCAAGATGGGCCTCGTCAAGACCGACGGCCTCGTCGCCGGCGACGTCGGCTACTTCATCGCCGGCATCAAGACGGTCTCCGACGTGCGCGTCGGAGACACGGTGACCGGCGCCGCGGACCCGGTCGCCGAGCCGCTGCCGGGCTTCCGCGAGGTCAAGCCGGTCGTCTACAGCTCCATCTACCCGATGGACACCGCCGACTACGACGAGCTCAAGGTGGCGATGGAGAAGCTCAAGCTCAACGACGCGTCGCTGATCTACGAGAAGGACAACTCCGCCGCCCTCGGCTTCGGCTTCCGCTGCGGCTTCCTCGGCATGCTCCACCTCGAGGTGGTGCAGGAGCGGCTCGAGCGTGAGTACGACCAGGCCATCATCATGACCGCGCCGAGCGTGCGCTACCGGCTGACGATGAGCCACGGCGGGGATACCGTCATCATCGACAACCCGGCCGACTACCCCGACCCGTCCAGGATAGACGGCGCCGAGGAGCCGTACATCAAGGCGCAGATCATCACGCCGCTCGCGTACATCGGCAACCTCATCACGCTCTGCATCAATAAGCGGGGCTCGCAGACCGGCTTCACCCATCTGGACGAGAAGCGCGTCGAGCTGACCTTCGAGATGCCGCTCGCCGAGGTGCTGTTCGACTTCTACGACAAGCTCAAGAGCACGAGCCGCGGCTACGCCAGCTTCGACTACGAGATCATCGACTACCGGCCGACCGAGCTGGCCAAGCTCGATATCCTGATAAACTCCAAGCCGGTTGACGCGCTCGCCCAGCTGGTCTATAGACCTTCGGCGATGGATCGTGGCCGCAAGGTCTGCGAGCGGCTCAAGGACTCGATGGATCGCCAGCAGTTCAAGATAGCCATCCAGGCCGCGATAGGCGGCTCGATCATCGCGCGCGAGACGGTCAACCCGGTCCGTAAGGACGTGCTCGCCAAGTGCTACGGCGGTGACATCAGCCGTAAGCGCAAGCTGCTCGAGAAGCAGAAGGAAGGCAAGAAGCGCATGAAGATGGTCGGCGACGTCGAGCTGACCCAGGAGTCGTTCATGGCCGTGCTCCGGGAGAACGAGGACGACGATAGGCGCTGAAAGGCGGCGCGCGGCAAGCGCGCGCCTCGGCCTCGCTCCGCTCCGCCGAGCCGTTCCGTTCGCGTACGGTCGGCCCTGGCGACGCCGGCGGGGCCGCCTCTAGCTAGCGGCGGCCCTCCGCCGTCTCGATAGCCGTCTCGAGCCGGCCTCGCCAGTAAGCGGTCTCCGCAGCGACGCGCCTGAGGGCGTCGTCCTCGAGGGCCGTCACGCGCTCCGGGTCTGGGAAATGGCAATACATGAAATCAGCCTCGAGGAGCAGCCCGCGGAGCGTCTGCTCGTCCGAGCCGCCGCGTAGCGCCGCGGCCACGGTCTCGGCCAGCTCGAGCTCGCCGCGCAGGAAGGCCGCGGCCCTGAGCCGGCAGGCGCCGGGGCCGGCCGCCACGCTTATCGTCCCCGCCCTCCGCCCCGCCGACGCGGAGTCGCGCGCGGATCGTACGGCCGCGTCGATCACGGCCTCCGCCGACCCCGCGACGTCAGCCAGCGGGGCGCGGATGGGCAGGGGTGCGCCAGCGCCGCAGCGCAGGTCGTAGGCTTCGAGACCTCGCAGCTCCGAGGCCGCCAGCTCGGCGTACATGGACAGGGCGGGGTCGGTAAGCCATTCCCCGGATCCGGCGCCAATCGGCCTGACGCCGTCACGGAAGCTCGCGTTCCAGGCGGATTCAGCCTTGCATAGCCGGCTCTCGAGTCTCCTTGAGCGGAGGTCGGCCGGGCTACCCGCGCAATGTGTCCTGCCGGGTTCGAACGCGAAGTCCAGGCCGGCGACCAGGACTGGTCCGCCGAGCGCCGAGGCAAGCCGTACGGCCAGCACGCCGACCGAGCCGAGCGGCGGCACGGCCGTGAGCGGCAGGCCGGCCAGGGACAGGCGCGACAGGAACCGGGTCTCGGCGTACTCGCTCAGGACGAGGCTCGTCCCGCCGGTCGCCGCGCGGAAGGTCGAGGGGTGGGCGCTCAGGTCCGCCACGAAGCGCGGCCTCCGCCCGCCGAGCGGCAGGAAGTCCTCCAGATTGTAGATCTGTCCCTCGAGGCAGACGACCGCGTCGGGCGTCACGCCGGACAGGGCGAGCGCGCCCGACGCGGTGTCGCAGGCCAGTACGAATAGCTCGTCGCGCCTGGCTCTCAGGGCGGGGATCGCCGCATCGAGGCTCGGGCCGGCGCCGCAGACGACGATCGGCCTCCCGTCCCCGCGTAGCGGGCCCACGGAGGGCCAGTCCACCGCACCGAGGTTCGCGACGACGTTCCTCGTCCAGAGTCGGCCCATCCTGATCAGCGCCAGGCGGTTGCGGAAGCGCAGCGAGACATCGCCCTCGACCGCCGCGAGCGCCGCCCGGTAGGCCGCCTCGTCGAGCCTGTCGCCAGCCGATAGCCGCACGACGACGACGCGCCTGAAACGCAGGCCGAGCGCGGCCTCCATACCGCGGTACGCGGCGACCGCGCCCGAACAGCGGGCCAGGGCGACCCTGCCGCCAGATAGACCTTCTAGGCCGCTCTTGGCCAGGCTCGAGGCCGCCAGAGCGAGCAACTCGGGCACGGCCTCGACGCCGAGCAGGGCGCTCGACGGCGGTAGCCTCTCGAGGAGCTCGGCGGCGCCGTACCAGAGGCATGGCGAAGGGATCAGGTATAGCGTCTCGGGTAGGATGGTTGCCGTTCTGGCCGCCTCGACGGGGGCGGTCTCGGGAGCCCTGCTCGAGTAGAGCCATCTGGCGCCGGAGCGTATAGAAAAACCCCTGCCCGTATCGACGAGCAGGGGTTCGGAGCCGGTCATGGACGGCCCTAGTCGGCCTGGGCGAAGGCCCGAGAGAACGCCGCGATGAAGTCGTCCTTCAGGAGCGGGTCGGCCAGGATGGCCGAGGCTAGCTCGGATGAGGCGTTCTGCTGGACGACCATCGGATAGTAGGCCTCGAGGAGGTCTAGCTCGCCGTCGGCGGCGGTGTTGATCTCCTTGACTCTGATGACGATGGCGTTGTCGTTATGGACCACCGGCGCCGAGACTTCGCCGGCCTCGAGGGAGAACACCGCCTGGAGGAAGCGCTCGTTCGAGTCGGCGCCGCGTAGCTCCGGCAGGGTCTCGGCGTCGAGGGAGCCGAGCAGGGAGAAGTATCCGATGTCGAGGGCGTCGCCGTAGTTGAGCGGGAAGGGCGACGTAGCCTTGACCGAGTAGCCGGCGGCGGCGACGGCCGCGGCGAAGTCGGCCTTGGCGGCCGCGGCGAACGAGGTTGCCCTCGCGATGGCCCAGTCCTCGATACGGCCCTTCTCGTTACGGTTCATGTAATCGCTGACGGACTTCAGGAGCTCTGCGGACGCGAGGTCGGGCCGGCTCGGCGCCTCCTCCACGCGGTAGAAGGCCCAGGCGCCGGCTATCGTCTCGACGACGTCGGACACCGAGCCGGCGGGCAGGGCCAGCACCGCGCCGAGAGCGGCGGCGTCCTTGAGGTCGCCGGCCAACTCCCATGCGTAGCGGAGGCCCATGTCGCCGCCCTTGGAGGCATAGGGGTCCTTGGAGTGGTTCTTGGCCGCGTCCTCGAAGGACAGGGCGCCGGAACGCACCTGGGCCAGGATCTGCTTGGCGTCTTTCTCGGACGACGAGACGGTGACCTTGGAGAGTCGGGCGCGCCTGAAGCTATCGGCGTTGGCCTCGGCGAAGGCCGCTCGCTCCTCATCCGGATACGAGGCGAACGGGACGGCCACGAATTCTATGGAGCGCCTCGACTGGGCCATGGCCTTCAGGAAGGCGATCTCGGCCTGGCTCGTCACGTAGCCCACCGAGTCTGAGACGTAGCGGGACTTGACCGACGACAAGGCTATATCCTTGCGGAGCGATAGCTTGTACGAGTCGCTCGCCTCGCGGTACTTGCGCTTCGAGAAGGCCCCGCTTTCCTGGAAAGCCGGATGCTTGACCATCTGGGCGTCTATGTATGACTCGCTGGCGGCTATGCCCACCTTGTCGGCGTAGTCGAGCAGGGCGAGGTGGACGGCGGTGTTCTCGAAGGCCCTGCGCCATACCTGGTACGCGAAGAACTGGTCTCCGGAGTCCTTGTAGCCCTGGCTCTCGTACTGGGCCTTGACCTGCTGGACCTGGGAGGCGAAGTAGCCGCCCTGCGCGAACGCTATCGGCTTGCCGTTCCAGGAGCCGAAGGTCAGGTCGCCGCCCTCGCCACCCATGCTGCCCATCGCGGGGACGAACACGAACGCGACGACCGTTATGACGAGGAGCACGACGGTGCCTACGTAGATGAATGAATTGCCTCGAGGGCGACGGTCGCTCGATTCGGGCCTGACGTGCTTGTCGTTGTTAGATGCCATCGAAACCTTCCTGGAACTTATGATGGATGGACGGTCGCTCGGCCGGTATTGACGGTACTCTCGTTAGCAACAATCCCTCGACGTAAAGCGCGGAAAAACATAGCACGGGGCTATGGCAGTGTCAATCGAGTCCGATCCGGGCGTTTCTAGGCGCTGTCACCCCAGAACGAGTAGGCGTTCTTGCTCATATGCTTGACCCGGTACATGGCCGAGTCGGCGCGGTTGACGAGGTCCTCGATGGACTCACCATCATCGGGGAAGAGCGCTATGCCTATCGATACGCCCACCTTCCAGGAGGCGCCGGAGAAGGTCAGGGGGGTTCCGCACTCCTCTATGACCTTGCGGGCGACTCGCTCCACGTCGTCGCGGTGCTGGATGTTCGTGATGATGGCCAGGAACTCATCGCCGCCGATGCGCGCCACGATGTCGGAGGCCCGCACGAGGCCGCGGATGCGGTCGGCCATCGCGACGAGGGCGCTGTCTCCGGCCGTATGGCCGAACTGGTCGTTGATCGGCTTGAAGTCGTCCAGGTCCATGAACACGACGCCGATCTTGCTTCCGGTGCGCCTGGCCGTCTCAACGCTCTTATCCATCAGTTCTACGAGGAGGCGCCGGTTCGGGAGCCCCGTCAGCGTGTCGTGGTTAGCCAGGTGGCTGATCTTGAGCGTAGCGCGCTCAAGCCGCCGCTTCTCGTCCGAGAGGGCGCGGTTCAGGACCTCCAGGCGGTCGTGGATCAGGGCGTTCTCGACGGCGATGCTGACATACGGAGCCAGGGCCTGGAGGAAGGACAGGTCGCTCGGAGCGTACGCGCGCGGTTCGTAGTTCTGGATGGTCATCACGCCGATGGTCTTTTCCTCGATCGACAGCGGCATACAGACGATCGACTGCGAGGGGCGCCCCTTGCTCGATGGCCGCCTGGTCAGGTACTGCCCGTACTCGTTCTCCTTGTCGGTGATCAGGACCGGCTTGTTGTTCCTGAACGCCCAGACGGTGAAGCTCGAATCCGTCGCCAGGTTGATCCTCCAGTCGCTTTTACGCACGCCGTCCTCGTAGTAGCGCTTATAGACGAGCTGGCCGCGCCCGGGGTCGGAGAGGGCTATGCCGAACATGTCTATGTCGATGAAGGGCTTGAGGCAGTCATAGAGGGTCTGCACCACCGTACCGTAGTCGAGACTCGCCGTGATGCGTTGGCCTATTCGCGAGATAGAGGTGATCTGGCGATTGATGTTCTCGAGCGCCTCGGTCTTCTCCTTGAGGTCGATGTTGCGCAGGCGGTAGATCTCGGCTTCCTGCTGGGCGCGTTCGATGTCGACCTGGGCTTGGAAACCGCGCAGCTTGTTCGCCGTGTCCTCGTGCTGGACCAACTGCCTGAAGTCGGAGAATTTCTTGTAGTAGTCGAGGGCCCTCTCGTAGTCGCCTAGGGCGCGGTAGACTTCCGACATCTGCTCGTGGACCTTGAACAGCCTGCTCTTGAGGTTGAGCGACTCGCTCAGCTCCTCGGCCCGCTTGAGCGGCCCGAGCGCTTCGCCATGGCGGCCCCTGGCGTTCAAGAGCGTGCCCTCGACGATGAGCAGGCCGACGCGCTGGCCCGAGTTGCCGGTAACATCGACCAGCTCGAGGCCTTCGCGGACCAGGCGCTCCGCCTCGTCGTACTCGCCGCTCTCGATGGCCACATCGGCCAGGGTCTCGACGCTGTCGGTCGCCATGATGGACTCGCCTACGTCCTTGGCGAGGCTGTACGAGCGGCGTATGTACTCGGCCGCCAGGGCCGGGTTGTCAAGCCGCAGGAAGGCCTTGCCGATGTTGCGCAGGCAGTCGGCGACGTTGCTCGGCGGCAACACGCCTATCATCCTGACGTAGGCGGGTATCAGGTATTCGAGGGCGTCCTGCGGATTGCCGAGCAACAGGCAGAGCTCGCCGATGTTTATGCCGACGATGAGTTCCCGGTCCTCGATGCCGTTCGCCTTGGCTACCTCGAGGCTCTGCGTGAAATAGTCCACGGCCTTCTCGAGGCGGAAAATCGAGTAGTGGTAGACGCCCAAAGCGTTCAGCGTCTTGCAGACGCCGAGTACGTCGCCTAGGGCGAGGTACTCGCGATGGACCTCCAGGAAGGCGCGATAGGCCTCGGGCAGGTGCGTCAGGTAGTACATGGACCAGCCGATATTGAGGTGGGCGTCGGCGACACCCTTGGCGTAACCGGCCTCGGACGCCGTCGCCAAAGCCCGCTCGGCTTCCTCGAGGGCCGACTGGGGCTGGGCGCTCAAGATATCCCAGGCGCGAGCGTTGGCTGAGTCGACGGCTTGGAAGCGGGTATCGTTCGTGGTCAATACGTGCACCTATTCAAGAATATTACTATGGATCGGGCGATTGTATCCAGATCATTGTAGCACGAGTTGGCGCCGCTGAGCGTGCTATATATGCTACTATACGCGCGCCGCCAAACGCGGCGCGACGGAGACGGGGCGAGGAGCGTTCATGAGCATCGTTACGAGGACCGGGGACGAGGGAATGACCGGGTTATGGTCGGGCGAGCGGGTCCGCAAGGAGGATCCCCGCGTCGAGGCGTATGGCACCGTGGACGAGCTGGACTCGGTCATCGGCGAGGCCAAGCACTGGCTCAAGCGCGTCGACTGCAGGCGTATCGCCGAGGAGCTGCAACGCGATCTGTACCGGGTAGCCGGGCAACTGGCCACTCGTACCGGCTCTTTCTCCAAGCCCATGACGGACGCGGATGAGGTCAGGCTGGCATCCTACGTCGGGGCCTTCGAGGACGAGATACCGCTGACCGGCTTCGTCGTACCCGGCTCGACGCTCCAGTCGGCCAAGCTCGACGTGGCCAGGACCGTCTGCAGGCGGGCGGAGCGGCGCATCGTCGCGCTGTCCCGCGACGCGGACGTGCCCGGCCAGGTTATCCGCTACATGAACCGGCTGTCGGACCTGCTGTTCATGATGGCCCGCGCCGAGGAGGCCTCGGACGGCGGCGTCCGGTATGTCCGCGACTGAGGTCGAGCCCGCTAGTCGATCAGGTCGTCGTCGCCCTCGAGGACCAGGTCGCCGTCCTCCCACTTCCGCTTGTAGTAGGCGATGAAGGCCTTCGTGGCCTTCTCGGCCTCGTCGCGCCTGACCGTGCCCATGATGTCGTACTCCTCGAGCACCATGGTCCGTTTGCCCTGGGAGATGTTCGACAGGACCTTGTCCCTGAAGGCCTGGCTCTTGCCCTTGAGCACGAGGGCTATGTCGCGCTCCGACAGGTCGCGCAGGCCCTTCTGCACCTCGCGGTCGGGCACGCGCAGTATGTCGTCGGCCGTGAACAGGCGCTCGCGGATGTCCTTGGACAGGTCGGGGTTCTCCTCCTCGATGCCGGAGAGGATGCTGTCCTCGAGGCCGCCTTCGACGTGCTTGAGGATGCCGGCGAGCACCGCTGCCCCGTCGATGCGCTCGCCCGAGTCGACGCGGCCCAGCCTGGCCGCACGGTCGCGCAGCACGGCCTCGACCCGCTCGACCACCTCGGGCGCGCTGCGGTCCAGCCTGGCGATACGCTGGATCACGTCGGAGCGTACGGCCGCAGGTAGCGCGGCTATCACTCCGCTGGCGATCTTGGGATCGAGGTAGGGGAGTATCATCGCGACCATCTGGGGCGACTCGTCCTTGAAGAGGGCCATCAGCTGGTGGGCGTCGAAGTCGTTGAGGAAGTCGAACGGCTTCTTGGCCTCGGGTACCGCCTTGCGGATGACCTCCTTGGCCCTGTCCGCGCCGAAGGCGGCCGCGAGCATGCTCTCGGCGATCTCCGGGCCGCCCTCGAGCGACGCGCCCTGGGTCTTGGCCAGCCAGCCGAACTCGGTGAGTATCTCGTTCGCCTCGACGGTGTCGATGCGGTCTATCCTGGCAATCTCCCGTGAGACCTTCTCGATCTCGGCGGGCTTGAGGTGGCGTATTACCGTGGCCGCCTCGTCGCGCCCGAGCAGGAGCAGAAATTTTGCGGCCTTCTCGATGCCGGGGCGACCGGTCTTTATATAGCTCTCGGAGGCCGCGACGGCCTTGTCCGCGGCCGGTAGCGGGCTCTTGCGTGGCTGGGCGGCCGGTTGGGCCGAGGCGCCGGCCGGCCGGGGCGAGGAGCGATTCGAGCCCGGAGGCGCTATGGGCCGGCTTTCGGACGGCTTCTCGCTCGTAGCGTCGCTCTTCGAGACGCCGTAGGCCTGGCCGATTCTTCGCTTTATGTCCATAGCGAATAATCCTACCCGGCAATGGGGCCGCGGTCAATGCGATTGGGCGTTGGCGATTCGGCTCCGGACTTGTATATTCTATCCTGGACCCGGACCGAGCGGCCCGGCTACCATGGAGGACGCAGGTGCGACTATACTCACGTAGACAGCTGATCGTTTCGATTACGGCCACCGCGGCCGTCATCCTGCTCGCCGCCTTCGGCGTCGGCCTGTTCTCGCGAGGGCTCGGCGGTGAGGCGTCGCTCGCGGCCGCGGCGGAGGCGGAAGCCTCGCCGCCGGTCCCGATCCCGGAGCCCGTAGTCGAGGCCGCGCCGGTGCTGTCCGAGGCCGACGGCGGCTATTCGCAAGACGAGCGGGAGAATATTACCGTCTACGAGCGGCTCAACGCCGGCGTCGTCAACATCACCACCGAGGTTGTAGCGATCAACTGGTTTCTCGAGCCCGTTCCCCAGGCCGGCGGCTCGGGCTCAGGCTCGATCATCGACCGGCGCGGCTACGTGCTCACCAACTACCACGTGGTCAAGGACGCCTTCAAGGTCTTCGTCAACCTGGCCGACGGCACCCGCCTCGAGGGCAAGGTCATCGGTTCCGACTCCGAGAACGATCTGTCGGTGGTTAAATTCGAGCCCCCCAAGGACATGACCCTGACCGTTATCCCCTACGGAACCTCGGGCGGCCTCAGGGTAGGCCAGAAGGTGCTCGCGATAGGCAATCCCTTCGGCCTCGAGCGCACCCTGACCCGTGGCATCGTCTCGGGCCTCGGGCGCCCGGTACAACAGGACTCCAAGACCATCATCCGTGACATGATCCAGACCGACGCGTCGATCAACCCGGGCAATTCCGGAGGGCCGCTCCTCAACTCCCGCGGCGAGCTGATAGGCGTCAACACGATGATATACTCCCCGTCGGGCGGTTCGGTCGGGGTCGGCTTCGCGGTGCCGGTCGACACGGCGAAGCGCATCGTGCCCGACCTGATCAAGTACGGCATGGTCAAGCGAGGTTGGATCGACGCCGAGTACGTGCAGCTGTTCCCCGCGCTGATCGAGTACATGAAGGAGAAGGGCGACCCCCTTCCGATCGAGAAGGGCTTGCTCGTATCGTCCACCAAACGGGCCGGCAACGCCGACCGCTCCGGCCTGCGCGGCGGCTCGACGCCGGTGCGCTACTACCAGAGCGTGTTCAACGTCGGCGGCGACGTGATCGTCGCCGTGGACGGCATGGCGGTCAGCTCGCTGGCTGACCTCTACTCCGCGCTCGAGGACAACAAGCCCGGCGACGCGATACGGGTAGAGTACTACCGCGGCTCCAAGCGACTGGCCGCGACGATCACGCTGTCCGACCGGGCCGAGTACCTGGGCGGCAAGTAATCGCCCGATGGAGGCCGGCTACCAGCTGTTCAAGGACGACGAGACGCCGCTCTATATCCAGGCCGCCCGCGCCGTGCGCGCCCGCATCCTGGACGGCGAGCTCCGCCTCGGCGACCGCCTGCCCTCGGTGCGCGGACTCTCCGACGAGCTCGGCGTCAATCCGGCCACCGTGGTCGCCGCCTACCGCATCCTGACCCGCGAGGGCTTCATCGTCGCCAAGGCCGGCTCGGGAGCGTTTGTCGCCCCGGACGCGCCGGTCGACGGGGCCGTCGGCGAGCCGTCGGCCGCCTTTCCTGCGTCCGAGCGGCCTCTGGCCGACGGGTCGAGCGGCGCGGTAGACCTGGCGGCCAACGCGCCTCCCCTCGATATGTTCCCGCTCGTCGATATGAAGCGTTTCATCGTCGAGGCCATCGACGCCGACGGTGGCAAGGCCTTCGAGTACCAGGACGCGGGCGGCTATCGCCCGCTACGCGTCGCCATGGCCGAGCGCCTAGCCGCCCGGGGGCGCCCGGGCTCGGTCGACCCCTTCGACGTGCATATCGTCTCGGGCGCCCAGCAGGGGATCGACCTGGCGGCCCGTATCCTGCTGCGCCCCGGCGACGTGGCCGCCGTGGAAAACCCCGGCTACCGGGGCGCCCGAGACGCCTTCGTGGCCGCCGGAGCGAGGGTCGAACCGGTGCCCGTCGACTCGGGAGGCCTTGACCTGGACGCGCTCGAGGCCCTGGCCAGGAGCCGGCCCCTGCGCCTCGTCCACGTCAATCCCGGCTTCCAGAACCCGACCTGCGTGGTCTATACGGCCGAGCGGCGCTCGGCCCTGGCTTCCATGGCCGAGCGCTACGGCTTCTACGTGCTCGAGGACGACCAGCTCGCCGAGCTATCGTGGGACGGGTCGATGCCCCCGGCCGTGCGCGACTTCGACGAGGCCGGCAGGGTCATCCTCGTCAAGAGCACCTCGAAATGCCTGATGCCCGGCCTGCGCATCGCCTTCCTCGAGGCGCCGACCGCCCTTCGCTCCCGCTTCGAGGCGGTCAAGCGCTCCATCGATATATCGTCGAACGGCCTCATGCAGCGGGCCCTGGAGCGCTTCATCGCAAGCGGCCGCTTCGACGAGCACATAGCCGCCGCGAGGGACCGGTACCGCGCCGCCTACGGCGCCTTCGACGCGGCTCTCGCGCCGTGCCGATCGCTCGGCCTGTCGTGGGCGCCTCCGGGCGGGGGGCTGAACCTTTGGCTGGCCCTCCCGAGCGGAGTCTCAGCGCGATCCTTCGCCTCGTCCTGTCTGGCGGCGGGCTGCGTCCTTGCGCCCGAGGCGTCGTTCAGGCATGAGGCCGCGGAGCCCGAGCGGGCGGACAGCCACCTTCGAGTCAGTTTCGGCTCAGCGCCGCTCGAATCGCTGTCCAGCGCGGCCATGGCGATGGCGGCGGTGGCCAGGCGGTTATAGAATCGTTTTATAGCTTTTCTCGCGCGCTGGCAGGAGCTATACTGGCTAGCGTGAAACCGTTCAAAGTCGTCGCCCCATTCGAGCCCGCCGGGGATCAGCCGGAAGCCATAGCCGCCCTGGCCGCCGGCGTCAACGCCGGAGACCGATTCCAGACGCTCAAAGGCGTAACCGGCTCGGGCAAGACCTTCACGATGGCCAAGGTCATCGAGGCGGTCCAGAAGCCGACCCTCATCATCAGCCACAATAAGACGCTATCGGCCCAGCTGTTCAGGGAGTTCAAGGACTTCTTCCCGGACAACGCCGTCGAGTACTTCGTATCGTACTACGACTACTACCAGCCCGAGGCCTACGTGCCGACGCGCGACCTCTATATCGAGAAAGACGCCGACATCAACGCCGAGATCGAGCGCCACCGCCTGTCGGCCACTCGCAGCCTGATGGAGCGCCGCGACGTGATCATCGTGGCGACCGTATCCTGCATCTACGGCCTGGCCACGCCCGAGGTCTACCGAGAGATGAAGGTCGAGGCGGCCGTCGGCGAGGAGCTCGACCCGGTCGCCTTCAAGCGCCAGCTCGTGTCGCTCCAGTACGAGCGTAACGACTCGGTGCTCGAACGGGGTCGCTTCAGGGTGCGCGGCGACGTGATCGAGGTCTACCCGGCCTACGCCAACGAGGCGTATCGCATCGAGCTGGACTTCGATCGGGTGGAGCGCATACGCCGCTTCGACCCGGTATCGGGCCAGGCGGTCGAGGAGCTCGACGCGGCGGTGATCTACCCGGCCAAGCAGTTCGTGATGCCGGAGACCATGGTCCAGCGCGCCCTGTCGTCCATCAAGGAGGAGCTCGCCGAGCGCTACGAGGAACTCATGGCCAAACGCCGCCTCGTCGAGGCCCAGCGGCTTAAGACGAGGGTGGAATACGACATCGAGCTGCTCGAGGAGATGGGGTACTGCCCCGGCATCGAGAACTATTCCGGGCCGCTGTCGGGGCGCGCCAGGGGCCAACGGCCGTCGGTGCTGCTCGACTACTTCCCCGACGACTTCCTGACCTTCATAGACGAGTCGCACGTAACCCTGCCGCAGGTCGGCGCGATGTACGCGGGCGACCGTTCGCGCAAGCAGAACCTCGTCGATTACGGCTTCAGGCTACCCTGCGCCCTCGACAACCGGCCGCTCAAGTTCGACGAGTTCGAGGGCCTGACCAGGCGCGTCATCTACGTGTCGGCGACGCCCGGGGTCGCCGAGGTCGGCAAGTCGGCCCGCGTCGTCGAGCAGATGATACGCCCGACCGGCCTCGTCGACCCGGAGATACTCGTACGCCCGAGCGAGGGGCAGATGGAGGACATCTACGCCGAGGTCAAGCGCCGCATAGCGCTCGGGGAGCGCAGCCTGATCCTGACGCTGACCAAGCGCATGGCCGAGGAGCTGTCCGAGTACCTCTCGTCCCTCTCGCTCAAAGTGCGCTACATCCACAGCGAGGTGGAGACGATAGAGCGCGTCGAGATACTCACCCAGCTACGGACCGGCGAGTACGACGTGCTCGTCGGCATCAACCTGCTCAGGGAAGGCATCGACCTGCCCGAGGTGTCGTTCATAGCGATACTCGACGCGGACAAGATAGGTTTCCTGCGCTCGGCCACCAGCCTCGTACAGATCATCGGCCGCGCCGCGCGCAACGCCTCGGGCGTCGTCGTCATGTACGCCGACCGGATGTCGGACGCCATGCACGTGGCCATCGACGAGACGAACCGCCGCCGCGCGGTCCAGCAGGCCTACAACGAAGCCCATGGTATCACCCCGACCACCGTGAAAAAGGCCATCCACGACATCCTCCAGCGCCACAAGGAGGAGAAGGAACAGGCGCTCGACGCCGAGCTCGAGACGGTCAAGGGCGCCTACAACCTGCTCGTACCCGAGCAGAAGGCCGCCCTCGTCAAGCGGCTTGAGCAGGAGATGCTCGAGCGGGCCAAGAACCTCGAATTCGAGGCCGCCGCGATACTCCGCGACGAGATCGAGCGCATCAAGGCCGGCGAGTCGTGAATATCTGCCTGCCCGTGCGCTTCGAGAGCAGAGCCACGCTGACAGCGGAAGGCCG
>Ga0209717_1002197_pt1 | contig 19199 bp, 13 predicted proteins | sample AD_UKC048_MetaG_FD_184418 | JGI IMG/M metagenome (GOLD analysis project Ga0209717, IMG submission 184418) | Active sludge microbial communities of municipal wastewater-treating anaerobic digesters from USA - AD_UKC048_MetaG (SPAdes) (version 2) | ecosystem: Engineered > Bioreactor > Anaerobic >... | reverse complement strand
CGACAAAGGTAGAAAGCCCTTGCGCATCCAACAATTTTAGGGAAATTTTTCTTGTTGATTCAACCAAAAAACGCCACGCAATGTTACAGAAGTTGTATCTTTGCACTTAGATTCAATCTAAATAACCATAGGATGAGCGAAGTTAAAACCGAAGCAAAACCGATAACCCTTACCCTTGGCGCTGTAAAACAACTACAACGCATCAAAGCGGAACAAAATATTCCCGAACATTACGGCCTGCGCATCGGCGTTAAAGGCGGCGGATGCTCGGGCTTTTCGTACATGCTCGGATTCGATGACTCAAAAGACAACGATTCGACTTACGAAATCGAAGGCATCAAAGTATACATGCAAAAAAGCCACGCCATTTATTTGCTGGGTATGGAAATTGACTGGCTGGATGGCCTGCAAAACCGCGGCTTTGCCTTCAATAATCCGAATGCCAAAGAAACTTGTGGCTGCGGAACCTCGTTCTCGGCATAAGGTATACCAATATCAGATAGGTATGATCGGCGCTTCAAAGAGATTTGGAGCGCCGATTGTTGTTGAATTTATATTTTTATTTAAAAGATCAAATTAGGCAAACACCACCAATCACAACCCTATGATCACCTTTACCACCGCCAATACACCCAAGGAACTAGAAGGCATTCTCGACCTGCAAAAAGCCAATCTTCCCCAAGGTCTGACCCCAGAAGAAATCCAGAGCCAGGGATTTGTAACCGTTGACCACACCTATGAACAAATGGCCATGCTCAACGAACTGGAAAAACACCTCATCGCCAAAGACGGGGATCAAGTCGTAGGATATTTGTTGGCAATGACCGTCGTGTCAAAGTATGAGCTGCCCGTTTTGGTTCCCATGTTTGAGGAATTTGATGACATTGTTTACCGTGGCAAAAAAATCTCCACCTACCATTATCTGGTGGTTGGGCAAGTCTGTATTGGCAAGGGATACCGCGGACAAGGCCTGCTTGACCAGTCCTATGCCGCTTATAAAGCGTTTTATGGCGACAAATACGATTTTGCCATTACCGAAATCGCCAAGAGCAATCCCCGATCATTAAATGCGCACAAAAGAATTGGTTTTAAAGAGGTGCACACCTTTACAGACCCGAACCAAACTGAATGGATTGTAGTACTTTGGGATTGGAAAAATGAACAATAGGTATCCCTCAACCAGCCACATGTCAGGTCCCCGCATCATTCTACTCACCATTCTGGCGCTTATTGCCTTCGCCAGCAATTCATTGTTATGCCGCGTTGCCCTGAAACAGACCGACATTGACGCGGCAAGTTTTACGAGCATTCGCTTGATTGCCGGGGCAGCCATGTTGTGGCTGCTTGTCCGTATTCAACGAAATACCACCAGCGGCAGTGGAAATTGGCTTTCGGCAATGGCACTATTTACTTACGCGGCGGCTTTTTCATTTGCCTATGTGAGTCTGACTGCCGCAACCGGGGCACTGCTGCTTTTTGGTGCAGTACAAGCCACTATGATCGGATATGGCATTTGGATTGGGGAAAAACTGCGCAACCAACAGCTAATTGGGCTGGTGCTCGCCATCGGAGGACTCGTGGTATTGCTGCTACCCGGGCTGGCCGCTCCACCGCTATGGGGTTCGCTACTGATGATGATTGCCGGGGCAGCTTGGGGTGTATATTCTTTGCGGGGAAGAGGCGCAGGTGATCCTAGCAAAGTTTCTGCCGGGAATTTTCTGCGCGCAGTTCCGCTTGCCCTGATGTTGAGTATATTGATGCAAAAAAACACCGTATTGGACAGCGCTGGCATTGGGTATGCCCTGGCTTCTGGTGCACTGGCCTCTGGTTTTGGGTACATCGTTTGGTATACAGTTTTGCCCACGTTAAAGACCAGCAGCGCCGCAACCGTACAACTGAGCGTTCCGGTGATTGCGGCCCTGGGCGGGATCGTTTTCCTGGGCGAACCTCTGACCCTGCGGCTGGTTTTGGCAGCGTTGGCGATACTGGGCGGAATTGGGTTGGTGCTGATGAAGAGATAAACCCTCCCCAGTAGAAAAAATAATAAAATATAACTATGCGTACCAATTGGGCAGAAAATTACCAATACCAGGCCAAAAACCTCCAGCAGCCAAAAACGGTGATGGAAGTACAAGCTCTGGTCAAAAAAACGGATCAACAAAAAGCACTGGGATCTTGCCATTGTTTCAATGACATTGCGGACAACCCTGCCAACCAGATTTCTACCGAACACTTCAACAAGGTCATTGCTATTGATGAACAGAACCATACCGTGACCCTGGAAGCCGGTGCACGGTATGGCCAATTTGCGCAGGAACTCGATGACCAAGGCTACGCTTTGCACAATCTGGCCTCCTTGCCGCACATTTCCGTGGCGGGAGCTTGCGCAACGGCTACCCATGGTTCAGGTACAAACAATGGTAACCTGGCTACTGCGGTATCCGCGTTGGAAATGGTGACGCCCGATGGTGAACTGCTGACCTTGAGCCGCGACGACGATGGAGAGGAATTTAACGGCGTAGTTGTTGGCCTCGGCGCATTGGGCATCGTGACCAAAATGACGCTGGACCTCCAGCCTACATATTCCGTGCGTCAGGATCTCTTTCAGGACTTACCATTAGAAGCGATAAAAGACAATTTTGAGGCCATCATGTCCAGTGGCTACAGTGTGAGTCTGTTTACGGATTGGCAAGACCAGGTCATCAGCCAGGTTTGGGTCAAACGAAAAGTCGAAGCCAATACCCAAAGTATAGGAACCGATTTTTATGGAGCGAAAGCGGCTACCCAAAATTTGCATCCCATCACCCGCTTATCTCCCGAAAACTGCACGGAGCAAATGGGGGTCGCCGGCCCCTGGTACGAGCGTTTGCCGCACTTCAAAATGGGTTTTACCCCCAGCAGTGGCCAAGAATTGCAATCGGAATATTTTATACCCCGCGAAAACGCTGTTGATGCCATCCTTGCTTTGGAGAAAAAAGGGCACCTGATCTATCCCCAATTGATGATCAGCGAAATTCGCTGCATTGCGGCGGACAATTTTTGGATGAGCCCATGCTACCAAAAGGAATGTGTGGCCATTCACTTTACCTGGAAACAAAACACCCCTGAAGTTCTCCAATTGCTGCCCATGATTGAGGCCGAACTTGCGACATTTAAGGTACGCCCGCATTGGGGGAAGTTGTTTACCCTTGCGCCCAAAGTGTTGCACGAGCGGTATGAAAAACTGCCCGATTTTTTGCAACTGCTAAAAAAATATGACCCACAGGGAAAGTTCAGGAATGCTTACCTGGACTTGAATATTTATGGCCACTAGGGCTTGGGCCCCGAAATCACCCCCAAATACCGCCCCAACCAATAAGGCAGCAACCAAATGTCGCCAGCGCTGTGTTCCGAGGTGCCATTGCCGTTCTTGCGGTCGAGGTTGAACATATTGGCATTGTGCCGTTGAATGGGGCGTTCGTCGGGTGGCAAAACAGTCCCAATGCTTTGGCTGCGAAAATTGTCGGGGATTGGCTCAATGTCCTGCCGTTGACTGTTCACAATGGCCCAATCGATCAGGTCCAGCGGGTGTTCTTGCAAGTACCACACTCCCTCCTTTAAATCAAAAGTTGGCGTACCGGTCAAGGCAGTGAAGATATTCCAGAGTCCTTCCTTCTCCGGCCTTTCGGCCTGCCAATGATCGAGGATCGCCTTTTTGTAATGCCTTTTGAGCGTATCATTGAATGCATAGCGGTACAAGCCCCAATAACCCAGAAAATACATTTCATCGTCCGAATGATTCCAGGCATCCGACATTTTTTTGCTGTGTTCATCCGCATCTACAGGCGCGTAACCGATTTGGCTCATGGGCCGCATCAGGTTGGCAAAGTAGCCGTGCTGGTTCAGCAATTCAAAGGCCTTTTCCTTGTATTTTGATTTTTTGGTGAAATGATAGGCAGTTTGTAACATGGCGATGATGTTCGATGCATTCAATTTTCGATCACCGACATTGATGGGGAAGGCATTGACGTAAGTGGGGTTCCAGCGCCCCCAGGTGGTCGGTTTGCCATCGTAATCGATCAGGTACAGGTCGTTTTTCAGGATATGCGCCATCAGGGTATCGATCAGTACGATAGCCCGTTTTTTCAGAACCGGGTCAGTGATCAGTTCAGCCATGGCGCCAAAGGCAAAAATATGCCCGATGGCCTCATCACTGCTGGTGGTAGATTTCCAATCCCATGCTGGATCGGTGGCATGTTGCCAACGTTCAGGGTCAGCCAGTTTTTCAATCATGCCACTGCGTTCAAACGATCGGGCTGGAAACCCGGTCACGGGATTGACGGTGTAAAGCCTTTCCATGGCATCGAGCGATTCCCTGCAATTTTGGAGGGCGGCGGGTTCTTTGGTCACCACGTAGCGGAAGATTTCTGCCCCAAGGTACATAGAGGTCCAGAGGCCATCATTGTCCGAGTCGGATAAATAACCCGTAGACAAATCCCCTTTGTCCATACCACTCAGGGAGGCGTTAAATCCGTGGCGGATGTGACGGGTACGCACTTGCTCTTCAAAAAATACCGCCTTTTCGTGCAGGGTCATCCATTTGAAATTGAGGTGCCCCAAACCTTTTTCGGTAAGGATCAACACCGATTGGTTAGGGCCTTCCGCGATGTGGATAACCACATCGCCGGGTAACCAGCGTTCACCCTGATAATAATCAAACCGGCCATCTTTGCGCAAGACAAAAGCGCCTCGGGTTGAGCCAAACCACACTTTATCCTGGATCGTTTGCACAGCAGTGATTTCTTTACAGGGTAGTTTTTGCTGTTTTGGTCCAACTTGCTTTTGGGTTTTTAAGTCGTATTCCAGGTAGCCGTCGCGGGTGCCGATGATGATTTTCTGTTGGTCTGGAGAAAAATCGAAACTGGTAAAATCAGCCCCGGCAAATTGCTGTTCCAGCACATTGGTAACGGGTGAAAATCGGTACAGGGTTTTAGCCCCCAAAATCCAGAAAAGGTTGGTGGCCTTTTGAAACCGAATCTCCCGGACGCTGTCATTCGTCAAACTGCCTTTCCAGTGTGTTTTGTTCTCTTTGAGGTAATGGATTTGGCTGCCCGCCGCCAATAGAAAATCGAAATTTTGGCCTCCGGCAAACAGTCTGGCCTGTGGCAGCTCATGTTTTACCAACAAGGTGCCTGCCCAGGCATTGCTCAACAGCGTTTGATCGTCAAGGAATAGAAACTGGTTTTCGTAGATCCCCATGGCGCTGATTTTTTTGTTGGCAAGGCTGCGGTAGGTCTGATCTGGACGAATTTCGCCGGGATACAAAAAACGGCCATTATAGGGCTGCATCAGGCCATTGGAGGAATGGATTTTGACGACGCCGTTGCGGTCAGCGAAGGCTGTTTGGAGTTGGATTTTGCTGTCTGCAGGAAGGTAATATTTGATGCTGTAATCTTGCAGAAAGGGTTTGTCGAGGTGGATGGGTTGTTTGGTTTGAGCGAGGAGGTTCACGCCGCAAAACAAAAAGATGATAGCAGTTCTGATTGTTCCCATTTTTGCCTGGCTTTAATTTGAAACGAGTTTTTTCGGGTTAACAAGCACGTATTTGATGGATTTTTTATCCTGCGCCAAATGATACGAATAGGTCAGATGCAATAAACCATCCGGTGCCTGAATTAGACTTGGATACGAAAAACTCCCTTGCCCTGATGGTACATTTTCAAGCGCAGTTTTCCACTTCCAGGTTTTGCCCTCATCGTCTGAAAGGTACAAACTCAAGCGGTAACGCCCATCTTCAAGGTCATTGCCCACAAAAGCCCACTTGCCGTCCTGAAGCACCAGCAACTCGACACTGGCCGTGTTGGGAATCTCTGATTTTACCGCCGCCGTCCAGCTTTCGCCATAGTCACTGGATTCGCTGGTCTGCACACGGCCGGGCGCATCGCCACTGTCGCGCATCAAGGCCATCAGGTTGCCATTCTTTTTTTGCACGATTGCAGGCTGAATCGGCCCCCGTCCTACCAGCGGCAAACCGGGTCGCCAGGTGTTGCCCCGGTCTTCCGAGATGGCACAAAGGGAAAAATTAAACCCGTCGGAATACAGGGGCAAAATAATCCGGTTGCCCAACATGAGGGGTTTGATGCGGGTCATCCAACCGAAGCTTCTTTTGCTTGCATCCTGACTGGCCGCGATGATCATTTTATCGTATGATGGCGCATACTCGGCCCAACCCGCTGTGTTTTCCGGGAGTTCCTTCATTTTTTTGGCGACTTCCTGAGTAAAAGTGTCGCCGGGTTTGAGCAAAATATTGTCCTGCCAATTCCACAGGGGTGAGCCACTTTTCAGGTAGTCCGTAGAAGTGCGCAGCCTCAAGATTGATTGTTCCCATTTGTTGGCTTGCACTGCGATCCAGATCAAAAAGAGTTTGTTTTCCTGATTCAAAAAAAGAACCGGATTACAATCGGGAATATGTGGGGTGTCGGCCATCAGAAAGGGATCGCTCCAGGTAGTTTTGCCTTTTCCCAAGCGGGCTCCCATCAGTTTGACGTCATCGGCACTGCGTTCGCCACTGCCATAAAACCAGACGGCCAGCAAGTCGCCATTGGGCAAATACACCACACTGCTTGCGTGCACATGTTTGTCTTGCAAGGGGAAAAGCAGCAGCGATTTTTCGATGGCCGCAGGTTGAGCGATGCCGAAAGAAATGCTGAGGCAAAAGGTGATGTAGGGCAGTAAAAATGGCTTCATTGAGTCAGTTTGGAAAAAGTGTAATTGTGTGTTTAAAATTATGGGTTTTAGTGTAAATTGCCAGCAAGTACTTTGATTTTTCGCCCTATAAACCTACTCAGATGCACATCAGTCCTAAAAAAATCGGCCTATTCCTCGCGTTTTGTTTCGCAACGCTCGCAAGCAGCTTTTCCCAAACTGCTATCACTCCACAAACCGCGCTAAAAAGTTACCTGGCCAACAAGGACAAAACCTACCAATGGGAACTGAAAGATTCCACGACCCTCGGTAGTGTCAAGGCCTATCACTTGCTCCTGACCTCCCAAAAATGGCGGGAATACACCTGGCGGCACCAATTGACGGTCTTCATCCCCTCGGAAGCCAAATACGACGGCGCCCTACTGTTCATCACCGGTGGTTCAAACAAAGCCGAACAGCCCAACTGGAGCCAAGCCGACGGCCTGTGGGCGCCACTGGCGGGCATCGCCGATAAAAACAAGGGTATCGTGGCGCTGATCAAACAAGTCCCCAACCAGCCTTTGTATGGCGATTTGACCGAAGACGCCCTGATTTCCTATACCTTGCATCAGTTCAAAAAAGACAAAGATTACAGTTGGCCGCTGCTTTTTCCGATGGTCAAATCAGCGGTAAAAGCGATGGATGCGGTACAGGAATTCAGCAAAAAAAAGGCAAAAATTGGTGTCAATTCTTTTGTGGTGACAGGCGCTTCCAAACGCGGCTGGACCACCTGGCTTAGCGCAGCAATCGACGACCCAAGGGTAAAAGCCATTGCCCCCATGGTGATCGACATGCTCAACATGCCCGCCACGCTCAATTACCAGTTCCAAACCTACGGTGAATACAGCGATCAAATCGAAGATTACGTCAAATTGGGCATCCCTCAAAACACCGATACCGAAGATGGCAAAGCCATCACCGCCCTGATCGATCCGTATTCGTACCGCAGCAAGCTGAACGTTCCCAAAATGATATTCATCGGCACCAATGACGAATATTGGACCGTAGACGCCATCAAACATTACTACAATCAAATTCCGGGCAAAAACATGTTGCACTACGTACCCAATGCAGGCCACAACCTGGGCGGTGGCAAACAGGCCTTCGAAGCCCTCAGCGCGTTTTTTGGCACAACCATCATGAACAAGGAATATCCTTTTTGTACCTGGAGCATCAACGCTTCCGCGGCGGGTGTAGAGCTAGTGGTCAATGCCGTCACCACCGATCTGGTGGAGGCGACGCTGTGGTTCACCACCTCTAGCGACCGCGATTTCCGCAACAACCTCTGGCTGAATCGAAACATCAAACTGAATAGTCTGCCCACAGTGAAAGCTGCCTTGCCTTATCCCAAGAAGGGTTTTCAGGCGTTTTACCTGGATTTGAAGTACAAAGATCCGAATGGTGGGACGTACACAACGAGTACCAGGGTGTACGTGAGCGATGGGGAGAAGGTATTGTAGGAGTCGGAAAATTAACCCCTACCCCACCGCCACCTCAAACTGCCCACCCACATTTTCATAATCCCGAAAATCCACGGGCATCACGCCTGACACCCCTTGCTCCGCCATGTACACCCCATAAATGGTATCTACTGCCGCCATGGTCAGCTTGTTGTGGGTCACGATGATGAACTGTGAATCTTTGGAAAACTTCTTGATGATGCGGTTGAACTTGGTGATGTTGCCATCGTCCAGGGGGGCATCCACCTCGTCGAAGATGCAGAAGGGTGCGGGCTTCAAGAGATAGAGGGCAAAAAGCAGAGCCGTTGCCGTGAGCGTTTTTTCCCCACCAGAGAGCTGGCTGATCGTTTGCGGGCGTTTGCCTTTGGGTTTGGCTACGATTTCGATACGCGAATCCAGGGGGTTTTCAGGATCGAGTAAGATCAAGTCGCAGTTGTCGTCTTCGGTGAAGAGGCTGCGGAATACGTCGATGAAGTAAAGGCGTGCCTTTTCGAAGGCTTCCAGAAATTGCAGGGTGGCCGTTTCTTCAATCTCCAGGATGGTTTGTTCCAGCGATTTTTTGGCCGCCACGATGTCGTCGCGTTGCTGGGCGATGTTGTCGTAGCGCTCTTTGATTTCGGAGTACGCTTCGACCGCCAGGGGGTTGATTTCACCGTAGTTGTCGAGGCGTTTTTTGAGTTTGTCCACTTCCTCCTGCATCTCCGCTTCGGGGCGTTTGATGCTCGGTTCCTCGTTCAGGATGTCGTTGATGCCAATTTCAAACTCGATGCGCAGGCGCTGCGAGATGGAGCTGATTTCAAACTTGACGTCGTTGAACTTGTCTTTCAGGTTGTTGATCAGCACCTGCAAGTCTTGCTGTTGGCGGGTCAGCTTGCGCAGGCGGTCTTCCATTTCCACCATGCCCGTGCGGGCTTTGAAGTAGATTTGCTCCGCTTCGGTGAGTGAAGACTCGTGGGTGCCGCGTTCGGCGTAAGCCTCTTGCAGCGCAGTGGCCAGGCGCAACAACTCGTCGTTGACCAGCGAAATTTCCCGATCCGCGGTGAGGATGCCCTGCTGGTTTTGTTGCAGGGCGTTTTTGGTGTCGGTGATTTGTTTTTCACGGAAAGACAATTCCTGCTGAAAAGTGGTCACCTTATTTTGCTGGCGGATGAACTGGATGTTCTTCTCGTTGTACGCCGCCGAAGTCTGGCTGAGTTGATCGGCCATTTGGCGGAAACTGCCATCCGTGTGCGAGATTTTTTCCTTGACGGCGTCCAGTTCCGCGTTGCGCTGGTTGAGTTGTTCGTCGATCCCACGCACCGCTTGCGTTAACTCCAGGATGCGTTTTTCAATCAGTTCGCGGCGGTTGGCCACTTCCTGAATCAGGGATTCGAAATTGGACAAACTGGTGGACAGTGACACTTTTTCCTGGGCCAGTTTGTTCAAAATGCTGCGCTGCTGCTGCATTTCCAGATCCGGGCGTTTGGCTTTCAGGGCATCCACCCGTTCTTTGAGGTTGAAGGAAGTAGTCGACAGGCGGTTTTCCTCCTGTTCGGCTTTTTTGATCGCTTCTTCCAGTACTTCGAGGTTCTTCTTGCGGCCAATTTTTTTGCCCTCAAACAAGCCGATTGAGCCTCCCGATACGCTGAAGCGGCGCTTGATGATGCGGCCGCTACGCGAAAGCACCACCACATCCTGTTCGGGTAAAGCCCCCTGGATCTCCTCTTTTTCGGTGAGCAATACGTTTTCGAGCAAGTAACCCACCAGATTGCGGTACGCGGGGTCGGTTTGCACCAATTCCATGGCCATCTTCGTCTCCGGGAAGAGGGTCATCGGCATTTGGTAGTCCTTAAATGCGTCGAGCACGAAGAAATTGGCCTTGCCCTTTTGGGTTTTGCCCAAAAGTTCAATGGCAAAATAGGCCTCCGCCAGGTTGTTGACCACGAAGTAGTTGAGGTAGGGTTCGAGGAAGTTTTCGATGGCGACGCGGTACTCCTCCCCGACGTAGATCAAGTCCGAGAGCAAGGGCGCGCCTTTGTCCCAATCCTTACTTTTGACCAAATACTGGATGGATTCCGGGAAACCTTCCAGGTTTTCCACCATACTCTTGGTCAACTTGAATTCGTTGCGTTTGGCGTCGAGGTCGCGGCGTACGCGGGCAATTTTTTGGGTAATTTCGCTTAATTCGGCCTCGCCTTTTTGCAAATCCTGCTGGCGTTTTTCTTCCGCTTGTTCCAGGCTGGCCACCACCTCATGTTGGGTATGTTCCTGTTTTTCCAGTTCCAGTACTTTGTTGCGCAAGCCCGCCACCGATTCCTGGCGTTGGCGGATTTCGGCGTCGTTGCGGTTGATGTCCTGGTTGTTGTTGTCAATCTGATTAAGGCTGATCGCTTTTTGCTTTTCCAGTTCGTTGATGGCGCGCTCCAGGCGTTGTTGTTCCTGCACCACCACGTCGAGGTCGGCTTTCATGGTGCTGTGGCCGCCGCGAATTTTGTCGAGTTGTTGTTCGGCGGTTTCCAGTTCTTGTTCCAAACGGGCTTCTACCCGTTTTTCCACGTTCAGCTCTGAGCGGTAGTGCTTGATGTCTTCTTCGAGTTGCACAATACGGCCTTGCGCTTGCTGGATATCTTGCTCTTGTTTGAGGCGGTTTTGCTGCACAAACTGGAGTTTTTGCTCCAACATGCGGCGGTCGTTTTCCATACCCCGGATGCGCCCGACGAGGCTATTGAGGTCGCGCTGGCGCTCGGAAAGGGCCTTTTCTTTGTCCAGGTGGGTAAGACGTTCCTTTTCCAGGGCGGCTTCCAGATTGAGGCTTTCTACGTCGATCTGGCGGTATTTGTCCTGCTCCAGGTCGATCTGGCTTTGCAGACTCTTGTGTTTGTCTCTCAGCCCTCCCACCTTGATCAAGGCCAGGGCCACGCTGAGTTCCTTGTATTCTTCCTTGAGTTCGAAGTATTTCTGGGTGCGTTTGGCCTGTTTTTCCAGCGATTTGAGGTTGCTTTCAATTTCGGCCAGCAGGTCTTCTACCCGATCCAGGTCTTCGCTGGTGCTTTTGAGTTTGCTGAGGGTTTCTTTTTTGCGGAGTTTGTATTTGGATACCCCAGCCGCTTGTTCGAACATCTTGCGGCGCGAGTCTTCTTTGTCTTCCAGGATGTCGTCCACCATGCCGAGGGCGATGATGGCGTAAGAATTGGAGCCGATGCCCGTGTCGAGAAACAGTCCGGTGATGTCTTTGAGGCGGCAGGTTACGCCGTTGAGGCGGTATTCACTTTCCCCACTGCGGTAGAGCATACGGGTGATGGTCACAGCGTTGTATTCGGTAGGCAGCAGGTTTTTGGTGTTTTCAAAAGTCAGGGAAACCTGGGCAATTCCGGCGGGTTTGCGCTTTTTGGTGCCGTTGAAGATGACGCTCGACATTTGGTCCAAACGCAGTTCCCGGCTGCTTTGCTCACCCAGCACCCAACGGATGGCGTCCACCACATTGGATTTTCCGGATCCATTGGGGCCGACAATGCCAATCACATCCGCCCCAAAGTTGATGACGGTGGGGTTGGCAAAACTTTTAAAACCTTTGATTTCGAGACTCTTCAGACGCATAATAATGGGTTAGTTGAGAAGTTGAGCGGTTGAGGAGTTGAGGCTACCGCAGCGACTTGCACCTCGACTCCACTTGGCGACCGTGTCGCTCGCGATAGCCTCAACTCCTCAACCGCTCAACTTCTCAACAGAAACAAGCTTACAAAGATACGCTATCACTTTTCACCCAGTTCTTGATAAGTTGGCGAGTTATCCACATTGGGTGTTGGTATACAGAGAAGTTTTACACGCTTAAACAACTACTTTGTTTAAAGCACAAGTGCTTCTCTTCAACTCTTCAACCTTTCAACTCTTCAACTTTTTCACACCACTGCCCGAAAACAATCCAACAACACATCAAAATCATCCGACGTATTGTACACATTCGGTGCTACCCGGATGGCATTGCCACGGGTAGACACATACACCCGGCGTTTTTTGAATTCGGCTTGCAGGCGTTCCATGTTCATTTCGGCTGGTAAGCGCACGCCTACGAGGTGATGCGCCAAATTTGCTTGAGGTTCAATTTGACACCCCATCTCCCGCAGGTCTTCCAGGGCATTGGCACCAATCCGCTGGCAATATTCCTGGATATTCGCTACGCCCCAATCCAGGAGCTGGGTAATGGCAGCAGACAACATGGGGGCCAGCACAAAATTGCTTTGTTCACCCATCATATAGCGGCCCGCCAGGGGCTTGTATTCGTCCTGATAATTAATCAGGCTACTAAAATCTTCGCTGTTGTGGCGGTTGATCCAGTTTTCTTCGATCGGGATGCCGCCGTCAAAACGCGGCCCATAGTAGGCCACACCGAGCGAATAAGGCCCCATCAGCCATTTGTAGCCCCCACAAACCAGGGCATCCACGGGGACTTCACTGACATCCAGGGGCAAAGCACCCACTGACTGTGTCCCATCAATCACCAACAGAGCACCAAACTCGTCGGTACGGGCGCGGATGCGCTTGAGGTCGTACAAGGTGCCATCGGCCCAATGGACGTTGCCCAGAGCCACCATCACCGTGTTGGCATCGATGGCGTTCAGGATCGCTTCGTTCCAGGCTAACATCCGGTTGGGACCATCTGGCGCTTTTACCACCCGCAATTCCGCACCATTGTCGGAAACCAGGCGTTGCCATGCGTAATAATTGCTGGGAAACTGTTCTTCGGCCACCACAATGTGTTGTCCTGGTTTGATTTTCAGGTTGCGGGCTACCGTGGCAAGACCGTAGGATGCCGAGGGAATTACCGCTATCCGGTCTTTTTCGGGTGTGTTGATCAGGCGGGCAAAAAGGGTTTTTAGTTCTTCGCTGGGCTTAAAAAAATCCTCCGGTTTGATCGACCAAGGCTGGCTTTTGCGGCCCACCATTTCGCGGCCTAACATATCCAGTTGCTTCAATTGTGGCGACATGTAGGCACAATTGAGGTACGTGATTTCTTCGGGAAAATTAAACAGTGATTTTTGACAACTCAACATGGCTTGGAAAATTAGAAGGACATGGGATAAAAAATAGTCATAAAAGTCTGCGAAATTATAAAAATCCAGTACAGTTTAGAGAAATATTACTACTTTTGATCAAGGTTTTAACTTTAGGGGCAAATTATTCTACCTACCATTTTCAATAATCCATTGTGGTTCAAGTACATTCTGTCGCATCCTGCGCAACGGATTCGTACAACATTTAACATAATGCCCATGAACAACCGATTCAAACCTGAAAAGCCCCCGCTTTTCCTTTTTTTTTGTCCAAAAATCCAATTGCTGCTTTTGCTGCTGGGCTTGGCCCTGCGCCTGTCGGCTCAAGAAGTCCCAGAAAAAAAGGGGCTGATCCGCTTTAGGGAGTGGCAATATGCGCTTGGCGTTACCCTGGGCACTAAAGGTGCTGGAGCAGATATGGCTTTTCGAGTGCGCCCCCACTGGCATTTGCGTGCTGGGCTCAATTATCTGCAAGGCAGTTTTGGTCAACAACAATTCGACCTTGGCGGTTTTGGCCTCAGCGACAACACCTGGCTGTTTACGGGAAAAATCCGCCAGCATTCCGCTGAACTGATGGTCGATTACGCGGTAATTCACGAACAAGTCCGCTTGGTGGCTGGACTGGCCATTCAACCGGCCAACCGCATTACCGGGAATTTTGTGCTCCGCGATTCGGTACAGTTCAATGAAGTGCGAATAGCCGCCGCAGAATTGGGGCAAATTGACGCTAGTATCGACTATCCGCGTTTATTTTCACCTTATCTGGGAATTGGGTTGGGACGGATGGTACCTTGGCGGCGCTTGAGCGTCGGCCTCGACGCTGGTGCCTATTTTCGGGGCAAACCCAATGTTGATTTACAGGCTACAGGATTACTGCAAACCAATGAAAACAACCGCACTGCTTTGCAGAACAACCTCCAAAACAAACGCATTTGGCCCGCGCTGAACCTACGGCTAGGCTTGCGATTTTTGTAAACGATCACATCTGACCTCCCATGAAATACCGTACCTTATACCTTCTTTTCCCAATATTATTTTTGAGCAGTGCTTGTGATAAGGCCCTGGATCAATTCAAAGACGACGCGCTGGACGGCCTGCAATTTGAGGTCAGCACCGGCGTATTGCACCAACCCCTGACCTTACAAATGCTCGATGAATTGAGCGGAGCCCCCGCAGAAGGGGTCAGTGTGGAATTGTTGAGCAGCGATTTTTCAACGATCTACACCAACAGTGGCAGCAAAAACCTACGGCTGCAAGGTGGACTGCTCACCCTGGGCACACTCAAGCGGGAAGCGCCCAGTGAAAGTGCCCCCCGTAAAGTACGGTTCCGTTTCAAATCCACGGGCTATTTCACCCGTGAAGAAGAATACTTGTTGAGTGACACTGTGGGCATTTTAGCCACGGTCTGGATGCGGCCGATGCGCAGTTCCGAACACATTGGTATGGCTGAAAAAACCTTGTCCACGCAAAGAACGGAGGTCATCAACTTGAACACTCAAAACCTACAGGGCAGTCTACAAATTGATCCTTATGTTGAGTTTCGTCAGGGCAATACCAGCCTCAATGGCCCTATTGCCCTCAAATTGATGGTCATGCCGGGAACGGCAGCCAACAAAAACCACCTGGAATCCGCCCTCATCCGCGCGCCTTTTCGCAAGTCCGATGGGAACATCGGAAAGCTCAACCTCAATCCGGTAAGTCTTTTTGATTTTTATGCCAGTGCCCATGGCGACGCCGCCGATCACTTGAGTTTTCCAGCAGCATTCAGTATTCCGATTGATCCCAACCTCTACAATCCCCTGAGTAAATCCCGCATTAAAGTTGGCGATTTGATCCCGGCATTTTGGCAAAATCCAGCTGAGGGAATCTGGCAAGCCCGTGGTTTTGCGACCATCAGCAACAGCCGGGGCAAACTGGAGGCCGTGATGCCTCTGGCTTATACTGGGCGCTGGGCATTGGGTTTCATGGAGTTATGGCCCGAAGAGCAAATCTCCGAGCTTTGTCAGGTTTTTATCACGGTGCAAGCCGATGTACCTGATACCCTGGAAGGTGTGTATTACCGCGCTGAAAAACCCGTGTATTTTCGGTATACCCAGCGGGCCAGTATGAATTTCATGCAAGTGTTCCCCAGTTGCCGCACGGGGCAGGGTTTTGACATGGATGCGCTGGTACGCTCCGCAAAAGAACAAACCCAAAATTATTACATACAACAAGACAGCAACGTGTTTGCGGAACTCAGTTTTCAACCTAAAGTCAGTGTATTTGTAATTCAACCTTTGCCCATTTGTCCAGAGTACAACTTCAATGAAAAAAACAACATCCCCATCACAATCAATGCCGATGAAGCTACTGAGGGTTGGTTGTATTATCAAATTGGCAGCAGCAGCGGCTATCGTTTCATGCGCCTGATCAAAGGCATCAACAACATCCAGGTGGCTCACCCCCGCAATCCATTGTTTACCCCGGGTGGTTTTTATGGTGCACAGGCGCAGTTCACTTTTTTTTATGAGGAAGGTTGTCAGTTACGGAGCAGTACGCGTAGTTTTCCCGCTTGCGAGGTCTTGACCCAAGGGGCACTCTTGCGGGTGCGTCCTACTCAAAGCCTGGTTTTTTCCAGTGCCGATTTGAGCATCAATGCCAATTGTGGGGGCAGTTACCAACCCGCTATCCGTCCTACGCTGCCCATTTTTTACCGCAGTGCCTGCAATAGTGCCTCGGACCTGCCCTACAAAAAACTGGGCGATTTCCAGGCGGGTACTATTCTCGAGAATTTACCGCTCCGCCTCGGCGAACGTTACGATTTCAAAATCCAATACGGCAGCGGGTTACAGGAGTTTCAGGGCATTCGGCTCAGCGCGGATTCGCTGGGTTTTGGAAAATTTTACACGATGAGCAAAAACGGGCGGATACGGGTGCATTTTGGGGAAGTGGAGCTGCCGGAGGGGGTTTGTAATTTGGTGAAATAAAAGTTTACGCTACACGTGGCGACCTTATTTCACCACTTATTCGCGCGGATTCACACAGATTTTAGGTAGGTCTCGCTGGCTTTTTTCAAACGCATGGCCATCCGCTTGCGCAGCAAACGAGGCGCCAGTACTTCAATGTCTTCTGCAAAGCCCAAAAACTCCCGTTCCAACTCCAGATTTTGAATCACTTCAATAGAAAAAACGGTGCTTCCATCTTCGCGTTGCTCCACTATTTGTTGTGAGTGGTGAAAGGGTTTGGTTTGTACATAAGGGGATTGATCGGCGCTCACCCAAAACTGCACCGTAATCGTTTTTTGTCCCCTGGTTTTGGTCACCCCAATGGCATCTTGCAGCCAATTTGCATCCAGTTCAGGATCAAAACGGAAGGCTGGGGTGTCAATTGGTTCAAAAGACTTGATGCGATCCAAGGCAAAAATTTGGGGATGTAGCCGGTCATCACGCATGCCCAATACAAACCAACGATTGCGGAATTCTTTCAACAAATGGGCATGTAACACAATGGTTTGTGGCACCATGGCTTTAAAAGATTGGTATTCCACTTTCAACACCCTTTGCTCCACAATGGCCGCGTAAATTCCCTCCAAATGGGCCAGTCCTTTTAATTGTTCATTTTTTTCAAAATCAATCAAAGGGCGCTGGTTCGTTTTCACCATTTGAATCTTGTGTTGGAGACGATTGACCATGTCGTCCACTTCCCTAAAATGGGTAAAACCTTTGAATTGGCGCAATATGCCCACCACCTCGTTGAGCGTATTCAAATCCTGTTGGGTCAGCGGAATGTTGGCAATGCTGTATTCGGGGTCTTCATACGTATAGTACTTTTTGTCCAATACCACAATCGGGGCGTTGTAGCCCAGTTTTTCGGAACGCATCAATTGAATGTCCAGTTGAATGGCACGGCGGCTCACCCCTTTGCGAATTCCTTCGTACTCATACAAGGCATCTGAACAGGCCTCGATCAAGTCCTCCAAAGTCCATTTGCGGTTGCGTCTGCGCAAACAAGCGTCGATGGTTTTGTATCGAACAAGGGCGTTGCGGTTTACTGGCATAAAATATTTTAAAGTTAAAAAACTGTAATTCAATTATTTACTCGATTTTAAAAAAATATTTTCACAAAAATACGACCTATTTTTTTACTGCGCAAAAAGATTGCGCAGTAGCCTCCCAACTTTGTGTCATCAAAAGCGAACAACGCAAAACAATCATTTAATCATCCAAAGCCTTTTATCATGTTATTCAACGTAAAAGCTAAAAACAAAAACCGTACGGCCAACCACGAAGGCGCTGAGGCTTGGAAAATGACGCCTGAGTTGGAGTTGTACAGTGCCGTGGTTACATCCACCTTAAGCGATAAATACTACGAAAAAGGTGGGGCACGAGTAGAACGTATCCGGGAGTTGATTAGCCGGGTAGATCCTGAATTTGTGGCAAAACTGGCTGTTTATACCCGCGAAAACATGTATTTACGCAGCATGCCACTCGTGTTGACGGTTGAACTGGCCCGTTTGTACCAGGGCTACGGATTAAACCTGATCAGCAAAACCGTGACTCGGGTGATCCAACGCGCCGATGAAATCACCGAATTGTTGGCTTATTACCAATTGGTGAACGAACGCAAGGGGAGCAAAAAACTGAACCGTTTGTCCAAACAAGTGCAAAAAGGTTTGGCCGATGCTTTCAACAAGTTTGACGCTTATCAATTTGCCAAATACAACCGGGTGGGTTCAGAAATCAAACTGCGCGATGCTTTGTTTTTGACGCACCCAAAAGCGATTGACACTGCTCAACAGGCCATTTTTGATCAGATTGCCAAAAATGAGTTAGCCGTGCCATACACCTGGGAAACCGAATTGTCGGCTTTGGGTCAGGTCGTGTTCAAAGATGAAACCCAGAAAAAAGCTGCTTTTCGCCAAAAATGGGAAGAACTGATCAACAGCGGAAAATTGGGCTACATGGCCTTGTTGCGCAACTTGCGGAACATCATTGAGGCAGGTGTGTCGACCAAGCACTTTGAAATGGTGTGTGCTACGATAGCCAACCCAACCCAAGTGGCCAAAGCCAAACAATTGCCATTCCGTTTCCTGGCTGCTTACCGCGAATTGTTGACCATCAAAGACCAATACACCAACGCTACCTTGGCTGCTTTAGAAAATGCCGTGAAGGCGAGTGTCGTTAACATGCGTGGTTTTGGTATGGACACCAAAGTGGTGATTGCCTGTGACGTATCGGGTTCGATGCAAAAATCAATTTCGCCAAAAAGCAAAATTTTGAATTACGATATTGGTTTGATGTTGGGTATGCTCTTGCAATCCAAATGCCGAAACGTACAAGCAGGTATGTTCGGTGATACCTGGAAAATTGTCAACATGCCTACCCAGAACATCTTGTCCAATGTGCAAGAATTCTATCGGCGCGAAGGTTCAGTAGGTTACGCTACCAATGGTCATCTGGTGATCACCGACTTGTACCAGCGACGTGAGGTGGTGGATAAAGTGATGTTGTTCACCGATGTGCAAATGTGGGATACCCGCGGTGAAGGCCATATCGCAACCGAATGGCGTCGTTACCGCAAGGAGATTGCACCAAACGCCAAGTTGTACTTGTTCGATTTAGCGGGTTTGGGTACCACGCCAATTGATTTTAAGCAGAACGAAGGCGTATACCTGATTGCAGGTTGGTCGGACAAGATTTTTGACGTACTGGCGGTTTTGGATCAAGGTCAACAAGCCGTAGAAGTGATCAACAACATCGAATTATAAAAACAAAACTACCAGAGGCAGGCGACAAAGCAGGCCTCCGGTAGTAAAAAATTAACCCCCAGAATGCATGAACCGTGCCGTAGAAAAGAGTTTCTTCGTTTGGGCGTCAATACGTGGGTTCGAATCCTGCCCCATTTGGGTCGTCTAGTGGTTAAGACGTGACGGTAAGTTTCTTTTCGTTTTTTGCCGGTTTATTTAAAAAAGCTTGAAAGTGCCGTAGAATAGGGTTACTTCGCTGAT
>Ga0209717_1002195_pt1 | contig 19212 bp, 13 predicted proteins | sample AD_UKC048_MetaG_FD_184418 | JGI IMG/M metagenome (GOLD analysis project Ga0209717, IMG submission 184418) | Active sludge microbial communities of municipal wastewater-treating anaerobic digesters from USA - AD_UKC048_MetaG (SPAdes) (version 2) | ecosystem: Engineered > Bioreactor > Anaerobic >... | reverse complement strand
GCGGGAAAAACAGCAAGGCAAAACCCAGCGCCAGAATCAGGGCAGCCACTGCGCCAGCGACCAGCACGCTCCGGATTGACCGTGCATACAACTGGTCGCTCCAGCGGCCGATCAGTGGGTCGATGAACGCGTCAAACAACCGCGCACCCAGCAGCACCGCGCCCAGTGTGGCCAGTGGCATGCCAAATTCACGTGCGTAGTGGTTGGGCAAAATCACATAGAGCGGCAAAGCCACAAAAGCAAGCGGCAGGCCCAGCAGACCGTAGCGCAAACCCTGTTGAGTTGTGAACGCGCCTAGTGTTGTCATGGGGTGGCTTGGGCCAACAAGGCCTGACGAAGGCGGGGCTCGGAGGTGTCGGGCAGTAGCCAGATGCCAAAGAACAGGCGCGCAAATTCAACGTCGCGAATGTCCCCGGTGGGCTGGCCATTGGTCAGGAACTGCGCGCCCACGCCGGGCCGGTTGACACCCGATATCCGGTCGCCAGTCTTGACAGCGGGGAAGGCGTCGCGCATGGCGCGTTCCCACTGTTGGGCCCGGGTGCTCGAGATGCTTTGCAGGCGTCGCATCTCGTCAAGCGAGCGGCGGGCGATATCTTCGCCACTGAAGTCACGCAGGTAGGTCAGCTCCAGCGCGAATGCGTGCCGCTCGTATTCCGCGGCCTTGAAGCCCGGCGTGACCCACAGGCTGGCGTTGTACACGTCAAAGCCCCAGTACGTTAGTTTGGAAGAGCCAGCCAAGGTGGCTGAGGGTAAAGCCCCTCGCAGCTCCACAGGCACGGTTTGGGCTGAATTTTGCATGCTAAAAAGCATTGAAGCCCCCGCCAGTATTGCGTGAGCGGCTATATGTTTCATAGTGATGCCTTGACCAGTGTGTATTGCACCAGATCAATGTTGGCCTTGTCGAACGCGGCTTCGCAGTAAGCCAGGTAAAACTCCCAGATGCGCATGAAGCGCTCGTCAAAGCCCAGTGCCAGGATTTGCGGGCGCTTGGCCAGGAACGCATCGCGCCAGCGTCGCAAGGTTTCGGCGTAGTCCTGACCAAAGGCGAATTCGTCTACCACCAGCAAGCCTGCTGCAGCCGCCTCCCGCCGGAATTCTCTTGGGCAAGGCAGGCAACCGCCGGGAAAGATGTATTGCTGGATGAAGTCCGTGGAACTGATGTAGCGCTCAAACAGCGCGTCGTCGATCACGATGCTCTGGATGCAGGCGCGGCCGCCGGGTTTGAGCAGTCGGCTCACGGTCTGGAAGTAAGTTGGCCAGTATTCGCGGCCCACGGCTTCGACCATCTCGATCGAGCAGATGGCATCAAACGGCCCATCGGTGATGTCACGGTAGTCCTGCAAACGCAGGTCCGCTGTTTGTCCCGGCCCGCTGGGCACGGAAAATCTGGCCAGGCGCTGGTTGGCAAATGCCAGCTGCTCGGTGCTCAGCGTCACGCCGGATAGCGTGGCTCCAAATTCGGTGGTGGCCATCTCGGCCAGCGCGCCCCAGCCGCAGCCAATTTCAAGCACCCGGTCGCCGGGTTTGACGTGGGCCATGCGTAAGGCCCGGCGCACTTTGGCGAGCTGCGCGTCGCGCATGGGCTGGGTGTGACCTTCTTCAAACCAGGCGGACGAGTAGTTCATCGTGTCGTCCAGCCACAACTCATAAAACGCATTACCAAGGTCGTAATGCGCGTGGATGTTTTTCTGGCTGTTGGTTCGCGTGTTGCGGTTCAGCAAGTGTTTGATGCGGTACAGCAGGCGCCCGGCCCAGGTGCCGTAAATTACGTCTTCAACCTCTTGCCGGTTGGCGATGAATACCTTGAGCAGATCGGTCAGGTTGGGGGTGGTCCAGTCACCAGCGATATAACTTTCTGCAAAACCGATGTCGCCTGACTTGAGCGCAGCACTGCATACGTTCCAGTTGCGCAGCGTCAGGGCGGCAGCAGGTGCCTCTCCGTGTGCCACGACGTGGTCGGGATGTGTGCCGAAGTATTGCATGGAGCCATCGGGCAATTGCACAGTGAGCGAGCCGTGGCGCAGGCGCTGTAGCAGTTTGAGCGCGGTGCGGGCTGCCGCAGGCGCGCCTTGCGGGATCGAAAAAGCGGAGGCGGTGGTGGTGTTCATGGGCAGGTTGTGGAGGTACAGGTCACTTGGTCACAAATGCATCGGGCGGCATGGGTTTGCTGAAGAACTTCACACGTTTGGTCCAAAGACGCAATGCCTGCAGATGGATATGAAAGACCACACCCAGCGTCATTGCGGGATAGCGCCACAGCGCTTTGCGGATGGACGCGCGTGTGACAGGCTCCAGTGAGCCGCTCACACTGGTTTGCAGCAGCGCGCCGAGTGCGTCGTCGTAGTCAATACGGGCCACGGTTTTTTCCTCGCCGTCGTGCGTGGCGCGCATGAAGCGGAACCGGTAGCCGCCTTCAACCTTGCAAAACGGTGAGACGTGGAAGGCTTTGGCCGCAAGCAATTCAGTGCCGTACTGCGGCGTGTCCAGCAGATAACAATGACGCTCACCGAACGTGTTGTTGACCTCCACGACGATGGCCCGTAGCGACCCACCATCGTCATCCGCGTGGCGATGGCAATACCAGAAACTCACCGGTTTGAATGCGTAGCCCAGCACGCGTGGGTAGCAGTGCAACCAGACTTCACCTGTGGCATCCAATATGCCATCCCGTTGCAGCAGTTCATCCAGCCAGCCGATGGCGCCACCCTGCTCTGGAGTGCGTCCGTCGCCGTGGTCACGGTCAAAAAAACTTAAGAGTGCGTGGCGATTCAGGGCCAGTGGTCCTTGTACCGCTGCAGGGTTGTGCCGCAGGGAGCGCATGGGCAACATCAGGAAATAGGTCGCGTAGGTGAAGGCGTTGTGCGCGGGGCGCAACCGCGTGTGACGCACCTGGCCGAAGCCGATCAGCGGAGTGGCCGGTTTTTGCGTCATGCCGCCACCGCCAGCGAGTGCATGACCTGACGCGCCGCCCGGTATTCCCCGATCTCGCCCAGCAGCAGCCGGGCCACGCCCAGACCTGCCTTCAGGCCGTCTTCGTGAAAACCGTAGCCCATCCACGCGCCGCAGAAATAAGTGTCCTGCTGCCCCTGCAGTTGCGGTATCTGGCCTTGCGCCTTGGTGGCTGCCAGATCGAAGACGGGATGTGCATAGTGGTATTCACCCATGACGTGACTACGCGGGATCTCGCGCAATGGATTCAACGACACCACCACAGGTTGCTGCCAGGGCAGCGGCTGCAGCATGTTGAGCAGGTAATGCAGGCAAACCTGGCTGGATTCCCGGTCGGCATGCACGGCACGCTCGTAGTTCCACGCCGCCCAGGCAGCCCGCTTATCGGGCAACACCGACGCATCGGTGTGCAGCACCGCACGGTTGGCGTGGTATCGGATGGCGCCCAGTGTGCTGCGTTCCTGAGTGGTGGGGTCGCACAACAGGGCCAGCGCCTGGTCCGAATGGGTGGCCAGCACCACCTTGTCAAAACGTTCGGTTGCACCGTCTGTGAAAATGCGCACACCACCCCCCTCGCCAGCAGGCAGCCGCTCGATCCGGCGCACGGGTGTATTCAGGCGTTTGTCTGCGATGCCGGCGATGATCTTGTCCACGTATTGTCTGGCACCGCCTTTGACGGTCCACCACTGCGGGCGATTGCTTACCTGAATCAGCCCGTGGTTGTGGCAAAACCGGATCATTGTAGATACCGGAAACCGCAGCATCTGATCGGTCGGGCAACTCCAGATGCAGCCCATCATGGGTAGGAAATACCAGTCGCGAAATTCGTTGCTGAAACGATGGTCACTCAGAAATTCACCCAGAGGCTGATTGAGCTGTTCTTCCCGGCTGCCTCCGGCGATCCCCGTGCACAGCGCGTTGAATCGGGTCAGGTCACGCAGCATGCGCAAAAAGCGCACGTTTAACAAGTTATTGCGTTGGGCGAACACGGTGTTCAGGCTGGAGCCACTCCATTCCAGCTTGCGATCCCCATCGGGCGCCTGCACGGAGAACGACATGTCTGACCGCGCTGTTTCCACTTCCAGTTCGGCGAACAGGTTGATCAGGTTGGGGTAGGTGCGCTCGTTGAATACCAGAAACCCGGTGTCAACGCCAAAGGTTTGAGGTATGCCTGTTTCTGCGGCGGGCAATGTGATGTCTACAGTGTGGGTGTGGCCGCCAAAGTAGTCGCCTGCTTCAAACAAGATGATGTTGGCCTTGCCTTTCAGGGTATGGGCGACTGCTAGTCCGGAAATGCCAGAGCCGACGATGGCGACCTTCACGGCCACGGCTCCTGACAGAAAGTGTCAAGGAAAGTTGCCGCGAAGCGCCCCGAAACGAACAAGGGGGAGGAGGAGAAAAACCGCCTCAGGGTTGTGCCCGGGCTAAAAGCGCCGGCACGGCTTCGCAGCAGAAAAACATAGATGGGTCCAAAGCGATCCCATCTGCTACAGACGCCAGTTCTGACTCTGGCTCCCGGCCTGGAGTTCCCCGCCGGGGCTACCGATGTTGAAACATGTTTTAAATACGGACTTGTACGCATGAGACATATTATATACTTGTCGGTATAAAAAAGACTAGTCAGTAATTTTGCAGTGTGCCCAAGGCAGTTTGCCGGCTGTAGCGTGGAATGAATCCGGCGCGCGTAACCTTGCGCATGCTTCTGTGAAGCACCAGCATTTGTAATGGTTTATTCATGCTGGCAAACTAGAATCAATTCGTATGACTGCAGTAAAAGAGACATCAACCCAAAGGCACACCATGCTTTACCCTGAACTTTTCAGACAACTCGAATCTGTTCGTTGGGACATGGAGAAAGACATTCCCTGGAGCGCGTTTGATGCCACCAAACTGACGGACGAGCAGGCACAAACCATCCGGATGAACGCGATTACCGAATGGTCTGCACTGCCCGCGACAGAGATGTTCCTGCGCGATAACCGGGAAGACTCCGATTTCTCGGCTTTCATGTCAATCTGGTTTTTTGAGGAGCAAAAGCACTCGTTGGTGCTGATGGAATACCTGCGGCGTTTCCGCCCGGAGCTGGTTCCTACCGAAGATGAGCTGCACGATGTTCGGTTTGAGTTTGATCCGGCGCCTGCGCTGGAGACCCTGATGCTGCATTTTTGCGGCGAGATACGCCTGAATCACTGGTACCGCCGCGCCAGCGAATGGCACACTGAGCCCGTTATTCAGAACATTTACACCAAGCTTAGCCAAGATGAAGCGCGCCATGGTGGCGCCTACTTGCGTTACATGAAGCGGGCCATCAATACCTTTGGTTTGGAGGCTAAAACCGCTTTCGCCAAGGTGGGCGTGTTGATGGCCAGCGCCAGGCGGACGGCGCAGGCGCTGCACCCGACCAACCTGCATGTGAACAAGATGCTGTTCCCGCGCGACACCATTCAAAGCCGGTTGCCCAATCCCGAGTGGCTGGAGCACTGGCTCGACAAGCAGATCAACTTCGACGCCGTGTGGGAGACCAAAGTGGTCGAGCGTATCCTGCACAACATGAGCCTGTTGCTGGACCGCAGTTTTTCCACGGTGCAAGAGCTGAACAAATACCGCAAGGAACTGGCCCGCGAGCTGGGCGTTGCGCTGAAGCCCGGCGTTCTACCAGGGGCGGTCTGAAGCCGTTGGCAGCGTCAGCGGCATGAGTCGCTCCAGATTGATCTTGATCTTCACATCCCGCTGGGAGACACTGGCCACGATGTGGTAACTGGGCTGGCTGGTGTCCCGGGTGCTGTTTTCCAGTGTGGGCATGCCTTCGCGATTGACCAGCACGGCGACCTTGGGTGTTGCTGCATTAAGTCCCCTGCGAACCACCACCCCGATTTCACCGGTGGCCAGGCGCACGAATGAGCCCGGCGAATAGACCCCCACGGTTTTGATCAGTGCCGCACCTGCATCGTCAATGGCTTTGTTTTCGTCGAAGTAGCTGGCCTGCATGGCCACCGCGGGAGAAATGGGCAGACGGGACGCGCGGGGTGCCAGAGACGCGGCGAACAGATCAGCACGTTGTATCAGGCGGCCCATCTGCTGACCCAGTGAACGCGACTGTAGGGTGCCGGGTGCCTTGTTGTGGTGCTCGCGAACGGCTTCCAGCCAGGTGTCATCACTCACACCCAGCTCCTGAAGTAGCGCTACCGAGCGGGTGGGGTGTTCGTCAACGACCTTGCGTTGCGCCTGATTGGGCGCTTCCATCTGCAATGCCAGACGGTCCTGCAGTTCGATCATGCCCACATTCATCGTGAGCGCCGCTTTGCAGATGGTGGCTTCCATCTCGGGCGACCACTTCAATACTTCGCGCACTGCGAGCCCACACATCACACTGACCAGCATGGCTTCCGTGGCACTGTACAACCGGGGCTCGGTGGCTGACAGGTAAATCAGGGCGAATAGGGCGCCGTCCGGATTCCGGTGCGAATGGTGGCTCAGGCTGGCCTGCAGCTTTTCCAGACGCTCCAGAAAGTGGGCGGGGTTGTGGTCGCGCAGCAGGGCGTTGGTCTGCATCTGCAGGTCAAGCCAATTGGGGCCGTCGTCTGACGAAACCCGTGGTGTGTCCAGATCACTAGTGGAAATCTGAGCGACTGCAATCTGCCCCAGCGGCTTGTCCTGGCGAACCAGAGCGTGCAATTTGCCCACATAGGCCCGATGGTGGCTCTCCGACTCCGTGACGTCCACGTACAAGTGGAAACCTCGTCCAACCATCGCCTGCAGATCACCGCGAGACTGAACCACAAAGCCTTTGTTGGCCAGCAGGCGGCCATCTTCACCCCGAAGCGAAAAAGGGAGCGGGTGTCCGATCCGGACGGACTCGACATTGACGGTAATGAGATTCATGAGTTTGGCGGCAACATGTCCTGTCATCGACACATCGCAGCCAAGCTTGAGGCGGTGAACACCCGAATACCAGCCAGTTCAGGCTGGGGAAACTCCAAAAACCGCAGCCCAAACGGCCAGAATGGCGTCTCGCTCGGCGCAAAGTAAGTCGACGCTGACTTGCGTGGGTTCCTCATTGAGGCGGGCGCGGTGCTGCACGTGGCGCAGTTGGCGATACGCATTTGCCGCTGCATCACCTACACCCTCGGGCAATAACCCACAAGCTTGTGCGCGTTGCAGCAAGGCAATGTTGCCTACATTCGGTAGTAACTCAGGATGCTTGTCAGCTTGCGACAACACCAAAAACTGCACGGCAAACTCAGCGTCCACCATGCCACCTGGGCTATGTTTGACATCAAACATGCCGTTCTTGACCGGATGTGCCGATCGAACCTTGTTGCGCATGGACGCTATTTCGACAGACAGGCCATGCGCATCGCGCGGGGCTTCAATCACCGCTTTGCGGATGGCGTCAAAACGCTGGCTCAAGTGGTCATCGCCCAGCACAAATCGTGCGCGGGTCATGGCCTGGTGCTCCCACGTCCACGCGGTGTTGCTGCCGCGCTGCTGCTGGTAGTTGGCATAGGCAGCAAACGTGGTGATCAACATGCCCGAGTTGCCGTTGGGTCGCAATGCGGTGTCAATCTCATACAGATCACCTTCGCCCGTCTTGACGGTCAAACAGTTGATCAGCTTTCGCACCAACGAGGCGTAGACCTCGCCGGCACGCTCGTCCGCATCTTCATAGACGAAAACGATGTCCAGATCGCTGCCATAACCCAACTCCTTGCCACCCAATTTGCCGTAGGCAATGATGGCAAACTGGTGGTCTTCGCGATGACGGTTTTTGAGACGGCTCCAGCACCATTGGGTGGCGACCCGCAACACCGAGTCAGCCAGCGCGCTCAAGTCATCGGCAACCTGCTCAACGGTGAGTTTTTGCTCCACGTCCCGCGCGAGCGTCCTGAAGACTTCCGCATGGTGGGCTCTGCGTAGCAGGTTCAGCAGTCTCTCCTCATCGTCTTCACCGGTTACTTGCAGTGATTGAAGGCGTTGTTCCAGCTCAGCCTCGAATTCAGCAGCCACGAACCGTTCCTCCAGCATGCTGTTGCTGGCCAGCTCGTCTATCACGCCGGGGTGCTTGAGCAGGTACCGCGCAGGCCATCGGGCTGCGCCCAGCATGCGAAGCAGTCGTTCATGCACCAGCGGGCGCTCCAGCAACAACGCCAGATAACTCTCGCGCCTCAACAGGGGTTCGATCCAGTCAGCGATGCGAACGGCGGCGTCCTCGCTGACTTTGCCCTCCCGCAACCACTGCCCCGTGCGTCCTACCAGCCTAACCAAACGGGAGCGGGATTCCTCACGCAAAGCCAGCACGCGGGGATGATCTCGCCACAGTGCGACCCGGTCCCGAAAAGCGGTTGGCAGCTGCTCCAGCAACTCGTCCATGTCAGTGGCTGCAGCCACAGATTTTTTTCCGCCATTGCAGCTCTTGCATTCGCTTTGACCACCACCGAGCAGCGAGTCAAATTCCTGCGCGATGAGTTCGCGCCAGGTATCCAGCTGGGCCAGAAACGGTTGGGTCGAGTCGAATGACATGGCCATTGATATCCAGGCCAGGTCTTCATCCTGTGTCGGCAGAAGATGCGTCTGCTGGTCGTCCAGGTACTGGATGCGATGCTCAACCTTTCGCAGGAATACATACGCCTGCGATAGTGCATCGGCTGTGGTCTGCGGCATGAGGCCCGCTTTGGCGAGACGTTGCAGGGCTGCCAAAGTCGGTCGTGTGCGCAACTCCGGAAATTGTCCTCCCCGAACCACCTGCAGTAGCTGGACGATGAATTCCACCTCACGAATGCCACCTCGCGAAAGTTTGACGTCGTTTGCCCTTTCCGGTCGGCCAGCGCTGCGCTTGGCGGCATGCTCGCGAATCTGCTTGTGCAACACGCGCAGCGAGTCGAAGACGTTGTAGTCCAGATACCGACGGAAAACGAATGGCAGCACCACTGCGCGCAGGCCCTGGGCCGAGCCGTCGGTCACCGCACTGGCTGGCGCCACGACCCGGCTCTTTAGCCAGGCAAAACGCTCCCACTCCCGGCCCTGCACGTGAAAATACTCTTCCAGCGCACCCAGTGACACGGCCGCTGGACCTGAGTTGCCGTTGGGCCGCAGGGCCAGATCGACCCGGAACACAAAACCATGCTCGGTTGTATCGCCAATCAGGGCGAAAATTTGCCGGACAGCCTTTGCGAAGTACTCCTGATTGGAAATTCGACCACGTCCTTCGGGGTTGCTGCCAGCAGTATCCCCATCCTCGTCATAAACGTAAATCAAGTCAATGTCGCTTGAAACGTTCAGTTCCCGGGCGCCAAACTTGCCCATCCCCACGACCCACAGGCTGGCGCGTTCGCCTCGCGATGTACCCGGGGCACCATGTACGTCATCCAGTGATCGCATGACGTGCCTGCAGGCCACATCGAGTGCAAACTCAGCGAGTTCGGTCATGACGGAGGTAACCGATTGCAGGGACGCGGCCCCATCACAATCCAGCGATACCAGCCGTTCCAGTATCAACTGTCGTGTGATTCTCAGGGCGGCGCCGGTTTCAACGAAATGGCGGAGAACCGCGTCAAACAGCTGTTGTATCGCAACCCGATCTGGCATGCCGGCTGGCAGCAGTGTCAACTGGTCGTCGTAGCGACGACGGATACGTTGAGCAAAGCGCGAATAACCTGACAGACCTGTGCGGGTCATAATTCCTATTACCCTGCCCGGTTCCACATGATTGCCCCAACGCCTTTGCCATCACGGCTTTTGAGAACCTCTGCTCTAGCGGCCAAATGGTCGCTAAGGTTGCTGGTGTCGGCCTGGCTGGTATTCATGGTGGGATGGGGCGTTCTGCACGCCGTGATTGTGCCGCGAATCGGCGAATGGCGCCCCCAGCTGGAAAATCGGGCCTCTCAGGTGCTGGGTGTGACGGTTCGCGTCGGAGAAATCAATGCACGTTCTTCCGGCCTGATCCCTTCGGTCGAACTCAAGGATGTCCGCCTTTTTGATGCGCAGGGCCGCGAGGCCTTGCGATTGCCGCGGATTCTGGCTGCGCTGACGCCGCGCTCCCTGCTGGGCCTGGGTTTCGAGCAACTCTATATAGATCAGCCTCAACTCAGCATTCGCCGCTCAGCCGACGGCCGGATCTTTGTTGCCGGCCTGGATTTTTCCAGCGGTCAGGGAGATGACAACACCGCAGCCGACTGGTTTTTCTCCCAGGCTGAATTTGTCATTCATCAAGGCACGATTGAATGGACGGATGAGCAGCGGGGCGTACCCACGCTGGCGTTGAAGCAGGTTGATTTTGTGGTGCGCAACGCGTCTCAAAACCACCAGTTCAGGCTAGACGCAACCCCTCCGTCCGAGTGGGGCGAGCGGTTCGGGTTAATGGCGTCGTTCAAGCAACCCCTGTTGTCGCTGAACAAGGGCCGTTGGCGGGAATGGCGTGGTGAGGTCTACGCCGTCTTTGATCGGGTGGATGTATCCCACCTGCGCCAGTACGCAGATTTGGGTATTGATATTGCGCAGGGCGCCGGGGCGGTGCGGGCCTGGGTGGATATCAACCAGACGCAGGTAGATAGCGCGACCGCCGACGTGGCACTCTCCAGTGTGAGTACGACACTGCAGGCGAAATTGTTACCCCTTGAACTGCGGTCGGTGTCGGGTCGGTTGGCGGGTGGTTTTTTTCCTGACGGATTCGAATTTTCGACGCAGGGGCTGCAATTTGACACGCAGGATGGCCTGCACTGGCCTGGCGGCAACGTACGAGTGACCTACCGGGGCGGTAACGAAACCACGCCTGCAAGTGGTGAACTTTCTGCTGACAAATTTGATCTGGCTGCACTGTCGCAAATCGCCAACCGTATTCCCCTGAGTGACAACGTTCATGCCGCCATCGCCCGTTATGCGCCCACCGGGGTGGTCGACGAAATCAAGGCGACCTGGCAACGCGAAGCCGGAACCCTGGGCAAATACCAGGCTACAGGACGGGTTACAGGGCTTGCCATTGCATCGGTTCCAGCTATCCCGGCGCCAGGTGCTCCCCAGACGGTGTTGCCTATTGGCTCCCCCGGTGTGAAAGGGCTCAACATCTCATTCGATTTGACGCAAACAGGTGGCAAAGCCAACCTGGCGATGCAGGATGGCGAGCTGGATTTTCCGGGCGTTTTTGCCGAACCTGTGCTGCCCATGGGGCAACTGACATCGGACCTGTCATGGACGGTGCAAGGAGAAAAAATTGCCTTGCAATCGTCCAATCTGAAGTTTGCCAATGCAGACTCCGAGGGCGAGGCGCAGTTCAAATGGCAAACCGGTTTGCCAGACAAAGTTTCGGGGGCTGGGCGTTTTCCCGGCATTCTGGATTTGCAGGCCAGCCTTAGTCGGGCCGAAGGCATTCGCGTGCACCGCTATCTGCCTCTGATTCTAGGGACGCAGGTTCGTGAGTACGTGCGGGATTCAGTCGTGGGCGGAAACGCCACCGATGTTAAATTCAAGGTGAAAGGTGATCTTTATCAGCTGCCTTTCAAGACCGCCAAACAGGGCGAATTTCAGGTGTCAGCCAGCTTGCACGATGTGAGCTTTGCCTACATTCCCCGAACGTTCCAACCTGAGGATTCGCTCGCCTGGCCCGCGCTAACCCAGCTCTCGGGTGACTTGCTGATAGACCGTAAAGTGCTGCAACTCAAGGGCATGAAGGGCCGGATCGGTACGGGTACTGGATTACAAATCACTAAAGCTGAAGGGCAGATTCCAGACTTGTTTCAGGCGGTCAATGTCATGGTGAATGCCGAAGCGACCGGGCCGTTGGCCGACGCGCTCGCTGTTGTAAACACCTCACCGCTGGGCCAGATGACCGGGCAGGCACTTGCGCGAACCAGTGCCACGGGAAATGCCGAGTACCGGTTAAAGCTCAACGTTCCGCTGGTTTCCGTTGATAAATCTTCGGTGCAGGGCAGCGTCACTTTGAATGGCAGTGAAATCGTGATGACTGAGGGTGCGCCCAAGCTGTTTGCTGCGAAAGGCGTGGTGGGTTTCACTGAGCGGGGCTTCGCCATCGCAGGTGGTCAGGCTCGCATGCTTGGGGGCGATCTGCGTCTGGAAGGGGGTACCGTCACGAATGGCGCTAACGGCAACAAATCTGCTGTTGCCACGGTTCTACGTGCGCAGGGCACGGCTACTGCAGAAGGCCTGCGCCAGGCCAAGGAACTCGGCTACGCCACGCGACTGGCCCAATTCGCCACCGGTAGCACGCCCTACTCTGCCGTGATTACATTCCGCGGCGCTGTGCCGGAGCTGGTCATCTCCACCAGTTTGCAGGGTTTGGGCTTGAGCCTGCCCGCCCCTTTGAACAAGAGCGCGGAAGCCTCAATGCCTGTCCGCTTTGAAACCACCATGCTCAATGTGCCTGCGGGTCTGCAACGCATGCTGCTTGATGTGGGACGCGTCGGATCGGTCACCTATGTGCGCGACGTCACTCCGGCAGAACCTCGCGTGCTGCGCGGTGCAATTGCAGTGGGCCTGTCGCCGGATGAATCTGCACCGCTGCCAGATGAAGGCGTCGCGGCCAACGTCAATCTCACCGGTGTGGATATGGATGCCTGGTCGTCGGTGTTGTCCCAGGCCACGGGGAGCGCGTCCAATAGCCCTACCCAGATCACCACAAGTTACCTGCCCGATATCTTTGCCATCCGGGCCCGTGAACTCACGGTCAGTGGCCGCAAGCTCAACAATATTGTGCTCGGGGGCTCCCGTGAAGGCCTCACCTGGCGGGCCAATATGGACGCGCAGGAGCTCAACGGCTATCTCGAATACCGACAGGCTGCTGGCGGGAACCTGGGCCGCGTTTATGCCCGGTTGGCCCGGCTCACGCTGGCGCAGAGCTCGGCGCAGGAGGTGGAGACGCTTCTTGAAGAGCAGCCTGCATCGATTCCTGCACTGGACATCGTGGTGGACGACCTGGAGTTGCGGGGCACCCGGTTGGGCCGCGTCGATATTGAAGCCGTCAATCGGGGTGCTGCTCAGGTGGCACGGGATGGTGGGGCGCGTGAATGGCGGCTCAACAAATTCAACATCACGACGCCAGAGGCCATCTTCACGGCGTCGGGCAACTGGGCGGCAGTCAACGCACTGGCCAACCCTGCATCACCGGCATCCGGAGTGACACGTAGCGCCATCGACAGGCGGCGCACCGTGATGAATTTCAAACTGGATATCGCCGATGCGGGTGGTCTGTTGACACGTTTCGGCATGAAAGATGTGGTGCGCCGCGGCAAAGGCAAGATGGAAGGGCAGGTGGCGTGGATGGGCTCGCCGCTGGCGCCAGACTATCCGAGCATGGCTGGCGCATTTGCTGTCAATGTCGAAACTGGACAGTTTTTGAAAGCTGATGCGGGCGCCGCCAAGCTGCTGGGTGTGCTTAGCCTGCAGTCGCTGCCGCGTCGGCTGGCACTCGATTTCCGGGATGTTTTTACGGAAGGCTTTCCGTTTGATTTTTTGCGTGGAGACATCACCATCGAACAGGGAATAGCCAAAACCAACAACCTGCAGATGAAAGGCGTCAACGCAGCCGTGTTGATGGATGGCCGGGCAGACATCGCAAAAGAAACGCAGGACATCAAGGTGGTGGTGGTGCCTGAGATTAACGCCGGCACGGCCTCATTGATTGCCACGGCCATTAATCCTGCCATCGGCTTGGGCAGTTTTCTGGCGCAATGGTTCTTGCGTCGGCCCCTCATGGAGGCTGCTACACAGGAGTTTCATATTGATGGTTCCTGGGCCAACCCCCAGGTCACCAAGGTGGACCGCAAGTCAGTGTCAAACCCTTAAAACCTCATGAAAGTAGCAGCGATACAGACAGTCTCGGGAGCGCAGGTTGATGCCAACCTTCTCGCGGCGGGTCGCTTGCTGGAGGCGGCTGCGGAAGCGGGCGCCGAGCTGGCCGTGTTACCCGAATATTTTTGCCTGCTGGGCCATCGTGATACCGACAAACTGCAGGTGCAGGAGGTTTTTGGCAAAGGCCCCATCCAGCAATTTTTGGCAGATACCGCCAAACGGTTGAACCTGTGGATTGTGGGCGGCACTCTGCCCATTTCCAGCGGCGAGCCAACCGCACCGGACACAACTGTTCCCGCCCGCGTGTTCAATACCAGCCTAGCTTATTCCCCGCAAGGTGAATGCGTGGCGCGCTACGACAAAATTCACCTGTTCCGCTTTGACAATGGGCGTGAGCGGTATGACGAATCGCGCGCCCTGCTGCGTGGCAACACTCCGGTGACCTTTGAGCTGCCCTCGCGCGACGGGCATCGATGGACCATCGGCATGAGTGTTTGTTACGACGTGCGATTCCCCGAGCTGTACCGCCTGTACGCAGTGGCCGGTGCGGACCTGCTGCTTGTGCCTAGTGCCTTCACCCACACCACGGGGCAGGCCCATTGGGAGCTGCTAATTCGCGCCCGTGCCGTGGAAAACCTGGCTTTTGTCGCGGCACCCGCCCAGGGTGGCCTGCATGAAAACGGGCGCCAAACCTGGGGCCACACTATGCTGGTGGACCCCTGGGGCCGTATTGCTGCTGAACAGGCCGAGGGCGAAGGTGTGGTGCTGGCCGAACTGGACATCGCGCGCTTGCGCGAGGCCCGGCTGCAACTACCCGCGCTGGAGCACCGCGTTCTGTAATGGGGTGGGTTGCGAGTATTACCGGCCCGGTGAACCCGTCCACACGGCGCTGGCTGCTGTGGGGTGCGCTGGTCGTACTGATCGCCGGGCTGCTCACCATTCTGGTGTGGCTGGCCGGTCGTTATGAAACCAGCCAGTGGCAGGACCGTCTGGACCGCGACGCGGTAGACGCCGTCAGCGATGTTCGCACCGGGCTCACCCGCAACGTGCAGGCGCTGCAGGCACTGCAAGCCATCAACCTCCTCAAACCGGACGTCTGGGTCAGCGATGCGGCTGGTCTGCTGCGCGCGCATCGTGAGGTGTTGCATCTGGAGTGGCGGGACAAATCGCTCGCAGTTTTGGCCGCGGTAGACAGCCCCTTTCGCACACCTGTTTTTGACCGGTTTGGGCGCAGCGGCTCGTTGCCGGATGTGCAACTGGCCTGTGCCAATGCCCGGCGCATCAGCGGCGCATCGTATTCGACAAGCTATTTTCTGCCGCAAAGCGACGGCCTGGGGCTGGAGGTGATGGACATGTGCCTGCCCGTGTCAGCAGCGGGCAACCTGGCGGGTTACGTGATTGCCACCTACTCGTTGCAGGAAATTCTGGCTGAGCTGGTGGGCCGCCAGCTCTCGCGCAGCCAGGACGTGTCGTTCACCGAGGCGGACGGTGCGCGACTGGCTTTTCATGGCGTGGCCCGGCGTGGCAGCCGTGTCTTCACATCGCGCCAGCTGCTCGATCTGCCCGGTTTCACCCTCGTCTTGCGCATCGACAGCTGGCGTGGCGCCCCCGACTTTTTCCCCAACCTGCTGACGGCCATCGTCACCGCCATGACGCTGGCGCTGGTGGGTGTGCTGGTGCTGCTGGCCCGCGATACGCGCAGACGGCTGCGCGCCGAAGACGGCCTGGCCGATGCGCTGGCCTTTCGTAAGGCGATGGAAGACTCGCTCGTCACCGGCCTGCGTGCGCGCGACCTGCAGGGTCGCATCACCTATGTGAACCCCGCGTTTGCGCAGATGGTGGGTTTCACCGCGCAAGAGCTGCAAGGAACCGGCACCCCCGCGCCCTACTGGCCGCCCGAGCTGGCAGACGAATACCAGCAGCGCCAGGCCATCCGTCTGGCTGGCAACGCGCCGCCGCGCGACGGGTTCGAGTCCGTCTTCATGCACAAGGACGGCTCGCGTTTTCCGGTGCTCATCATTGAGGCCCCGCTGATCAACGCCGTGGGCAAACAAACTGGCTGGATGAGTGCGTTTCTGGACATCCGCGAACAGCGTCGGGTGGAAGAGCTGTCCCGCGCATCGCAAGACCGCCTGCAGGCCACTGCGCGGCTGGCCACCGTGGGCGAAATGGCATCGCTGCTCAGCCACGAGCTCAACCAGCCACTGGCCGCCATCTCCAGCTACGCCACCGGCTCCATGAATTTGCTGCAGGACGGCCCGCCCGCCAAAGCCGATCTGGAGCTCGCCATGCGCCGCATTGCCGAGCAGGCCGAGCGCGCGGGCAAGGTCATCAAAAGCGTGCACGACTTTGTGCGCCGACGCGACCAGGCGCGTGAGGCCCTGTCGCCGCAAGCGCTGCTGGATGCCATCATGCCACTGGTGAATTTGCAGGCACGCAAGCTGTTTGTGCGTGTGGTCACGTGGCTGGAAGACGACTTGCCACAGGTCACCTGCGACCGGACCATGGTGGAGCAGGTGCTGCTGAACCTGGCGCGCAACGCCATGCAGGCCATGGACCAGCCCGGCATTCGCGACAAAACGCTGGTGATTCAGGTGAAACGCGCGGCGTCCAGCGAACGCACCTCACACACCAGCGGCTGGCTGGAATTCTCGGTGGCCGACGTGGGCCCAGGCATCTCTGCCGAAGTGGCCAACAAGCTGTTCACCCCGTTTTTCACCACCAAGCTAGAAGGCATGGGCCTGGGCCTGAGTCTGTGCCGCACCGTGGTGGAGCAGCACGGCGGCTTTCTCGGGTTCGAGGCCAATTACCCCCAGGGCACGGTGTTCCGGTTTACGTTGCCGGTGGCTTGAAACCACCCTCAGCCCAGGCGACCGCACTCGCCCGATTCAGCTTGAACGACGCCGCCACGCGCGCCTGCGCCAGTAGCTCGCCGCCATCGCCGTGGGCACTGAGCAGTGCTTGCGGGTTGTCGTCATCGGGCTCGATGTCCAGCGACACCGTGATGCGCGCAGACCGGGCCGTGACGGTGATGCTTTGGTGCAGCGAGGCGTGTAGCTGCTGCTCGTGGCGGCGGACAAACTCCGACGCGGTTTTCACCAGCGTGCTGAAGGCAGGGCCATCTAGCGGCTTGGGGTTCTTTTTGTCGCGCCCCATGGTCCAGGGACCGACCAGCGCGGGCTCCGGCTCGCCGTCCTTGATCATCGCCACGGCCCAGCCGTCATCGTCTTCGTTTTTCAGGACCTGCGCCGTCCAGCCGTCGCCGCACCAGCGGCGGGGTTCTTGAAGTTTGGGGGAATCGTCGGTCAAAGGGCGGTTGCTCTGGTTGAGAGGTAAAAATGCTTATTTCAAGCTCCAAATCGGCCTCTAGCCCTCGTGGAATAAGCGTGAGTGGCTATTAAATATGTAGCTAATTCACTTCAAGTGGAACCTTGGAATTTAAAGGCGTCGGTTCAAATAGGTCGTGTGATGCCGCGCGTGGACCGGCTAGTAAACTGTAAGAGGGTTAAAGGATCTGAAGGTTTGATTAGCAGCTGATTTTTTGTACAGTATATCGAGCAATGACCCAATAGGAAAGCCAGTTTCAGGAGGATTCCGTGTCTAGTTTATCTCGCAGTGCCGAGTTTGATCCGCAGGTTTTGCGGCATACATTAAGTTAACCATGGGTGTTGTCACCAATCCTGCTGCTTTGCTCTGGATGGTTCTAGCGTTGGTGTTCGTTGGCTGTGGCTAAATGTTTCCCCAAGGGGCACGCCACCCGCGAGTGGCTGCTGGGGCAAGCTAAGTGCGCTCCGCGCTATGCAATTGCTCTGGCGTTGCGCGTCGACGCCATTGTCACCATTGCTTATTCGTAAAGCAGATGGAAGAGGCCGCACAAATCAGTACTTGGATTGTCGGCCAACAGGCCGCTGCATCCGACCGCCTCCGGCGTTGACTGAGCGGCAGCATTCCTCAAAAGCTAATCATGCCAACCAAATCAGAAATCTCCGCCTTCATCAAACAAGAATTCCCGCAGACCAAATGCACCATCGAAGCAGTGGGCGGCATGTCCGCAACGATCCGGCATGCGATTGGGATTAATGAACTGCGCCCCGGCGGCACGGTGTCGGGCCCGGTGTTGATGACGGTGGCGGATGTGGCGCTGTACATCGCCATCTTGGGCGAAATCGGCATTGTTCCGCTGACGGTCACCACCAACCTTAGTATCAACTTCCTGCGCAAACCGTCGGCCGACAAGGCCATCATTGGCGTGTGCAAACTCATGAAGCTGGGCAAGACACTGGCGGTGGGCGAGGTGGCCTTATATTCGGAAGGCAGCGAGGAAGTGGTGGCGCACGTGGTGGGCACCTACTCCATCCCCAGAGACGCCAAACGCTAGACTTACGCCATGAAGCCTGAGATCACTGAGATCAACCAATCCCGCCGCCGCTCGTTTGTCGCGTTGGCTGCGGGCAGCACCTCCGCCCTGTGTGCCGCCTTGGGAGTTTCCGCCTGTCAGCAAGGAAACTCCGTGAACGATGACCGTCAACTGCAATTCCCGTCACTCGCCGCCGCCGAAGAAGAACTCGTGCGGCTGGCCCAGGCCAAACAACTCGCCTCCGGCGCCACTTGGAGCTGGGCGCAGACGCTGGCGCATTGCGCGCAAAGCATCGAATACTCCATGACAGGGTTTCCGCAGTCAAAATCGGCGCTCTTTCAGCGCACGGTGGGTGCGGCGGCCATCGGTTTTTTCGCCTGGCGTGGCCGCATGACGCACGATCTGGCCGACCCCATTCCCGGCGCGCCTGCCATCGATGCCCAGCTCGATCCGGCCCAGGCGCTGGAGCGGCTGCGTGCCTCCATTGCGGGTTTCAGGAATTGGTCAGGGCCGCTGCAGCCGCACTTTGCGTATGGTGCGCTGGAAAAAAAAGCGTTCGAGCTTGCCCACGCGATGCACATCGCCAACCACCTTTCAGCCTTTCGCCGCGCCTGACCCGAATACACGTAACCTGCCGCCATGCAGCCCACCTTTAACGCCACTGTTTTCATCGTTGATGACGACGCCAGCGTGCGCGAGGCGCTGGCCTGGCTGCTGCGCACGCGGCGACTGCCGAGCGAGGCGTTTGAGAGCGCGCAGGTGTTTGACGACCATTTGCGTGCGGGGCGCGTGCGAACCACAGACCCCTGCTGCCTACTGCTGGACGTGCGCATGGCGGGCCTGAGTGGTCTCGCGCTGTTTGATTCATTGATCGAGCGCGGGCTGATTCAGGCCATGCCGGTGATCTTTTTAACCGGCCACGCTGATGTGCCGACCGCAGTGGACGCCGTCAAGCGCGGGGCGTTTGATTTTTGTGAGAAGCCGTTTTCCGACAACGCGCTGGTGGACCGAATCGAGCAGGCGATTGCGCTATCCGGCCAATACCTGCAAACAGTGGGCAAAAAGGCGCAGGTACAGCGCAAGCTGGCCGAGCTGACCGAGCGCGA
>Ga0209717_1002193_pt1 | contig 19218 bp, 12 predicted proteins | sample AD_UKC048_MetaG_FD_184418 | JGI IMG/M metagenome (GOLD analysis project Ga0209717, IMG submission 184418) | Active sludge microbial communities of municipal wastewater-treating anaerobic digesters from USA - AD_UKC048_MetaG (SPAdes) (version 2) | ecosystem: Engineered > Bioreactor > Anaerobic >... | reverse complement strand
TGTATAAAATAAAACCCCAAAATTAAGGGGGTTATAATTTTTCAAAATATGTTAGTAATTCATCGGGCTTAACTTTTTCTGGGGATGTATCATATAATTTAATCCCTATATTATCATATGATCTAACAATCAGTTCTATATTTCCAATATAATTTATACTGTTTATTGTTATAAGGGAATTTATTATTTTAATACAATCTAAAATTAATTTAATTTTATAATTACTATCTGCATATTCTGTTAATTGTATAGCATTTATTATATTAGTTAACCCAGAAAACAAATTATTTGCTATATCAAATGGTAAATTCCAAAATTGTAATATAGATTTTTTGAATTCTTCATCATTATAATTATTTTTATATCTATATATATCAAAATATTGTATTGTATTTAGTCCTATTTTGTATATATGTACACCAGTTTTTTCAGCAACCTAAAACCATCCATTCCCTATATATGGAAATCCAAATATATATTCGGAGTTAAAACTATTATACAATTTTTCTTTTAATAAATCATTTATAAATTTAATTGGGTTGTTTAATATAAATTTTAATAAATTATAAGAAGTTGGCCCATATACTGCCTTAACCCATTGTAAGAATGGGTCTGAAATATCTTTCATATAACTATTGAAACTATTTTCCATATATCCAAAAAATGTTTGCATATTATCGTATGTTACTAAAAATATATCTCCAGCTTTTAATATTTCACTATATTTCGTATTATAAGAAAGCATTTAAAATCACTTATCCTTTCTTTTAATTTTTAAGTAACATACGTTATTAATATTATCTTTGTATATGTCTATTAGTTCGTATTGCCATTTAAAAGTTAATAGATAATAATAATACTAATCTGATAAACTATCAGTATATAATATTACAATTTCAGTTCCATCATCTAATAAATAGTTTTCTAATATTTCTATTGGTTGAATTATTTGTTTAGGTGTAGTATATATAATACCACCCTATATTAGAAAGGATGCAGTCTAAACAATTATTGTATATTTTAATATTGAAAACACATCAAAATTCATACAATAAATTCACCATCATATTCATCATTTTTATTTATTTCTTCTAAATGTATATTTGTTGTTTCAACTAATTTTCCATCAATATTATTTCCTAAATCTGGATATATAAATGATCTGTCTAAATATGGATATGTTTGAGTATATAGTTTATTATTTGTATTAAAAGACTATAAAAATGATAGTTCAAATTTGTTTTTATATATTTTAGTAAATAAGTCATCTATTGAATTACAGTTTTCATCCTATATTTTAGAAATATCTATTTTGAATATGATATTGCTTGCTTTAAATTTCAAATTTTTATTATTTTTCAAAGAATTATTAATAGGTACATGTTTTATTAAATCAAGTTGTGATTTATCTACACTATTTATATTATTAAAATCTTGTTGTATATTTTTTTTATAACATTCAATATATGCAAATTCTTGATTGTATCTGAAATAATATAAAATTAATCTATTTTCTTTTTGCTAACTATAAACACTGTTTATATCTGGTGTAATATATAAATACATATAATTTTCATTTTCAAAATAAGATTGATAATACTATGATGTATAGTATATATTTTTCTTTTCTCTTTCCCCATTTATAAATGGAGAATATATATCATTCTCTTCAAATTGTGGTTCTGTAAATTGAATGATTTTATCTTTGTAATTTATTATTTCTAACTAAATTTCTATAATATCATTTAATTCTATATCATATAAACATATAAAATTAAAGTTAAGTAGCTACCATTTTTCTTTGTATAACGTAACTTCTTGTACTTCTTCAAATATAATTAAGTTTTGATTTATGTTTTTTATAACTAATTTAAATAGACATTTTTTATCTTCAAATACTCTTGTTTTTATTGTGTAATTAAATTTTTTTCCAGATTTTAATTTAAATTTGTTTCTTATATATAATTTTGAATTTGTATTAGTTTTTGGAATTGCTTCATAAATACTTTGCTCAGTATAATTTGTTAATTTTTTATGCGAAGTTAAATACCAATTATTTTGTGTATTCCAATTTTCCCATTTATCCCACTATATCTAACTGTTCTAAATTGTCTATATTTGATTATTTGTTTCATTTAATGACTAACAAAGTAATGGGTTAAACTATCTTTTATCTTGATATAAATAATATTTCGAATCGATATAACCAAAAGAAATTAGTAAAGTATCTATATTCTAAGTTAATTCACCTTGAAGTGGCTCAAAAATATCAGTTTTGATTATCTACTCTGGGTCAGTATGAAAATCAATAAACTTTTCTGTTACTTTTAAAATATCATATTGCCTATTTTTTGATAAATTATAAATACTCTTTGCAGATGTTATACAAATATCTTTATTTTTCAAACGTATATCATTATATGGTATATAGAATCTATATATATAAGCTCTTATTTTTCTTATGTTAGTATCATTTAGAGTGGTTCTATAATCAATAACAGTATCATTTATAGTTATAACTGAGGTATTTTGTATTATTCCAAATGGGGATGCTGGATTTATCTTTGCTTTTTTATCCTAAGTTTCTATATGTAATTGATTCATTACATTTTTTTTATTGTTAGTATATAAGAATACTGGAACATTCATTTTTTAATCAACTCCAATTAAATTGTTGCTCCATTGATTTCCTAAATTACCTTATCATTATATATACAACTTGCTGGTATATTACTTGTGTAATATTTATAATTATTTAAGAACATTAGTGTATACCCATCTGATATATTTGCTAATGTATTTGATTTTTTATTCAAATTATTATTCTATGTTACTTCAATTGTTATATTTAATTTATAATCAGTTAATGTAATTATTTTTTCTGAATTAAATATTTGCTTACTCTATGTTTTTTTTATATTTGGTATTATTTTATTCGGAATATTTTTGAAGCAAAATTCTAATAAAGATTTTAAAATATATCTATAATTTATTTGATCGAGTTTTGTATATTCAATATCTATAAAATTTTCCATTACTGGTGTTATTATATCGGATATATTTATTTCATACAATTCAAATAAATATGGTTTTTTTACTAAAATATTTAACAGCATCTATTCTGAATTATCTATCAAATTTTGTGGTGTTGTTATGTAATCTCTATCATAATCTATTGTAATATTTAATTTATTGAAAGTAACATTTTTATTATATACTGGTGTTAACTTCTATTTTACATAATTTATTCTTTGAGGAATAAAAACAGTTTCTAATGCTGGACTAACATATTCCCATTGAAACTAATAATCATATGAAACTAATAGTTCATCTCTATATTTATTTGTTTCATCAAGTAATAATTTGTTTTCTGGCTAACTCATAAATGTTATTGAATTGTAGTCTGAATGAAGTATATGATAAGTTCTATTTAATTTAGTATTATATATACTTCTCTAATTAATAATTATTTTATCTTCATTTATATTTAAGAATATTAATTTATTTATGTATTCACTTATATTTTCAACCTTAACAAAATTCAAATTTTTTATATTAATAGTTTCAGTATAAGAAACACAATTAGATAAAATATAAGGAGTTATTCCAATTCTTTTTTTTATTGGAATTTTTGAAAATAATAGTATATTATAAAAAAAAGTATCTTGCATTTTCTATATGTCTTCGTAATTTATGTTGTCTAATATCATTAAGAATCACCAGTATTTAAATAATTTTAGGAGATTGTATCTTACTTGAAAATTTTATATTTAATTTTCTTTGATATAATGTTCCCAAATTTTTCTCTTTGATTAAAAACAAATTGTTACATGGTATATCATATATAATCCCAAATGTTTCCTAATCTATTTTATTAACATCTGTATCATTTACTGTAATATTATAATTTATTTCGTTAATATCTAAATAGGGTATAAATTTCAAGTAATCATCTGGGTCATAAATAGATATTTTTATTTTAAAAAAAGTATTTATAGGTAATAATATTTTTGGTATTTTATATAAAATTTTATCTTGTATTTCCTATTCAGTATAAACTAAGTTTCCATCCTAATCAAATATATTTACTTTTATTGTCTATAACTATATAAATTTTGTTACATCAATAATATCTATATCTGTTACATTTGGATACTAAAAATTATAAATGTGTTCCCACATATTTAACTTATATAGTTTAAAAAATTCTTCTTCAATAGATTTTTTTGTTTTATATTTTATTAGTATTGTATTTAATTCATTTTGTATATCTGTTTTTATTCCATTATTTATCATACTTAGTTTTTGGATAGATTTAACTTTTTTATTTAATTTGTTAATAAACAAATAATAAGTATATTCCATTTATTTTACTCCTTTAATTAGTTAATCAAAGTAGGCTAAGGTATTTCAGAAGAATTAAAAACTAAGTTTATTGGCCCACCAATAAACATAATTGTAAAAGACTACATTGGTGTATTTTCTCTTTCCTCAACCTATATTGGAGATAATGTCCTACTACCAGTTTCATCAATTGGTATAATTCCAATATCAAATGATACAATATAATTTTTATTCTAATTTGGATAAGTTATATTATCAATAACAATATCATAATATGGATCATTAGTAAACCATTCTCTATTTTCATTCTAATCTATAAATTCAGACGTTGGTATTTCAAATGAATTTGGTGTAATTATTGGTATTATTATAAAATCACTTGTATTAAAATCATTTACTGTATCCATCTATAATTTATACGCCTAATTAAATTCATTATACCAATCAGTAAAATCAAAAGTTAATCTATATAGTCCATTATCAACAGTTTCATCTTCTATTATACTCTATTTAGAAAAACATGTTCCAGTATAATAATGCTAATAGGAAATGAATAAGCTACCATTAATATTTTTTTGAGTTAAAAAATCCTAATACTGTTTTGACTATATGTGAGTTTTGTATTTTGTATTAATTTCATTTGGTTTTAATACAAAATCATCATGAAGCCTTGGAATTCTCTATAAATCTTGCACATCTACTGATGTTGTTTTAATATATTTTGAGTCGTGATTATGTGTTTGTATTACATATGTAATTGTATCATTTAAATATTTTAAAGTCTATGCATGTTTTAGTTGATTTGGTAAAACATCTGGTTTTAATTGCAATGAACTATTTTCATCCATCTAATCATCTTCTGTTCTTGAAATATATTTGGGATGAAGTTCAGTTATTTTCAATATTGTTGTATCATCAATATATTTTTTAGTCTACTAATGTAAATAATTTACTGGTTCATTACTTAATAATATATGATTTAATATTGTACCTTCCCCACTACCATTGTATTCACCATTTATAGAAATATATTCTGTATGGAAATGATAATATTTTGATTCTATTTTATTTTTAAAATATTTAATATTCTACTAAATATTTGGATTAACCTAATAGTTAGATATATCTTTTAATAATAATACACCTAACATTTCACCACCAGTTTTTTTCAAAAATATATTAGTTATATACGACGGATCAAAATATAATTTTAAATTATTTTCATTTTCATCAATAATTTTAAATTTTTTATTTTGCCTATCATATTTTATAATTTTGGTTTCTTTGTAATAATCAACATTTACATTAAATGAAATACTCTATGAATCTACAAGTTTTTGGTCTGCATTTATTTGTATTTTATTATTAGATATACCAATACTATTTGATTCTTGGGAAGTAATAATATCTGAATTTATAAATGTAACATCATTCTATTTTAGTATATTCTATTGTGATTTAGTTTGATTTTGTAGATTTTCTATTAAAAAATTATCCTATTTTATATCAGATTCAACAATTGAACTTTCATACTATATTATATTTTTCTAATTTATATTATTCTAAATTAAATCACCACGAACTAATATGGATTCATTCTTGTTTTTTTCTATATTGTTTTGTTTTAATAATTTATTGTCAAATCCAGTATTCTTTAATAATTTAAACGATTGCTTATTCAATTTAACTCACCCAATTTCTAATAAAAATTTAATGGTATTATTAATGGCTTAATCAATTGTATATTAGTTGGTAATAACTTTATGTAATGAGTACCAGTATATTCAGAAGAAATATTTAAATTTATTGTCATATTGTTATTTATAAAATCTGATTTACTAATAAATATAATAGGTTTGTTTAATAACTATGAATCATCTTTTATTTTGAATGTTTTATAAAAATTTATAAACTAAACATCTGACAAATCTTCATATTGTATTTGCAAATTATATTGTTGCCCAACATATAATATTTCTGAATCTATTTTATAAATAAATTTTGGTCTGTAATAAAAATCAAGCAAATCTTTTATATATAAAAAATTATCAAAATTATTTAATAATTTATTTTCAATATTTTTTATTTTACTTTTTTTAAAAATGTTACTCATTTCATATGATGTGTATACAGATTTATTACATGCTTTATTATCAATAGTAGAAATAGTTTTTAATTTTATTGATATAGAAAATGATGTATTATTAATATCTGTACCATTTGTAATTATTAAATAATTCATTATTATATTATATGTACTATCTGTAAAAATATAGTAAACCTTAGTTGGCTAATTTAATTCCATTTTAAATTTTTACGCTATTGTCTAAAAAATCAACAAATGAATCATAATACTTGAACTAATACCCAATAGCTCCACCTATTAAATATATTCTAAAGTTCTAAAAATATCCAGAAGTTGCATAGCTTAAACTATAATTATTTTCTATATCATATATAATATCCTAAGAATTTAATTGCATATCTATAATATATCTTTTTGATTCATCTGGATAATTCCACTTACCAAAATTAAATTTAGATTGCCCATGATAGCCTAAGTGTGGATATGAATTAATTTGATTACCTATGTTCCAAGTATTTTGTAACTATTTGTTTGGTATAACAAAGTCTAATAAAGTTATAATTGGGAAAACAATAAAATTAGTAGTTGATAAGTTTAAATTTATTTTTTGTTTATAATACTCATACCAACCTGTTAAATCTATTGATGCTATTGTTTGCCCTTCGTTAATTGAATTACCTCTCATAAAATCATAATACCCAATAAATAATTTACCATAATTTGGTTTTTTTATTTTATCTATATACTATTTTATAACAGAATCGTTTGAATTTAATATTATATTATCTATATTATCATACGGTGTAGAATAATACAAATTAGAATTTACAACATTTTTGAATTTATCTGTTCCAGTTATAGTATCACCAGTAGCTGATAAATTTGTTTCTTCCCACAAGTAATCATGATTATGATACTATTGTATATTTACTACTTGCTTTAATCTTATAAATTCAGAATTAATATTCTAATCTTTACCCAAAGTAAAATAATTTTCTTTAATTGGATAATTTGGTTCGGATTCTGATTCTTTTAATAATACATAATCCTAATTATGATTATGATTTGCAAAAATATTATATTTCTAATTCTAATATTCTAAATTCTACTAATGATTATTTTGTATGGGCTATTTTAATAATCTTAATGTACCGTTTATCTAAACTTCTTTTTCTATTCCATTAAATTTAAGATTTGTTGTATTTTCCATATTTCTTCCAGTATAACTTATATATTTAGTATCATGATTTAACCCAGAACTTGAAGAAATATAATTATCTACATATTCTTTTGTTACCTATGAATATAAATTATTCTAAGACATCCGTTGCAAAATTACATAATCAACAGTATCTCCTGATTTATCTACACAACTATAAGAAAAATCAGTTATATCAGAATCAAATTCAACTTCTAAATAATTGTTTGATTCATCTTTCTAAACAAACTATTGTAAATCATTATCCCAACCTAAAAACTAAAATTTATCTTTAGAATGAAAAAAATCAAAACCAAAATCTGGCTCTAATATAAACTCATTTCCAAAATTAAATATAATTTTATTCTATCGTATACAATTTTCTTTACTTTCAAATTTAATTGTATTTAAATATGTATAATCTTCTAATAAATTCAGTATTGAATTAACTATCAAATCTATATTTATTTCAATATTACAATTAAATATAGAATTATTTAATTCCATTGTATTAGCAATTATCTAATCTAATGGTGAAATACCAATTTTCTAATTTTTTAATATATATATATTACCTGAATCAAAGGTTATATTTTTCTAATATTTAAAATTAAAATAAGACTATTTAACTAAATGTACATTTGTATTTTTTAATAAATTAGACATAATTTTTCACCAACTTAAAGTTCTATTGTATAATCATCAAAATTTGGATTAAAAATATTTGTTGTTTCATTTTGGCAATACAATGTATTTAGTAAATTAAATTCGTTATAAAGTGAACTTGGAATTCTTAAATCTCCATTATTATTTGTATCACTATTCCAATTTTCTATAAATAAAGGCTAAGGTCCACCAATAAAATATATTCTAAAATTTACATATCCTGATGTTTGGTTAGACTATGCATACGTATTTCCTTCTTCTATTTGATTTATTCCAAACTATCCAAGACGCAATTTAAATTTATACATACACTTTATTCCTTCAATTAAAGAATAATAATATGGTTTACATATTTTATAGTTTATTAATTTATTTGTTCCTATACCTATTCCATCCTAACCTTTATATTGCCCTAAATTTGAATTTGTAAATCTTAGTGTTTTATATGTCACAATAGGAAAAATAATATAACTATTTGCTTTACCATAAATCTATTTCAATTCTTCTGGAAGTAACTGATAATAAGCATTAAACCAATTTTCAAAATTAAAATCATATTCATACATTTGACTAACCCAACCAAGATTTATATCTGTAAACTATAATTTGAAAAATCCATTAAATAATTTACCAGATATTAAATCTACATATTCTTTATTGGCAAAATCTTTTTCTCCTTCTGATGTAAATCGTGGAAGATTTTTTAAAAATATTTGCCCATTATATTCAACATAATTTGAATCTTCTAAATTTTTTGTTTTAAACAAATAATTTGTATGATTATAATTATAAATATCTTGCTATTTTTTATCAACATCATATTTTGTCTACTATCTATTTTCCTCTGCCATTGTTAAAGCATCAAGATTAACATATTGTTTTTTATTTATTATTAAATTATTACTTAAAATTCCACCTGTTCTATTTATATATAGTGAATCATGATTGTGAGATTTTATTTTGTTATCCCAAGTTTCTTTATTTATCTATATTTTTTTATCAGATGAATCCCAATCTATCTGATAATTTAAATTTAACATTGAATCATTTATAAATTGTCCACCAGTTTTTTTCAAATATACATCGTCATGATTATGCTAACCTATTGTAACGTTAAAATTATGTGATAGATAATCTATATAACCTTTAGTAACCTAATGTTTATTATTTGTTATACTATTTTTTATTATTAATTCGCCACTCACATAACTACCAGTTGTACTTATAAATTTATCTTTATAATTCTACGGAGAATAAATAAAAGGAACTAATTGATTATTTTTATCAATACAATAAAACTACCACCCTTTATTACCATATTTCCAAACAAACTTTGGTGTATTTGTATTATTTTGTATTTCAAACCCAATTTCTGAATTATCATTTTTTGCATTTATATTCAAAAAATCATTTAATATTTTTATATTATTTACTAATATACTATTCTACTTTAACTATTTAGTGTTTAATGATTTTAAGAATCGAGTTCTAATTTTACTTTCTATCTATTTTGTAAAATCATTAACTCCTCTCTATACTAATGTATATAATGTTGTATTCTAATTAATGTGTGTATTTCCAGTTATTAAAATATTATTTGAAGTAATAGACAAGACTCCAGGCACAGTTAAACTTTCATATGTTATAAAATTTTTGTTTTTCCATTTCTAACAATCAAAATTAAAAAATCTTAATGCTAAATAATTACTAAATTCTGGGGTTTCATATTCTTTAATAATTTTTAAAAATATAGGCATACTACATCTATATAACAAGTAATCGTCTGAATTATATTGAATATTTATGTTTGATGCAATATTTGGAATAAATTTATGCTAAGTATCTTCAATATTTATAAATGAACTAAATAAGTATGTATTTTTCTACATTATTAATCACAAACCTTTAAAAACATGATGTGTAAAATATCAACCTAAAACTAACTACATTTTTATAATTTCTTTTTTTGTTTTTTGCTAACTCCATGTATTTGCTGTAGTTGTTTTTGAATCACTGCTTTCAGAATATTTCACCAACAACTCTTGAGAATTTTTTTTGACATACAATTCGTTTGATGTATCATCAAATACTATTTCTCTTTCGCGAACATCTGTTGGTAACAACTGCCTATCACTTATTTTTGTTCGTAATTTAATAACCTAATGATCATATATAAAACAAGGATTATTCTACATAATATTTTACCCCCAAAAAAAAAATTATAGTTCGATATATGAAATAGTAACTGTTATTCCAGGTTCATTAGCAATCTATACCAATTTATCACCCTGTGATAAAATTAGTTTTTCTTGCTAAAAAGGTAATGTATCTCCCTATGGAATTGGAAATTCTTTTATTAAAACATTTGAATCATTCTAAATAGCTACGCCAGAAGGAACTGCATATAAACTAAACTTTTTTTCTATTGATAAATTAGTATTACAAAAAAATAGAGAAACAGAAGAAACTTCTTTACCAGACTATATTGGTCCAAGTATTGTTGTAATACTTGTTTGAATTTGAGTATTTATTATCATATCAAAAATTACCCCCTTAATTTTTTAATTCAATAAAATATGTCTATCCATCATATATAATTTTTAAAATATTTACAGCATTCTAAGATATATCAAAAGTATTTTCTGTATTATTTAACCATTTTATATTACTGTCTTTTAATGTTATAGTATAGTTACCAATATTATTTTGTATTAAAAACAAAGTCTATTCAAATCCATAATTTATATCAGGGCAAATAAAATATAAATCAAGATTTTCATTAATAATTAGTTTTTGTATATTACCATTAGCCCAATCTATAAAAACAGAACTCATATCCATTTCATTTTCTACTACCTTATATCCAAATATATTTTCAACTTTTGATGGTGTATCTGTTTTCATAATTTTATTTGATTTTTTTTCATATGTTAAATCATGGTTATGAATTGGTGTTGATAATCTATTAACATAGAAATATAAAATATCAGATATATTTAAATATTGCAGATAGTCATAATCATTATTATAATAGTTACAGTTTAGAGTTATATCATCAAAATTTATTGTTTCATTCTAATTTATCGTAATATTAGTTTCTTTTTTAATAATTCCAATCAATTCAAGCAAAGATAAATCTATATTTTCATCATCTGTAGATTGGATAATATTTAATATATTATTTATTTCTGATTCAATACTATTTTCTGACAATTCAATTTCATAAATTGAATATTCTTTATTTCCAATATGTTTTAAAAAATATAAACTATTCTATGCTTTGTTTGTATAACTTGATGAAATTGTAAATATTAAATTTTCTATAACAGATTGTTTTGATAAAAATCCAGTTATTCTGTATAAACTTGTTTCAACATCTTCTATTATTTCTACAAATTCACATGGCTAAGTAAATGTCTAATTATTATTATTTTTTGATAACATAAAATAAGTTTCATTTCTTGATATATTATACAACTCTATAATATTTTCAAACATTGAAAACATTGGCAAATTAAGTTTATTCCAAGAAATGTTAATAATATAATACCCATTTTCTATTATATATGTAACCAAATCTGTTTTATATGGAGTTATTATTGAAAATTGCTAATTCTAAAAATATTTAATATTCGTAACAAATTGTTTATGTTGTGATAAAATCTATAAATGAAACAAATCAGTAATACTTGAATTTAATAAACTTCTTGATAATTGACTTCCATTATTATATAGTTTAGGTATTGAACTCATTTCAAAATTCCACCCCAATCCAAGAAAAAAAACTTTCGTAGTTATACTAACTTAATGAATTTTTTTCTTTTAATACATCCCTGAGAAAAATTGTATTATGCTATTGTGACTGGTATTGACTTTTCTAAAATACACTGCTCATTAAAACTAAATTTGAATAAATATTAGAACCATGCTCAATCAAATTACCTTCCAAATCTTTAATTTTTATATCATTATAATTCCTTAATTGTATTTTATCGCCACCAATATTAACAGAAATTATATTATCCTAATATACTTTCTATTCGTGAACATTTATAAATGCTATATTACATGATGTATTTGATATAAAATTCAATTTAATTTTTTCAATATCCAATAAATTAGTTATACTTAACAATTCAATATAAGTATTGTTTAATTCTCTATCCATCTTATAAATTAAATCATATTTACCTATAAAACTGGTTTCTAATATATATTCATATATTATAATATAATTTAATTCACCAGCAGAATTAAATTTATGAAATAAATAAAATATTCTAATATTAGAATCTTTATTATATAAATTATATTTACTATATTTATCTATTAACCCCCCATCAATCAAAAATGAGTCTGAATTTAATGTATCTATATTATTTCTAAAATAATAATTATCTGAATTTCCATATATAAATGATTTTAAAGGATTAATAGTAATGTCATTTGTTGAAATATATTTACTTAGTTCTTCTAAATTATTATCAAACTACTTCTAATCGAATACATTATAATAAGGTGAATTAAAATAAATATTTGAAATATATCTACCATCAACATGCATTAACTAACTGTTATAATCATCTATATTATTAAATCTTTTTCTATTTAGATAAGGTTCTAATTTATAATTAGCAACTATGTGTTCTTGACTAATTTCAAATTGTGTAAATAAATTACAATTTATTCTATTGTATAATTCAGTTTTAATCAAATTATTTATATTTATGTTTTCAAAATGTGAAAATACAGTATCGATTTTATATAAATTAGTATCCTAAATATCTCTAAATATAACTTTTTTTCTATTGTCATCTAATAATTGTATGGATAAATTAAAACTACCCTCTACTTTTTGTATTTTCTAAGGATATATATATTTATCTAATTTCTAATAATATTCAAGCTACCATTCAGTTAAATAAAATTTATTTGGAGTATATAACACCATAATCTGTTTCAAGTTCTATATTTTTAAAATTGGATTATATTTTGATTCAAGTAATACATTAAAATTATTTTTGCTTAATGCCTACATATCAAAGTTAAAAATTATAGGTATTAATTGATTTGTAACTTGTGGTAAAGATATGATAAAATTTTCATTATAATATGTATCTAAATACAAATTCAATATTTTTTGCAAATTTATGAATTTAAAAAGATTTCCTGTAGATTGCTCAATATCATATATTTCTAAATGTGTAACATCCTATAAATTTTCTTTTAGGGTTACTTTTAAATGATATTCAATTTTATAATTTCTATATATACTATATTTACTAAATGTAGAAATAAGTTCATATTCCTAAAATTGTATTTGCCTATATTTTGTAATAATTGTACACGCTTTAGATGAATATAGAATACTAATATTTTTTATTATATAATTTTTAGAAACAATATCAATGAATCTTAGATAATATATTTTATTTAATATATTACATATATTTGGAAATTCTTTATTGAAAACTAAATTGAATATTGTAAAATTATTAAATGTTTTATTTTGAATCGTACACTATTTTTCCAATATATTTATGCTTTTATTTTTTATAGATTTAAAGCTAAAATTAAACTCCAATATTTTTCTATTTGCTAAAATAAAATTAATATTTATAAAATCAAAGTTATTTGTATTTCTAATATTTTTAAATTGTACAAAATATGTATTAGATTTATTTATAATTCCATAATATAATATATTAAATATATCAATTACTGTAATATTTTTAATAATTTTAGAACTAAAATTAAACTGTTTTTGTATATTTTTTATTAGTGTATAAGCAATACTACTTGATGCTGTTGATCCCTATGTTCCACCATTTATTTTAACTGTTCCGTTCCCTGTTTTGTTAAGGTTCAACTAATATGAAATTGGAGTAAATTGAGCAGTATAAGTTGTCTACTACTATGGCATATTAAAAGTATAAGTCTAATTGCTTGATACTAATGTTCCACCATTGTACCAACCATTAAACAAATATCCAGAATTTGGTTCTGCATATATTGTAGTAGATGTTTCAACTTCAATCTAATAAGTTATTAAATAAGTGTACCAAGAATTATTATTTACTTTAACTCTTCCAGTATTTGGAATTCCAATACCAAGTGTTAAATCTCTTTTTTTTATAAATTTTGCAGTATATGTTATCTATGACTAAGGCATATTAAATGTATAAGCCTAATCGTTTGATACTAACGTTTCACCATCGTACCAACCAATAAAAACATTTAATATACTAACAGGAGTTGGATTTGCTGTTATTGTAATTGAAGTATCAGAAACAAAACCACTGGATGCAGTCTAATCCTAAGTACCACCATTTATTTGAACTGTTCCAACTCCAGTACCAGCAGTATTTAAATTTAGTTGATATATTTGTGCTTCAATTCCAAATGAACTTTGTGAACCCTAAGATACATAGTTCCAAGTTAACTAATCATTAACTAATTTTGGTATATAAGGTTCATAATATCCAGCAATACCCAACTGGTTAAAATTATTGTTTCCCCAAGCATATAACTAATTATTATTTTCTAATATTGCTAAAGTGTGATACCCATTTTCCCCAAATCCAACACTCACTTGTTTCCAAATACTATTACCTATTAAAGTTGGGGAAGTTTTATTAACTTTTGTTCCATCACCCAATTGACCAATACCGTTAAGTCCCCATGTATATAAATTTCCATTTATATCAAGTGCCTAACACATATACTTCTACATATTGCATGATATCTATTTCCAATCAGATGTTCCAATTTGTGTTGGAGTATATCTATTATTAGTATCGCCAAGACCTAAAACACCATATTCATTATATCCCCAAGAATATAATTTATTATTACTTGCTATTCCAAAAGAAGCATAATACCCCTAAGAAATATATTTCCAAGTTGAAACTCCTATTTTTGTCTATATTGTTACTGAAGTGGAAGTTGATCCTATACCAGCTTGCCCATAACAATTATTACCCCACTAATACAAATAATCGTTTTCGTCTATAGCTAATACAGCACTATCAAACGCACATGATACAGTTTTCCAATTTGAAGAACCAATTTGAAATGGAGTATATGTTGAACCTATTGTTGGATGTGTATATATTATATAATTATTATACCCCCATGCAAATAATTTATTATATTCATCTATAGCAATACAACTTGGATAATTATAAGCACTTACACACTATACAACTTGCTTCCAATTAGATGTTCCAATTTGTGTTGGAGTATATCTATCAGTAGTATCTCCAAGACCTAAAACACCATATTCATTATATCCCCAAGAATATAATTTATTATTATTTTTTATTGCAAATCCAGAAAATATCTAAATATTTACCTATTTTATATCAGTAAGACCAGATGCTGTTGGAATAGTTACAGTCTATGTATTTCCATTGCCCAACTACCCATATAAATTTCTACCCCAAGAATAAAGATTATTCTACATAAACCCTCCGTAACTCTTTTTAGCAACTCAGAGAATTATATATTTCAAAACTTGCAAATGTTTCTGATATAATATCTTCATCAAACTAAGATTCCTACTATTGATTATATTTCTATTTATAATTTAATAATATACACTGTGTATTATTAGACTAATTAAAAGTCTTTACAATTTTTATTCTGGAATATGTTGTATCAATTATTTGTGGAACTGGAAGAACTGTATCTTTAACTGTATATAATGGTAATATAGTATAATCATACTATATAATTTCTTCTTGTAATTTTATATTTATTGGATTCTACATTATAAAATTTTCAAACTCTAATGTTTCATTAAATATTTCATTAGTGCCACTTTTAATTATTTCCCCAATCTGATTTTCAAATAAGAATAGATTTAAAGAATTTGATATAAAATATTCTTCGTTTGAATTTGTAGATATTGGTAGTAAATACTATGTCTTTATTTTTTTTGGCTTATTCTAAATAATTTGAAATTGCAATGGTAATATATCATTAGATTCCAAAGTATTTTCTATAATAACATCAAAAGATTCTAAAAACTTTTCCATATTAACATTTATAATGCCATTTACTTCTGATATTGCAGTTAATATATCTATTAAATTTATATTTTCATAAATATTAAATCTATTATTTTCTATTTTAGAATACTGATCTAACTTATCTTTTAGATTATAAAATATTGAATTTATAGATATTTTAGAATCCTAAAATATTTCTATTGGATTTTTACTATATATATAATAAATTTTATTACTCTAAAACTAAACATCCATTGTCTATATTATATTGTTTTTTAATTCTTGCTGAATATTATATTTTTCTTTTGTATAATTAAATTTAGATAATATTATTGGGTCTTTGATTAACTCAGAAGATAATATTTTACTCCCTTTTGGCAAATAGAAATTTCTTAGATTATCATCTTTAAATAACTAAGGGCAAATATATAATCTATTTTCTAACCCATTAACATATGATTTATTTTGTATGTATTTATAAGTTGAAGTCTAATTAAGAGAATCAGAAAATCCTCTGAGGAAATATTTTAAATAATTATTTATGTCATTTATTGTTACTATTTTATTTTTCTATTTAATATATGAATTAAAATTATGTTTTATAGACTCTATTTTTTCCTAATTTCTCCCAACAACTACATTTTCTTCTTGCTTAACTATAATACTTAATGGGCTATAGCCATAATACTGCATAGATTCATTTGTATTTTGTATATTTAATAAATCAAATAAATATATTTCTGTTTTTTGATTTTGTAATTCTTCCTATGTTAAATAGCTCTTTGTATTGAAATTGTATTTTATTTTTATTTTTTGAGGGATAAACAATCCTTTTATATTGTAATCAGTATAATTATTAAAATCAACATAATTCAAATATATTTTATCATTTATTAAAATTTGAGATTCAAGACCAACATATCTGTTTACTTGCCCTAATATCTAATTCTAATTTTCACCTTTTGTTTGATAATACTATAAAAATAATGGTAAATCATTCTACTTTATTTTATAACCATTATTAATATCATCACCATTTATTAACTCAAAAATATTTGTTATTTCATTATAACTAAGAGTTATATATTTATTTTTAATATAAGAATCATAATCTGATACATGATACTTACTATTCTAAATAGTTTCTACATTCTTAAATGTATCATATAAATACTCAGTAATATTTCTATTGTTAAACATATATTCAATTTTTGTTTTTGACATTATTTTTAGATCTAAATAAAGTCTTTTGAAATCATCTATATAATGATCTTTGATTATATAACCTTCTGTTTCTGATAATATATTATTCCTTGATAGTTCTTCCAAATTTGGATTAAATGGTTTAATAACCAAATGCATTTGTATAAACTAAAATATATTACTTCCATTTGTGGATGCCATTCTGTATGAATAATATTCATTATTTTTTCCAAATTTATCCATTGTTCTCGTAACAAGAATCGAATTTTTATTTAGCCAAATATTGTTATTCTAATCAATGACTCGTAATATCAGAGGTGGAATTATAAAATTTTCTATTTCCAACATATTTAATTGTATCATTGATTTTGAATCAAATTTTAAATTTAAATTAACTTGTGAAGGTATACCAAAATTCTTTTTATATCCATATTGACTTAATAACAATTCTATTTTATCATTATTCTATGTTGCAATATAAAAATCTGAAACCTATTGCTCAAATTGATTTGATATTAATACAGTTATATAACTCTATATATCTGTTATTAAAGACTATGAATCCTATTGATTAAAATCAATATATTTATATTTATCATAATTAGATTTTAAATATTCAATAATCTATTCTTTAAGAAAATATGGATTTACTAACTCATTAGGCTATGGCATATTTTAACCCCCAAAAATACTGCAATTTATTTTTTACAAATAACTTAATCAATTTTAATCTATTTTTTCCATTTGGGTCTTGACAAATTGATTTTTTTATGGTATAATTTAAAACTTGAAAAAAGAAACATAAAAAAGGAGATATTAAAAATGATTAAAAACTTTAAATTTAGAAATACAAGAATGTATACATTTTTCTTATGTCTTAAATTCAATATAAGAATGAAAATTGGTGAATGTTTATAGATAATTAAGAAAACTGGTAATTATAAATATGATTTTGATAAAAAAGAATGGATAAAAATTAAAAATAATGAAAATTATAATTTTAATGATTCTAAAAATAAAAATCTTTTAATTAGAAAAAAATAAAAAGAGGTGCATTAACATGTTTAAAAATGAAACAATCGCTAAAACATATTTGTATCTACATAATAGATATGGTGATACTAAATTATATCAATTTTTTATTGGTATATATTTTAAGATAATACATAAAATAGCATTTATTAAATCTCTTAATAAAAAAAGAGGTAATTATAAATATGATTTTGATAAAAAAGAATGGATTAAAAAAGAAATTTTTTTTAATTTAAATGATAATATTGATAAAAAAGAAAATAAAACAAAACGTTATTTACCAATCAAATAATTTGAATTAATTTGATTAAGTTAAATATAAATTTTATATTTAAAAACTAAAATAGGGGGAATTAATTATGGAATCTAAGTTGTCTTCAGAACTAAAAGATGAATTACTTAAATATGGATTACACATAAAACCAATTTTTAGAGATAATAAATTTAAATATATTATATATGGGTTGAAAAATGGGGTAGAAAATACTATTTTTACTGCAAAAAGTATAAAGGACATTGAAAATCAATTTCAAGAAAAAATAAAACAGGAGGAATTAATTATGGAATCTACTTTTAATTCAAAAGATGTATTTATTAATAAACTGTTTAATTTTCTTAAAAATAGTACATTTATAAATGATTTTAATTTTGAGAATGATGAAATAAACACTATTGAT
>Ga0209717_1002187_pt1 | contig 19264 bp, 17 predicted proteins | sample AD_UKC048_MetaG_FD_184418 | JGI IMG/M metagenome (GOLD analysis project Ga0209717, IMG submission 184418) | Active sludge microbial communities of municipal wastewater-treating anaerobic digesters from USA - AD_UKC048_MetaG (SPAdes) (version 2) | ecosystem: Engineered > Bioreactor > Anaerobic >... | reverse complement strand
CGCTTTCGCTTCCCATCCGCGTTCACCCGGGTATTGAAACGGTGACGCGTTATGCCCAAGGTAAGCGAGAAAATCTTTTACGCGCTCATCAAAATGCTGTCGATCAATAAAGGCTTCTACATTGAGCGCAATAAATATTTTGCTCGCGGCAGAATCAATTCCACTGGAATCCCGCGCGAATATTTCGTGGGTAAATGCTGCGCCTGCTAAAGCCGCCGTTAAAAGTTCAAACATCAGCGCTAAGCCTGCGCCTTTGTGTTCGCCCATGGGTATGACGGCGCCTTTTAAAATTTCTTTGGTATCGGATGTGGGATTTCCCTCCGCATCTATTCCCCAATTACCGGGCGCCGCTTTACCTTCGCGCAACCAAGTAGTTACCTTGCCAACAGCAGCTTGGCTCATGGCCATATCCAATACGATGGGCTCATTAGCATTTAAATTCGGAATGCCTATCGCCAAAGGGTTGTTGCCAATCACGCGTGTTTTTGCGCCCCATATCGCCATAGTTGGCAAGGCGTTAGTGGTGCAGATGCCGACAAAACCCGCTTGCGCCGCGCGGCTGGCGTAAGCATGAGCGCGCCCCCAATGTGTAGTATTTTTTGCAAGGCAAATACCCACACCGAAATTGCGCGCACGCTCAACCGCTGCGTCCATCGCCTGCGCAGATGAGTAGCGACCGGGGCCGTTATCGCAATCCAAAACACAAATAGCGCCGAGGTCGCGGGACTTTGAAAATGTAGGCACAGGTGTCGCGCGGCCTTCTTTGAGTGCACTCAACAAACCGGGCAACATACGCACGCCGTGCGAAGGTACTTCCAACAAATCAGCCTCAGCCATAATGCTCGCTTCTATGCCCGCTTGATACTCAGGCACACCGGCATCACATAACGCTTGCTTAACAGCTGCACATAGAGTTTCGTAAGGCACACGCAACACATCGGTCATTGTTACTACTCCGGAATAAATTTATTGGCGCATCACAAAATCAAACAACGCCCGCAGAACGCAACCACTGTTGCAACTGCGGCAATGACATAGCACCCGACATACGCTGAACTTCTTTTCCCTGCTTAAATAAAATCAAGGTTGGAATACTACGAATTGCCCAGCGCTGGGCGATACTCGGAACCGCTTCAGTATTTAATTTTGCCAAACGAATTTTCGGCTCAAGAATTCCCGCAGCCTGTTCAAATACAGGCGCGAAACTTTTACAAGGCCCGCACCAAGGCGCCCAGCAATCTACCAAGACAGGAATATCATTTTTATCCAATACCGCACCGACATTACCCGGATGCAAGTCTATTGGCTTGCCCGCAAATAATGGCTTCTTGCATTTTCCACATTGCGGCTTATCGCCCAATCGCTCTTGTGGTACTCGGTTAGCCGCATTGCAGTTCGGGCAAGTGATTTGAATTAGGCTCATAGGAAACTCACAACATGAAGATTCATGAATTATACAAATTAAGCTTCAACCTGCTCTGCCCACTTGGCGAAGGCGGTATGCTCAATAAATAATTTTGAGGCGGCACTGTGTTCGGTAAGTGCATCTGCAGCAAGCAAAATCACGCCTGCAGTCCAAGTGGTTTTTTCGCGCGGCCAAATCACTTTGTCGCGAAAGTTATAGCCAGTCCAATAGCCACCATCGTCATCCATAAACTGATGTAACCAGCTGAATAAACTCAATGCTTTAGCATGCTCGCCTGCGGCCAATAATGCGAGGGTTAATTCGCAAGATTCTGCTACTGTCACCCAAGGCTCATCGCTCACGCAGCGGCAGCCAATATTATTTTCTACAAATGTTTGCCAGCGTAATTCAATTCTATCCTGCGCTGCTTTGCCTTGCATAACACCTGCAAGCACAGGGTAAAACCAATCCATAGAAAAACGCTCTTTAGACGCCCAAGTGCGATCAAAGCATTCCGGGTGATGACGTAAAATATTGCCCAGCTTTTGATAAGCTGCGACCCACGCTTCACAAGGCTGATTTAATTCTTGTGCGCATAGAACTGCACACTGCAGACTTTTATAAATGGATGAACAAGCGGTGACTAAGGCATCTTTTTTTGCGCTGCCATCTTTCGCTACAGCCCAATAAATTTCGCCAGTGGGCGATTGGTAGCGCAACACAAAATCAATCGCTTTTTTAACGACGGGAAATAGCTGTTGTAAGAAATCAAGATTTTGTGAAATTAAATAATGATGCCAAACACCGGTGGCGATGTACGCAATAAAATTGGTTTCGCGGTGGTTTTTATCAACGGGTTGATCGTCTAAATAATTAGCCCACCAACTGCCATCTGCCAATTGCTCGTTAGCAAGCCATTGATAGGCGCGCTCGGCAGCTTCAAACTCACCGCCAATACTTAACCCCATTGCTGCTTCAATATGATCCCAAGGATCGGCCTTGCCATCTTTAAACCACGGAATGCATCCATTAGGTAGTTGAGTTTGCAAAATGTAATTAACGGTGGGCCGCAGCAGGCTTTCAGGAAAAAACCCTTTAGTGAGTAGTAAATTTTTCATTTTTCCTATGCCTAATTTTTAAAGCTACACAGCCAATAAAGTATTTGGTCGTCATTCTCGCGCAGCGGGGATCCAGCCGTTAAAACCTAAATCAAGAGCTGGATTCCCGCTACGCGAGAATGACGACTCCCTACTAAACATATAAGACCACTAAGAAATATCATCTTTTCTAAAATGCATTACCACACTTTTTCCCAACACTGGATTTAGCAATTTTTCTAGCGTTTGTGTAATCCACGGTTTTTGCATTAAATCCCATACCAACATGCGGTGATAGAGTTTTATTAACCAGGAATTATCTTGTCTATCCCAACACAAACACTTCAGCCACCAAAATGGCGAATGCAACGCATGCGCCCAATAGCGATGCGTAAACTCAAAACCCAAACCTTTAATATCTTCTCGCAAGTGCTGGGCATTAAAAATACGAATATGCCCGCCTTCCACTTGGTGATAAGCCGCACTTAATTTCCAACAGATTTTTTCTGGCCATGCGCGAGGAACTGAAACCGCTAAAATTCCGTTGGGTTTTAATATGCGCTTTATTTCTTGCAACACACACGTATAATTTTCAATATGCTCTAAGACTTCACTGCAAATAATTTTATCAAAACTATTATCTGCAAAAGGCAGCTTGGTCGCATCCGTTTGCTGCAAGTTAAATTGGCTTTTTGAATTATAACTAGCAAAAGGGGCGAAGCGTTCACTTGCAGTGGTTAAATCGCGCAAGGATAAATCCACACCCACACCTAAAATATTATGCTCAAGGCAGGCATGAATAACATGGCGACCTTCGCCGCAGCCGACATCTAACAACTTATCGCCATCATTAAAGTTAAGCAGTTTATAGTTTATGGTCAGCAATTATGCATTACTCTTGAGTGCTAGTATTTTTCGATAGTAGTCACTTAACCGTTCACCCACAACCTGCCAGGATAAATGCTGCAAGCTGTGCTCTCGCCCAGCAATACTTAACTGCTCACATATGGCTTCATTCGTTAACAGCGTGCGCAGTGCATGAACCAATTCTGCTACATCACCCGCTTTCACCATAAAAGCCGAATTACCTACCACTTCTGGCAATGCACCACCGTCACTACAAATGAGTGGGATACCGCAAGCAAGCGCTTCGCCCGCAGGCAAGCCAAAACCTTCATAGAGCGACGGCACTATCGCGAGTTTTGATTCAGCATATTCGAGCACCAATTGCTCAGCGCTAATACCAGTTTTAAACTCAACACAATCGGCAAGCTTCAAATTATGTAATTCTTTTTCGGTAATGCCATCTGGTTTTAATTTTCCAATTACCAATAATCGTAGCAACGGGAATTCTGCCAGCAATTGCGCCAAAGCATTTAACAACACACTTAACCCTTTCAGTGGTTGATCTGAAGATGCGGTGGTAATGAGTTGCCAGCTTTTGCGTTCAACCTCCGGCAGAGGTTTAAATATGTCTGTATCTATACCATTCGGAATCAGCGTAATTTTTTCTAGGGGACGACCGAAGGCTTCCGCAATATCCTGCTGTGATTGTTTCGACACAGTGACTACATGATTTAATCGCTGAACCACTTTTTCTTGCATGCTTAAAAAACTGTACCAACGATTAATTAACCAACGTTGACCTTTAGTCGTAGCGGCGGCTATTGCTAACTCGCGATCGCGCGTAATGGGGTGATGAACAGTTGCAATCACATTTTCGCCACGTGCTTGTAATTGCAGCAAGCCATAACACAGGCTTTGGTTGTCGTGAATAATATCGTAGTGCGGTTTATGCTTTTTAAAATAGCCTACTAACCGACGACCAAAACTATAAGGCTCGCCAAAACCACCACTTAACTTACTCCACCATTCCGAAAAATCTGCAAGCGACATTAAGTGTTTTGGCCGCAAGGCCCAATGCGGATTTTTATGCGCGTATAAATCTAAACTTGGTAGTTGAATTAAATTTACGCGTACATCTAATTCGGGATAGGGCGGGCCGGAAATAACATCCACCGAATGCCCTAGTTCAACCAATGCCTTGCTGAGGTATTGCAAATAAATCCCCTGACCACCCACATGGGGATGACTGCGATAACCAAGCAATGCAATGCGCAAACCACCTGACGACGCAGGCGCAGATGATCGAGTTAGCGATACCGTTTTTGAGGGTGGAACGGGAAAATAGGACATAGATATTAGTAATAGTGGACTATTAGGTAATTTACCATAATTTTTACCGTTTCCGTTTACTCTAGCTATCGATATATTGCACACAAACCAGCAGATTTTTTTATTCTCATGGTTTATTCTAGCTGCCTTCGCTCTTGCATTACCTGCTGTGAGCGATTCATCTAACAACATATTAAAAAAAGGAAATACCCGTGAAAAAATTAATCGCCATTGTAGGAATTTGTTTGGTTTCAGTTGCAGCTTTCGCCGAAACAAAGCCTAGCGACGCCTCATTAGATGAGTTACTAACCATCACTGAATCACAAAAATTGATTGATGGTATGTGGCCACAAGTGGAAGGCATGATGAATAACGCTGCCAAGCAAGCACTGGGCAATACCTCACTCAATGAAGAGCAACAAAAAGTGATGGAAAGCACAAACGCCAAAATGGCGGGTGTTTTTAAAGAAGAATTTTCTTATGAAAAAATGAAACCTATGATGATCAATATCTACAAAGAGTCTTTTTCACAAGATGAAGTAGATAGCATGATTAAGTTTTACAAAAGTAAAGGTGGAAAAGCTGTGATTAAGAAGATGCCTTTGGTCATGCAATCCACCATGGGCAATGTGCAATCGCAAATGGCTAACATAATGCCGAAGATTCAAAAAATACAGCAAGATGCTTTTGAGGAAATAAAAGCCAAAGCCGACACCAAACCGGCTGCAGCACCTGCAAAATAATTTGCACAAAAATATAAGCTCTGCAAAAAAAGCCCCATAGATCTTAGATTTATGGGGCTTTTTATTACTTAACTATTTATTCTTCTGTGGTTTTCTTGCGCTGCGCTCGTGGGTGCGCACTGTCGTATACTTTGGCGAGATGCTGAAAATCCAAATGGGTATAAATTTGCGTAGTAGAAATATTCGCGTGCCCCAGCATTTCTTGCACCAAACGCAAATCGCCACTGGATTCCAACATATGGCTGGCAAAGGAATGGCGCAACATATGTGGGTGAACCGGTGTATCCATCCCCTGTTTAATACTTAGCTGCTGCATGCGCGCTTGCACAGCGCGATGCGCAATACGTGTGCCGCGCTGCGTAATAAACACCGCCTGCTCGGTTTCATCTTTTAAAAAATTTTTGCGCTGCACCAACCATTCTTTTAATGCCGTTATAGCGTGCGCACCTATGGGCAACATGCGCTGTTTACTGCCCTTGCCGAGCACAGTCACCATGGCATCGCGCAAATCTATATCCGTTAAATTTAAACCTACCACTTCCGCCAAACGCAAACCGGAGGAATAAATTAATTCCAAGAGTGCGCGGTCGCGTAGCGCTAATGCTGAATCGCCTTGCACGCTTACAAATTGCGCGGTTTGATCAACATCTAAAGTTTTGGGTAATTTCTTTTCACTCTTGGGCGCTTGGATTGCATCCGCAGGATTAATTTTTGCCCATCCATTGCGAATCGCAAATTCGAAAAAACTGCGCATCGCTGAAAGCCAGCGCGATAAACTTTTTCCACCCAAACCCTGGCGATGCAACTGCGCCACCATTTGACGAATATGTTGCGAGCGAATTTCATCCAAATTATTGAGTGAGAATTTTTGGCAGTAATCTGCAAATTTTTGTAAATCGCGCTGATAATTAGTCTGAGTATGAATCGACAGCTGCTTTTCACTGCGCAAAAATTCGATAAAGGCGGTAAGTTCCGGTTGGTACATAAACAAAACCTTGAGCCGAATAGAAATTTGGGAATTACTGAGGGAACCGCTGAAAAATGTTTGCGGTGCAGCGCTGGCTAGGCAAATTTGTTCGAAAAAGCGGAGTTTATTGAAATAAATGAGCATTTTGAGAACAAATTTAACGACGCCAGAGCAAGCAAGTTAATTTTTCAGAGGATCCTTAGCTTAACACGGATATTTCGGGGCTAGCCTTGAAGTTTCGTGCCCTCGCCCCCAACCATTCGCCAATCCTATAAAATTAGACGCTTTCAGTTTCCGTTCTGTATGAGGAATAACCGCCTATGAATCAGACTTTTATTCTGCAAAACCAAGACAAGCTTTTTTTCGGCAAGAACAAAGAGTGGGTTGATGGCTACGATGCCAATGCTGTTTACAAAACGCTGCATAAAGATGAAGCCGTTAATCAGATGTTTGAAATCACATCCAAAGATTACAAACAGCGCGTAAAAGTCATTAGCTGCGAGTTGAATGAAAAAGCCTTGCCGATTATTGATAGCGAAATAATGCCCGCGCCTCTGCCTAAAGTACCTAAACCGCCTAAAGCTGGAACGGATTTATTTGCAGAAGCCGCTCCTGAAACAGACGAAACAGAGGACGAGCCAGAAGAAGAGTTAACCTTTAGCGCAGATAGCGAAGCTGCCGATGACTCCGGCGAAACTCAGGCTACACTGATTTAACCAATAACATAGCTATTGATAACAGGGGTTCGGCTTGCCAACCATTAATAACGCCATTTGGCGCGCGCACCTCGCCGCCTTCGCCCAAGCGCCCGCCAACGCCAGCCTCAAGGGTATATTGCGCGGCTTGGAAAAAGAGAGCCTGCGCATTACACCGAAGGGCAAGTTGGCGCAAACCGGCCACCCTGTAGGTTTGGGTTCAGCACTTAAGCACCGCCATATCACCACTGATTACAGCGAAGCGCTGCTCGAATTTATTACCGAACCTTTGGATAATATCCCTGCACTTTTACAGCAATTAGACGATATTCATCGCTTTACCTATCAAGAACTCGCCAAAAATGATGAGCGCTTGTGGCCGGCCAGTATGCCGAGCCAATTACCCACGGATGCCGAAATTCCTGTCGCCCGTTACGGCAGCTCTAACAGCGGTACCATGAAAACAATTTATCGCGTTGGCCTTGGGCATCGCTATGGCCGCAGCATGCAGACGATTGCTGGTGTGCATTACAACTTTTCATTGCCCGATGATTTTTGGCGCGAACTGCAACAGCAAGAAGGCGATAGCCAAGAGTTGCAAGCCTTTAAAACCCAGCGCTACTTTGCCTTGATTCGCAATTTCCGCCGTTATTTCTGGCTGCTGGTTTACCTCTTTGGCGCTGCGCCTGCGGTGAGCAATAGTTTTGTAGACGGACGCAAGCATCGCCTACAAGCCTTTGGAGACGATACGCAAACCCAACACCTGCCCTTTGCCACTTCACTGCGCATGGGCGATTTGGGTTATCAAAGCGATGCGCAGCAATCACTATTCGTCTGCTACAACAATGTCACCAGTTACTTACGCACCCTGTGCGGTGCCATCACCCAATCGCACTCCGCCTATGAAGCGATTGGCGTCAAAGATACCGCTGGGAATTACAAACAGCTGAATACTAGCCTGTTGCAAATTGAAAATGAGTTTTATTCAAGCATTCGCCCCAAGCGCACTACACAATCGGGCGAAACAGCACTGCAAGCCCTGCGTTTGCGTGGTGTGGAATATATAGAAGTGCGCTGTGTAGATTTGAACCCCTACGAGCCGCTGGGCGTAAGCGAAGAACAGCTGCGTGTGATCGATGCCTTCCTGCTCTACTGTCTGTTAAGCGATAGCCCGGAAACACCAGAAGATGAATACGCCGAGTGGCAAGAAAACCAAAAACGTATTGTTTACGCTGGCCGCGACCCTGCGCTCACACTCTTGCGCGATGGCAATGAAGTCGCCTTTAAAGACTGGGCGCATGAAATTCTGGAGCGCTCGCTCGACTGCGCCAAGCTGCTAGATCAAAGCTATGGCGGTGAAGACTATGTAAGTGCGGTGGACAAACAGTTCGCCAAGCTCAGCAACCCGCAATTAACACCTTCGGCGCAAGTATTGGCAGATTTAAAAACTCAAGCTAAAAGCTTTTTTGAGCATACGCTGACGCTGGCCGAAGCGCATCGAAAGTATTTCAGCGAACGACCTTTAGCGGTGGATAAGCAGGAAGAATTTAAAGCCCAGGCAGCTCAATCCCTTGCCGCCCAAGCGAAACTTGAGCAATCGCCGCAGATCCCATTTGACGATTATTTAGCAAAGTATTACGAGCAGTATCGTTCCTGTAGCTGTGGCAGCAATACTTAGCAGCTTATCTGTACTTTTAGTTACCCAATCAACCATAAGTAAAATTTATCAATCAGTTACTTATTATTAATTTAACAAGACTATCAATAGTGAATTAAAGTTGGCGCGTTGACTCGTTAATGAAGGCCGCAAAGATTTTAGTGTGCGTTCTCCCATTACTTATCGTAACCCAGCTGGAGATCTACTATGGATAACACCAAACCCACTGGCCAGTGCCCAGTCATGCACGGAGCCACCAGCTCAACCAGTAAATCTGTGATGAGCTGGTGGCCCAATGCTTTAAACCTCGACATCCTCCACCAACACGACCGCAAGACCAATCCGCTCGGCGATGATTTCAACTACGCCGAGGCCTTCAAATCCCTCGATCTGGACGCTGTGAAAAGCGACCTTAAAGCGCTGATGACTGACAGCCAGGACTGGTGGCCTGCCGACTGGGGTCATTATGGTGGCCTCTTTATTCGCATGGCGTGGCACTCAGCGGGTAGTTACCGCATTGCCGATGGTCGTGGCGGCGCTGGCACAGGTAACCAACGCTTCGCTCCATTGAACAGCTGGCCGGACAATGGCAATTTGGATAAAGCACGTCGCCTTCTGTGGCCAATTAAAAAGAAATACGGCAACAAAATTTCATGGGCAGATTTAATGATTCTTGCGGGCAATATGGCCTATGAATCCATGGGTTTGAAGACCTTCGGTTTTGCCGGTGGCCGCGAAGATATTTGGCATCCTGAAAAAGATATTTACTGGGGTTCGGAAAAAGAATGGCTAGCAAAAAGTGGTGGTGAGGGCTCTCGCTACTCTTCATCAGCTCAGAGCGGCGAGCGCGATCTGGAAAACCCGCTGGCAGCAGTAATGATGGGTTTGATTTATGTGAACCCGGAAGGTGTGGATGGCAATCCCGATCCGCAAAAAACCGCTGACGATATCCGCATTACCTTCGCGCGCATGGCGATGAATGATGAAGAAACTGTCGCCCTCACTGCCGGTGGTCACACCGTCGGTAAAGCGCACGGCAACGGCAGCGCCGCGAATCTGGGGCCAGAGCCGGAAGCCGCTGATGTGGAAGAACAAGGCTTGGGTTGGAACAACCACAAAACCCGTGGCATTGGCCGCGACACAGTGACCAGCGGTATTGAAGGCGCATGGACGACTAATCCGACTCAGTGGGACAACGGCTACTTTGAAATGCTGCTGAACCACGAGTGGGAACTGACCAAAAGCCCGGCGGGTGCTTGGCAGTGGAAGCCAGTCGATATTAAAGAAGAAGACAAGCCTGTCGATGTAGAAGATCCATCAATTCGCTGCATGCCGTTAATGACCGATGCGGATATGGCGATGAAAGTGGACCCGGAATATCGCAAAATTTCCGAGCGTTTTTACAAAGACCCCGCGTACTTTTCTGAAGTGTTTGCGCGCGCCTGGTTTAAATTAACGCACCGCGATTTAGGCCCCAAAGCGCGCTACCTGGGTGCCGATGTGCCCGCCGAAGATTTGATCTGGCAAGACCCGGTTCCCGCTGTGGATTACACCCTGAGTGATGCCGAAGTCGCCGACTTGAAAGTGAAAATTCTCAGCAGTGGCTTAAGTGTGTCGGAACTGGTGGCAACAGCCAGGGATAGTGCGCGGACGTTCCGTGGTTCAGATTTCCGCGGTGGTGCTAACGGTGCGCGCATTCGTTTAGCGCCGCAAAAAGATTGGGAAGGTAATGAGCCTGCGCGTTTGCAAAAAGTGCTCGATGTGCTCGCTGGAATTCAATCCAGTTTGAGCAAGAAAGTCAGCATGGCCGATTTAATTGTATTAGGCGGAACGGCAGCAGTTGAGAAAGCCGCGAAAGATGCAGGTGTCAATATCACTGTGCCTTTTGCTGCCGGTCGCGGCGATGCGACTGAGGCACAAACAGATGCAGAATCTTTTGCTCCACTGGAACCCATTCACGACGGCTTCCGCAACTGGGTTCAAAAAGATTATGCTGTTCAGTCCGAGGAATTGTTGCTGGATCGCACTCAGCTGATGGGTTTGACGGCTCCGGAAATGACTGTGCTGATCGGTGGGCTGCGCGTACTGGGCACCAACCACGGCAGCAGTAATCTCGGCGTGTTTACCGATAAAGTCGGCGTATTAAGCAATGACTTTTTCGTCAACCTGACCGATATGAACTACCAATGGAAGCCTACTGGTAAAAACAGTTACAACATTGTTGAGCGCAAAACCGGTAACGTGAAGTGGACAGCAACGCGCGTGGATCTGGTGTTCGGTTCAAATTCCATCTTGCGCTCCTATGCGGAAGTTTACGCACAGGATGATAACCGCGAGAAGTTTGTGCATGACTTCGTTTACGCCTGGGTAAAAGTGATGAACGCAGATCGGTTTGATTTGAAATAATTGTCCAATGCGAAATAAAAAGGGGCGATGAAGAAATTCATCGCCCCTTTTTTGCTTTTAAAAAAGAGTTCTTGAAAGAAAGTTATTTCTGAACCACTAAATTATCAAACAATAAATCGCTAACGAGTGGGCCTTTGTGCTCGGCTTTTTTGTCGTCATGCTCTTTCTCTTCATCATCTTTAGCTTTTTTATCTTTATCGGCCTTGGGCTTTTCTTTTTTCCCGTGATCATCTTTCGCATGGTCATCAGCAGCGGCTTTCGCGCTCGCAGGGTGAATCGCATGATCTAACACGGTATTAATTTTTTCCAACGCCTCCAAACGCATTTTCTCTTTGCCCTCTGGGCTGGCCATTTGCTCGTCAGTCACGCTGCTAATCAACATAATTAAGGTATCGCGAACCAGCGGCATATGGTGCGATACCTCTTGCGCGCTATGCATATCCTCGGTGCGCAAAGAAAGTTCAGCCTTAATATATTTAACCTTACCGGTACCGCCGTAATTCACCACCAAATGGGGTTTAATCGGAATATAGTTCACGCCCTCTTTGAAGGTGTCGCCGCCCCCGCCGCTCGCTAATACTGAACAGGATAATAGGCTTGCCGCCACTGCAGTCATAATGACCCCACACTTACGCACTAACTTCATGAAAACTCCTACTGCCGAGATCAATTTATCGCCCCCACGGCGACGTTTATCTACAGCATAGACGATTTGTCGCAAACATCTGGCTCTCTTGCGAGCTTTTTGCTTACTATAGCCGCCCTACTTGGATTACGAGGCCACCATGATTCCATCGATTCGCCAAACCAACCTGATTATTTTTCTCGGCTGCCTTGGGCTGATTTTAGTGGGGGCCTTTTATGAGCATGTGATGAAATATGAGCCTTGCCCGCTGTGCATTACCCAGCGCGCGATTTTTGATGTGATCGGCATCCTAGCCTTGATTGCGTTTTTGCATAATCCAAAGTTCAAAGGCCTAAAAATTTACGCGGTGCTAGGCATTCTTGCTGCCCTTGGTGGCGCTTACTTCGCCCAGCATCAACTCTGGTTACAGAGCCTGCCGGCCGACCAAATGCCGGCCTGCGGCCCCGGCCTTGCCTATATGTTTGAAGCTTTTCCCTTTATGGAAGCGGTAAAACTCCTCTTACAAGGTGACGGTAGCTGCGCTGAACCGCACAAAGTCTTGGGCTTAAGTTTTGCCGGTTGGTCGCTGATTGCCTTTGTGGGATTAGGGCTAATTAACCTTTGGCAACTAGTGCGCGCACTAAAAAATGGCGCCGTTTCTGCATAAGCCAGTTGAAGCCCTCGGCAAGATGACCTATTGTGTCGATAATTTACGAGTGTCGGCATTCAGTTAAGAGTGTCGTTATGTGTAAGCGTGCAGTCAGGATCTTCGCGACTCACAGTCAATTCAACCCGATCATTAAGCAGTAATCAGGAAATCGAGCATGTTAGAAAACTGTCAAAACGCTAAAGAACGCTGGGGTGGTGTCAACATCATCATCGACCGCTGGTTACAAGAACGCCAAGACATGCTGGTTCAGTATTGCGCTATCGGCGAAGCTGATCAAAACGAAGAAGTGCGCGGCGAGAAACTGCGTCGCCTCTGCCAGATTCTGGTGGACTATGTGTCTGCTGGCCATTTTGAAATTTACGATCAATTGATCAAAGAAGGCCGCGAGTTTGACGATGAAGAAGCACTGCACGAAGCCGGCCGCTTGTTTACCATCGTTGATGGCACCACTGAGAAACTGCTCGACTTCAATGATAAATACCTTGAAACCGACGACCTCAGCAGCCTTAATACCGACCTTTCAAGCCTTGGCGAAACATTAGAAATTCGCTTTAGCGCTGAAGACCGCATGATTTCTGTGCTGCATACATCGCATAAAGATTTGGTCAACGGCTAAAACTAGCGTTGATGGTCTTACTAAAGAACCCGCTTCGTGCGGGTTTTTTATTGCATAAGATTTAAATCCCCCCCAGCCCCCCTTTTTCAAAGTGGGGGCTAGAACGGGCAAGTACAAATTCCCCCTTTGAAAAAGGGGGCTAGGGGGATTTGCTTTTTTCCATAAAAAAACCCGCCGAAGCGGGTTCTTATCAATCGACTTACTCTACTGAAAGAGTCGACTTATTTTTTAGCAGGCTTAGCAGGCGCAGCTTCTACAGCGGCAGCTTTAACTTCCAACAATTCAACTTCGAAAATCAAAGTAGATGCTGGTGGAATGCCTTGGTTGCCAGCTGGACCGTAAGCCAAATCAGATGGAATGTACAATTCCCACTTAGAACCTTGTGGCATCAATTGCATAGCTTCAACCCAACCAGGGATAACTTGATTCACTGGAAATTCAACAGGATCTTTACCTGCAGAGGTATCAAACACAGTGCCGTTAACCAATTTACCGGTGTAGTGAACTTTTACAGTATCAGTTGCTTTTGGTTTTACGCCATTGCCAGCAGTGATTACTTTGTATTGCAAACCACTTGCAGTCACTTGAACGCCTTCTTTAGCTTTGTTGTCCGCTAAGAACTTGGTGCCTTCAGCGCCGTTGGTTTCGCTAAGTTTCTTTTGCTTCTCTTCTTGTTTCTTTTGCATTGCTGCTTGGAATTCGGTAGATACTTTAGCTTGATCTTCTTCAGAGATACGTGGCTTAACTACAGCACGCAACTTTTCTAATTCAGCAGTTTCTTCTTTAGTCAAAGTCGCTTGGTCTTTTTTCTCTAACTCAGCAATTTTAACTTGTGCCTCAGTAGCCGCTTTAACATCGGCAATTGCCAACAACAGCAAATCCTTATCTAAAGTGATTTCCATTTGTTGCACGCCTTTACCCATTTGCTGACCCATCAAATAGCTGATTTTTTGGTCAAGGGTTTCCAGTTTTGGAGCTTCTTCTTTTTTAGCATCTTTACCACAGCCCACAACCAAGGCTGCAGAAGCCATTAAACTGATCATTACTAATTTTTTGCTAATCATTTTGCACCCTAGTGGATTACATTTTTAAAGGAATATTGGCTCATATCTGCCCGAACAAGCTAAGCCAAGCGCGTGATGGGCAACCTGCAGAATACCACCGGTGTTACAGCCCTAACGGGCGCCAATGGTATACCAAAACATTAAAATTGTGCGGTATTTTGCCCATTTTTTCATGCATTTAGCGGTTTTAACCTCAGCCGCTTCAGGCGACCGGAAGCTCTCTGACCGAGCATCTTTAGATTAGTTCTTGAAAATCTGCCTGCCTACCTACTTATATGATCGCCAGCGAACAGATTTGCCGCGATGAATGTCACCAGACTGTAACACATATTATCTTGGCGCCAGATTAGACTACACATATCTTTAAAAGCCCCGTCTTCACGATTTTCTATAGGATTCCATCATGACTGTTAATGAGATCACGCCCGCATCACTGACTGATATTGAACAACAAATTGCCAAAGTAGCTGCCCAGCTTGAAGCAGCACGTGCGCAAGAATTTGCAGCCGCCGAAAAGGCTTTCTTAGCCGCACAAAAGGCAACTGCAACGGCTCAGGCTCGAGTCGATGATCTCGAAGCAAAAGCAGGCACCACCCCAGCCGCACTCACGCGTTTGAAATCCGCTCAAGCAGCTTTGGTTAGCCAACAAGAACAACTGGCCAGTGCCAACGGGGTTTATAGCGCTCTGGTCGCCGCGCAAGAAGCCGCTGACAAATTTGCCACAGATGTGGCTAAAGTCATGGCCGGCAAAAAGCTCGGCAAGAAAATTAAATTCACCAAGAAAGAAAAAGCGGTTATTAAAGAAGACAAAAAAGCGGCGAAGAAAATTGCTAAAGCCGAGAAAAAACTCGCCAAAGAAAAAACCAAGAAAGATGCCAAAGCGGCCGCTAAATTAGCAAAAGAAAATGCAGCAATTGACGTAGCAGAAACGGATGTCGCAAAAGCGGTTGTGACTAAACCTGTGCGTAAAACAGCTGTCAAAAAAGAGCCTGTGCAGAAAGCGCCTGCAGTAACAACTCCTGTAGCTAAATCCCCTGTTAAAAAAGCACCTGTTAAAAAAGCACCTGCAAGAAAAGCCCCTGCGAAAAAAGCTATCGTTGAACTGCCCGCGCTTAACAACGAAACGCTAGCTGAAACGGCTGAAGTACCTATTGTTCAGGCTGTGCTTGCCGAAATATCAACACCGCTGGTTGAACAAAATCAAGAAGTACCCGCTCAAAATGAATCTGCGATTGAAACAGTTTCCACACCAGAATCGGCACCGGTAAATGGCAATATAGAAACACCTAACACCGAGGTTTAATTTCAAGCGCGCCTATTTCACGCAGAGAACAAACAGGCGCGTTGATTTTGATAAGTTAGAATTTTCTTAGCAACAGCTCAATCACATTCTGGCCCACAGCTAACGCAGACAAATAAACTTCAAGATTAGATTTAATAGGTGAATCTTGCGTTTGTGTTAGCTGTTGCGACCAAGCTTCAATTTCTAGTAATAATTTCTTTTCTGCCAACAATTCCGCTTGTTTGATCGAGGTGCGTATTTGCGCTTGAGTTTCGTCTTGCGCATAGCCCACCACAGGCTCTTTTAATAGACGACGCAGTAATCGCAATGGCTCAACGACTTGTTGAGTCCACACGTGGATATGCGATTGTAACTCGGCAAACTGAGCGTCACTCAGGTGTTTGCCAGACTCATCCATCCAACGCAAACCTATCAGCAAGCAAACATTCACCTTGTAAGTGTCTTGCAAATGTACGCAGATCTCCGCGATTTTCGGTTGCGCATAAAAGACTAAGGCGAAATCCCAAAGGCGCTGAGGTGACGTAGTTGTGGTCATAGAATCATCTGTTTAGCTGGCCGCAAAGGTTATTCAGTCTGCTAGAATGCGCGCCATGATTCAATTACAAAATATCTCACTGCAGCGCGGCCCCAAATTTCTTTTGGATGCAGCCGACCTCACAATTTACCCAGGCCAAAAAGTGGGCCTGATTGGTGGCAATGGCACCGGTAAATCTACCCTCTTTCAAATGTTGCTGGGCAAACTCGCCAGCGATACCGGCACCTTGGATATTCCCAAGCAGTGGCGGGTTGCGCATATGGCGCAAGAAGTTGGCCACACCAGCCGCAGCGCGCTCGATTATGTGCTGGATGGCGATAGCGAATTGCGCCGCCTTGAACGCGAAATTATTGCTGCAGGTAGCGATGGCGACAAACTCGCCCATCTTTATGGCGATATGGAAAATATCCATGCCTATTCCGCTCCTGCACGCGCGCAGCAGTTATTAAATGGTTTGGGTTTTAATTCCGGCGATGATGCACGCCCCGTCACAGATTTTTCCGGTGGTTGGCGCATTCGTTTAAACCTTGCACAAGCCTTGATGTGCCCATCGGATTTATTATTGCTCGACGAACCCACCAACCACTTGGATTTAGATGCAACTCTGTGGCTAGAAGAATGGCTTAAGCGCTATGCGGGCACACTGATTATTATTTCGCATGACCGCGATTTCTTGGACAATATTGTTGATCGTATCGTCAATATTGAACGCCAAAAGCTCGATAACTACAGCGGCAATTATTCATCCTTTGAACGTCAACGCGCCGAAAAACTCGCGCAGCAACAAGCGACCTTTGAGAAGCAACAAGAACGTATTGCACACGTTGAAAGTTACATTCGCCGCTTTCGTGCATCTGCCACCAAAGCGCGCCAAGCGCAGAGTCGCATTAAAGAATTAGAACGCATGGAAAAAATTTCCGCTGCGCATGTGGATTCGCCATTCAGCTTCACCTTTACCTGCTCCGATAAAATGTCGGTGCCCTTGGTACATATTTCCGGTGCGGATATTGGTTACCAAACCGAGAACAGCGAAGCCAAGAAAATTTTAAGCAAAGTAGAATTGGCCATTCGCGCTGAAACACGCATTGGTTTACTAGGCCCCAATGGCGCAGGTAAATCCAGTTTAGTGAAAACACTTTCTGGCGCATTACCTTTACTTGCCGGCGAACGCACTAACGGCGAACATTTTAAACTCGGCTATTTCGCGCAGCATCAATTAGAAGCTCTGGATATTAATGCCTCGGCTGCATTGCACATTCAACGCCTATCGCCCATGGCGCGCGAGCAAGAAATTCGCGATTTTCTCGGCAGTTTTGATTTTCACGGCGAGCGTGCGTTTGAACCTATTACACATTTTTCTGGCGGCGAAAAAGCGCGTTTGGCCTTAGCAATAATCGCGTGGAAAAAGCCTAACGTACTTTTACTCGATGAGCCCACGAACCATCTCGATTTAGAAATGCGCCATGCGCTCACAATGGCTCTGCAAGATTTTGAAGGCGCCGTGATTATCGTTTCGCATGATCGCCATTTGTTGCGCAATACGGTCAATGAGTTCTTGCTAGTAGCCGATGGCAAAGTTAGCGAATTCGATGGCGACTTAGAAGACTATTACAAATGGTTGCTGCAAGAACGCCAAGCACAAGCCGCTGCAGAAGAAAAATACGCACCAGAAAATGAAAATAAGGTTGATAAAAAAGCTCAGCGCCAACAATCCGCAGCGCAACGCCAGCAATTAAAACCGCTAACCAATAAACTGAAAAACCTAGAAAGCCAAATGGAAAAGTATCAAACCAAATTGGCTGATATTGAAACTCAACTAGGCGACAGCAGTATTTACGACGATAAAAATAAAGCCAACTTACAACAGCTGTTGTTAGATCAGGCTAAAGTTCAACAGCAGTTGGATGAAGCAGAAGAGAATTGGTTGTTGATTAGCGAAGAGATTGAAGCGGCGAGTAACGCTTAGAATTTCACTCAGCGATGAGTGGTGCGGACTTAATACATTAACTCACTGTAGGAGCGACTTTAGTCGCGAATATTTAGAGCTTCGCAGCAAAACCGCTCCTACAACAGAACGAGCAACCGATAATAAAACCATTCCGCTCAGAGATTAATTTCTATGAATATAACACTTAAGGAACGAGTTAACTCCAAAAGGATAAAGTTCACATTTATTTTTGCTGTCTTTCTCAGCCTATTTATTAGCAGAACTTTCGCCCAAGAAAATCAACAACCCTTTGACTACACCAAAACTGTTTGGATCATTCACGTCATTGAGGGAGGCGGAATAGTTTATGGCCGACCAGAACCTGAAGAGTACGATCCTCGACAGGGGCTTATCTATATTTATGAAATTCTGATTAAATATGTTTATAGCATGCAGGATTTAAACGCTTCACGCTTGCCCAACTCACTCAACGTAACTCATGAATTAATTCTTATGAATGGTCTTACGGAGCAGCGGTTATTAATAGGAGAACATTGGATTAGTGATGAAAGAAGCATTGCCGTCATGAGCGAAGTAGATTACAACAATTTAAAGGAATGGCTGAAAAAAAGAGAAAAGAATGAAGATTATAAAAATCCACCCATAGACAAGCTAGTTAAAGCATTTAGAAACGGTACTTCGCCAGACATAGAAAGCTTTGATAAATACTTTAATAGTAATCAAACATCGTCAGTTTCGACTGAAATACAAAACTCAACTGCAAACACACAACTATCGGTAGGCGTTAAGGCAGACGAACAGCCTATTCAGATAGCGAGCCAGTACAGCTCCAGCAGAAAAGTAGAAGCCTCTATAGGCAGGATTGACAGCAGCGCTCAATTTAATCGCGATAGTTTTTCTACAAATTCAATTACACCAACCAAAAACTTATCGAAAAGTAAAAAAGAGAGCAGCAATTTTTCCCTATGGCTGAACTTAGCCATAGGTTTTTTACTTGCGATTGGAGTATTTGTATTATGGAAGAGGAAGAAAGGCTAATTACATCTGCGAAATAAATTTCGATAAGACTTCAAACTTATCGGCATCATTATCCACAAAGCGAATCACAAGTTTTAAGGTGTTGGAATCGGCGCGATTTTCACCTGCCATCATACTGTGCACATAGCCGTTTACGCGCGCCAAGCCATTGCTTTCACCCATATCAATATCCACCACCGCTTGCTCAAAGAGTGCGGGGAGATTCTCCGCGCGCTGTAAAACGCAACTCATTAATTGCAGCGACATCTCGCGAATAATGCAGGGGAAAATTCGGTTATTGGCAAAGCGTAATTGCGCTTGGGCTTTTGCCGTTTTAGTGG
>Ga0209717_1002185_pt1 | contig 19284 bp, 13 predicted proteins | sample AD_UKC048_MetaG_FD_184418 | JGI IMG/M metagenome (GOLD analysis project Ga0209717, IMG submission 184418) | Active sludge microbial communities of municipal wastewater-treating anaerobic digesters from USA - AD_UKC048_MetaG (SPAdes) (version 2) | ecosystem: Engineered > Bioreactor > Anaerobic >... | reverse complement strand
TTTTGTCCCCAAAAATTGATGATAATGTTGCGAATAAAATGCTATTTTTACTTTCAGCCCTGGTGTTTATGCATCTTGGAGTCATACTTGCCGGTATTTCATCTAAGATACTGAATATCAGGGTTTTATATCATATAATTCACATAAGTTATCACCAAGTTATTAACATATATTATTGATATTCAAGTTGTTATTAATTTTTGTCATGTACTAAGTATTCAGGAACAAACCTTATCGAAGAGGTCAAATGGGAATACAAATTCAGTTCATGGTCACCCTATCTAAAGATATCTTACCTGTATAATGAGGATCAACTTGTAGAATCGGATTATTACACCTATCAAAATGACTGGACGATAAGTGCAAAAGATGTTGCGGTTCTTTTCGATGGCAGGATCGATCAGGTTATTATGTATAACTGCCTCTCCGGTGATTGTACTGATGATTATCTGTTCAAGATTTTTTATAACAGCGATCGGGTATCAAGAATTGAAGAATATTACAAATTTGGTTCCACGTGGGACACGACAGGCTTGTATCAGTTCCGTTACGATGCGCATAAAAATCTCACTTCAGAAAGATTCACCGGCGAAGGCGAGGATAATTCCATTGAGTATAAATATGAAGCAGGACCTGGAAATTTCCTGCAAATAAAGATCCCTGGAGGTGGCCTGATCAATACGGGAAATTACCCGGTTCCTTCCTGTACCTATAGAAATGTCACTTCTTTACAAACTTTGCGACCTTTCCAACCCTTAGCCCGCTTCCATCAGTAACTTTAACAAAATAGATCCCCGGAGCGAGCCCTGTGGCATCAAAGGCCATTGATTGTTCCATATTCTGGTATTGAACGGGTTTTTGGCCGTTTATACCGAAAATGGAGATTTGAAATTTGGACTCCGGATATGCCTGGAACCTGAAATAATTTGCTGGCAGTTCGATGAAGATCAACCCGGTAGCCGGATTGGGATAAATCCTGACTGCCGACTGCCAACTGCCGTCTGCCGACTCATCAATTCCAACCGGCGATTTCTTCATAATATCTACAACAACGCCTTCGATCACAGTGAGTTCGTATGGGATTTCATCTGGTAACAGGTACCAGCCATTGTAACTGCCGCCCCATCCGAAGTTGAGATGGTAATAATCATCGGTATTATAGCCATCGACCACCACATTGTGGCCCGTCGTCCACGATTCGTTAACCACGGCCAGGTGGGCCGGCAACGTATCCTTGATATTTTGTTTCAATCGATCAAACAGATCGGCATCATCGGAATCGAGCAAGGCCACCGAATTGCAACCGAAGCGCAGGTAGGCTTCATGGGCCTGGCTGACGCCAAAAGTGCCCGAACCCTGCGATGTGTAAACCTGAGTCGCTGCCGTACCACAGGCAAAAGTCAATGCTGCTTTATCGGCATCCGTCAGGGTCGTCCCGGCAAGGTAATGCGCATCAAGGGTGTCGAGGTAAGTATTCAGTTCCGGAAAGGAGGGAAAATCGACCGTTTCGGCATCATCATCAATCCAGTACTGCCGCCCGGCATAATTGTGGTAATAGTCGTCAGTATCATCAAACCGGGTGAGATTGGTGGTGTTGTGGAAGTTCATGATCTGTGCCATGGCGGTAGCCGGACAGCCGGCATAGCTTCGGGTGCCGGTAACCGGGTCCATCGGGCAGAAATTGTTGTACGGCGGATTCTGGGTCCAGTTGGTCTTAAGCCATCCGTCTCCCGCAGCCGGCCATTGCTCGAAAAGCGGAGCGGTTTTCTGTAGGACCACCTCATTTAATATTGATTCCCAGCGATTTTCATAGTATCCTTCCGATGAATAGCCAGGAGTACGTACAAATGTCCAACGGCTTGCCAGATCGGTCTTCACCAGGGTGTACAACGGATTCTGCTCATCCATTTGCCCGAAATCACTTTCAAAGGAATAGGCAATCACCGGAGGCAGCCCGGAAGAGGCCCCGATAACCAGGTAACCGGTGGGATCCAGGTCAAAGACATAAGCCATTTTGGTATCGTTCACCCGGATTTCCCTGGTCTCCATCTGAAGTGTCCGATCAACCCGGCCGTGTCGGGAAAGCTGATTGCCGGCAGCGGTCCGGGCGTCCGAAATCATTATTTGCACTGGAATCTGTGCTGTTAAGGGAAGGGTTGTAAGGGTGGTAAGGATTGTAAGGGTGATAAGGGTTGTAAGGGTGGTTTGGAATTTGATTCTTGTTTTCATATCAGGTGATGAAATTTATTTTGGTTTGGTTTTCGAATATACGGTTTTCAAAGAAGGGTTTCCAACCCTTGAGAACAAATTTATTTGTTTTTGTGAAGATTATATCTTAATTTCGTCGATAAGTTTCCTTGTCACAAATTAATCAAACCTTAACAACTTAATTATGAAGAGAGTAATTGTTATTTCACTTTCTTTGCTGATGATCGGTCCGGTTTTACTCTCAGCACAGGAAAGTCAAAGAAAACCCGCTACCTTGACGGCCAGTGAGATATTCCTTGCCGAAGGAGATCAGGACCAGAATGCCGGCTTACCATTGACTCCGCATGATGCAAGCGGCAACCGGGATCTTAACTATCCTATCGACCAGATTCAACCGCTGGCAGGCGCATACATGGCCCAGTTCTACCAGACAGACCTTGCCCAATCGTTTGTCCCCTCAGCAGATAAAATCTGCGGGGCCGGCATTGGTATTTACAATTTTTATAACAATACGGGCGATGTTACTATCATGCTTTATGACAACCTGCCGAATGCCGGGGGAAATCTGCTGGCTTCAGGAACAACCGGTTTCTCGTTTGGTGAAGGTATATCGTTAATCTGGGCCGACGTATCCTGGCCTGAGGTAAGTATCACACCGGGAAATACATATTTTTTAGTTTTTACCTGTACAAATCCACAGCCCATGGTTGCCGGAAACGTTGAGAACCCTTATCCATATGGCATGGTATATGCCAATCCGGGCTATTTTCCGTTTCCATCCTTCGATTACACCTTCCGGACCTATACCTGTACTGATATGTCGAATACCATTCCACTGAGCAACTGGGCCATTTACCTGGCCATTGCGCTGATGGGACTGGCTGTTATCTGGGTCGTGATCAGGAGAAGATAAAAAAAGGCTGCCCCTCGCCGGATGCAGCCTCTTTGTGTATTAAGAAGGGAATTCTGTTATGCTCTTCTGAATTTCCAGATCACCGTGGCGATGATGAGGAAAAGACCGATGAACAAGGCCCAGTTGCTGACCGGTACCGGCGCCGACTGATCGGTCCAGGTGAACTGGGCCGTATCGGCCAGGGCGCCTGTTGTTGCGACGATCACATCCTGACCTGCATTGGTACCTGTATAACAATAGGTTGCAATACCGTTCGCATCGGTAAAAGCAAATCCCGCACCGGGATTGGCACCCGTTATCGTGAAGTCGACCCTGATTCCGGATACCGGATCTCCATTGCTATCGGTCACCTCCGCTTCCCAGCACCGCAGGTTGTTGATGCCTGCCGTGCCTGTCGTTGGTGTCAGATCCAGCGCATTGATGGTGGCAACGGCTGCAAAAGCCTGCCCTCCGATATAGCCGTATGAATCATAATTGCCAAACCCATACACAAGCAATCCGATCGGAAGGTTACTGGTAATGGTATGGATGCCGTTATTGATGGACACCTGGGCGCCGGAGAAAGTAGTACTCGGTATGGGGGTCCAGTTGACAACGGGGTTCCCGTCGACCAGAACTGTTCCCGTATTGGCTGTAGGAGAAGTAATGTTGAGGTAGTTATTGGGGATATTCCCTGTCCCTGCTGAAATAATGTAATTGTTGAGGAACTGTTCATCCGGTGGTACGAGGGCAAAGAACGGATCAGAGGTTACGCCGTCGGCATCCGAGCTCCGTGAGTATTGCCCTACCAGGATGGGATTATTGGAGGTGATCCGGTTGTAGGTGTTGCTGGCGAGGATCATTTCGTGGAACTGACCGTAATTCAGGTTAGCAACAACGGAACCGTTTACACTGACCTGGGTTCCGGCCTGCTGCGCCATAACCCTGAAAACATCTCCGGCCAGCCGGGTTGCCAGGGGAACGGTCAGGAAGTTCCTGCCCCAGCCCGATGTGGGTACCATCTGCTCCACCAGGTGGTCACAAGCTCTGAGACTTCCTGATATATTGGTGCACTCATTTCCGCCGAAAACGGCAACAGGCTTATCGGATACCACATGTGAGCCGGTGTAGTCTGCCCCGACCGAATTCGACCTGAGCTGGAATACCTGTCCCTGGTTCAGGACAACATTTCCCGGCACGCCGGCCGTAAATCCGCCGCCGGTTGCAGTAGGCGTAATAGTCAGTGAGGTATTGTCCTGCGTAGCGACAATCGTCATCTGGGCGTAGAGAACGAAGGATGCATCGCGGGTGTAGCCCATCACGAGGTAATCGGTGCCCAATGCATCAACTGGCAGGGCAAGAAAAGCATCGGTAGTGGCCGTGGCCTGGTTCATTCCGTAAACGGTAACCGGGTTATCGGATGTAATATGGATTCCTTTGTTATCGGCAGTTCCATTGCTTGATACATCAACGGTTCCGGGGAGGGTGACCGTTGCCAGCGTACCGGCCGGAATGTTGACCAGGTTGGAGTAGCCTAAACCGGGGATCTGAATATTCACCGAAGCAGCCGCTCCGGCTGTGATGTATAATTCGCGTGCACCTGAACTGGTATTTGCAGGGAAACAGATCCAGAAATCTGTGCCCTGGCTGGTCTGGGCTTTCACAGGAGAAGGTGAGACCGCACCAACCAGAAGAAGAACGCTCATGATGGTCAGCAACCGGCTTGAAAGGGATTGGAATATCTTTTTCATAATGGATTGATTTAAGAATTAGTGGATTAATTATTAGATACTTTGCTGACCTTCACATCTTTGAATTCCAGCTCCTGCGGGTCAACAACCCGGACCGGGGTGACTTCCGTCATCCGGATCACGCATTCTTCAGCGTTTATACCGGCACAACCATCCTGCTGGGTCACACCCGGAACAAGGACAAGCTCCTTCTGTCCTTTATAATTATCAATCTGTGCCCCGTTAGCTTTATCTGTTATGGTCTCTTTCCAGGTTATCCTGACATTGTAGTTATTCTTGTTATCGAATTTCAGAAAAATGACATCACTGCCATTGCATTCACCTATTTTGTAATAAAGACTGACGTTACCGGTGGATTTTTTCAATATCCATTTGCCGTCTTCGCCGGCGCCGGCCCCTGAGATGGTGCTGCCCACAAAGATGAAGAGGGAGACCAGGAGTGTAAATAATACTGTTCTTTTCATAATATCAAATTTTAAGTTAGGATTTTGACACAAATCTAATTGACGTATCTGGATTAGTCAATATCAATTAAAGCTATTCTTGTACGTCTGGATGATAAAGATGTACGAATAATTTATTCGTACATGCCGAATGTTAAAGATTTGTTAAATCGCTGTAATCGAGAAGATTGATTCGAATTTTTTTAAGACATTCTTTATAAACCTTGTCTTAATAAGACACATTGATTTTTTAAATGACTTTTGCCGCGTGCTGCTCGCCGGCCTCTTCTTTGAACAGTTTGCGGTAGGTGATATGAATCTTCCCCGGTTTGGCATTGACCGCCTCCTGGATAGCCATCATCTTCGGGTTGAAATCACCCACCCAGGATAGCTCCATCTCTTTGATATGCGGACGTTTGATCAGGACGGGTTCCCGCAGGTGCCAGAAAATAGCCGACTCAATGCCCTGGCCCTGGAATTTGGGGATGACGCCCATCATCGTCTGGCGGATGCGTGTAATCTCTTTGTTTTTCTTATAGTAAAGAAAACGCAGCTTGTTCCAGAGGGTCAGTTTGCCTTTGAAATGCCTCAGGATCATATTAATATCGGGGAACATGATATAAAAGGCCACCGGCTTGTCATCATGATAAACAAACCAGATGAAATCTTCTTCCAGGATAGGCTTTGCGCTCTCCAGTTCCCGCCTTACCACACCCATGTCTAGCGGGATAAAATGTTCATGATGCACCCAGGCCTGGTCATAAACCTCTTTCAGGTCATGGAGGAATTTTTCTGACTCGGCGTAAGTAAAATGTTTAAAGACGAAACCGCCCCGTTTGTTGACCCATTCGGCTATTTTCCAGAACCGGTCGGGAAATGGGACCGTTAAATCGAGGTGTTTGGTGATCTGGGTAAAATAGGGCTTGAATCCATATTCCTCGAAAAGGTCCTTGTAATAAGGTTTATTGTAAGGCATGCCATAGGCCGGGTGAGTGTAACCTTCCACCAGCAGTCCCCAGAAATTATCATTCTCCCCGAAATTGATCGGCGCATCCATCGCCTCCATTCCCTGGCTTTCCAGCCACTTCTTTGCCGCATCGAACAGCATTCCGGCCGCCGACCGGTCGTTAATACATTCAAAAAAACCTGCCCCCCCGGTCGGTTGTTTGTATAAAAAAGCCTTCCGCTTGTTATAGAAAGCGGCGATACGGCCAATTAGTTTTCCCTGATCATCTTTTAAAATCCAACGGATAGCGTTCCCGTCACGATAAAAAGTGTTTTTCGCCGGATCAAAGATCTTAATGATGTCCTGGTCGAGCGGGCAAACCCAAACCGGATCATCTTTGTACAATACTTTAGCCACATCGAGAAACTGCTTCGATGTCTTTTTATCATTAACTTCAACCAGTTGCATGGGGAACTATTTAGCGCGTAAAATTACGTTTTATATTTGAAAAAAATTACCGGTTTGATTGGGTCAAGAATAATCGGGATGATAAGGTTTAATCTATTGGGGAGTGCCTCCGTCTCCTGTTTAATATTCAATTTCTTCTTGTGGATGATGTCAGGTTTGTCATGTTCAACATCTTATGGACAGGCATTTTCCAATAATCATTCCCTTACAGGGGCTGACAACAAAGTGTTCGTGGTCACAAACAGGATCGTGGATACAACGGTGACGGGCAGTCATTCCTGATTTCGGTTGAGCGGGCACTTGAGATTCAGCGGCTTCACCAGGTAAACATGCTGGTTTTCAGCTGGCCGTCGAAAGCCCCGGATAAAAGCCCGATCGGTAATTTCAAAAATTCCAGAATTAATGCTGTCCGGTCTGCTCCATACCTGAATGAGTTCATCCATTTATTCAACCGGTTAAAAACTGAGAAAGAATCACCGGTTAAGTTCAGTATTTTCTTTCACAGCCTGGCAAATTATATGCTGGAAAGCGCAATTGAACAAGGATTTCTGGATGATGTCAGCCCGGGCTTATTTGAAAATATGATCCTGAATGCGGCGGCAACCGACAGTGAAGGGCACCGGGACTGGGTGGAAAGACTGAATTTTCAAAAGCGGCTGTTTATTACCAGCAACGATGGAGATGTCAATCTTGCAGGACTGAGGGCCTTTTCCCGATTCGGTTACCAGCTCGGGGAGAAGCCGCTGGAGCCCCTGGCTCAGAATGCCACCTGCCTGGATTTTACCCAATCGGTTGGTTTCCGCCTGCGAACCGGGGCAACACATTCTTATTATTATGCTTTTATTACCCGGAAAAGTAAAAACATCCGCGAATTGTTCACACAGTTGCTTCGGGGCAAAGAAGTGAATCTTTCCGGCCATTCAAGGTATCAGCTTTTGTATGCTCCGAATTATTATCGTGTTGGATTTTAATAAAAATCCGTATTTTTATTTGTCATAATCAAGAGAGCTGCGCTTTGTGAAATCCTTTTCAAAATGGGCCATTTTATTGGTATTTGCCGTGGTATCCGGTTTTTCAGCGACGATCACTGAGCAGGATACGGCAAGGGTGAACCATCTGTTGCGAAAAGCCCGGAGCATTCATTATTCCAATCCCGATTCTGCTGTCTTCTTTTATGAAAATATATTAAGCCATACGAAGGTCGACACGAATCTCATTCACCCCGGAATCAGCGATTTGGAAAAAGCTTACCTGGTATCTGTGATCAGGGCCCAGAATTACATAGGAAACATTTATTATTATAATGATGAGTACAACCGGGCCGATTATTATTACCGCCGGTCACTTACACTGGCCAGGAAAGCCGGATTCAGCGATTTTACCGCCAATTCCCTTTACGATGTGGGGTATACGTTTTATGTGACGAATTCTTATAAAAAGGCAGCTGAATACTTTAAGGAGTCGTATGAAATGTTTTACGAGTCGGATAACAACCAGGGCATGTTCGATGCTATCCAGGCCTGGGCACTGGCCGAACGGCACCTGGGTAACCTGGAACAATCGGACAGTTGTTACCGGCGGGCATCTGCTTTGGCTGCAGCTATCGGGGATAGTACCCAGATTGCTGATGTTCAGCTTAATAACGGCATTTTGCTGTGTGAGCTGGGGAACCTGGAGGAGGGGACGCGACTTTTTCAAACAGCGCTTGATTATTATGATAAAAAGAACAACCGGGAAGCGGTATCACTGGCTTTATTGAATATAGGCGTGGTCATGAAGATGCTGGGGGAATTTGAAAAAGCGGAAGATTATATCCTGAGATCTGCCGCCATATCAGAAGCATTGCAGCAAAAATCGCAGCTGGTGATCCGGTATTCCAACCTGGCTGATCTTTACATGGAGATGAAACGGAATGAGACCGCTTTTGAATACTGCAACAAGACTTTATCCGTAGCAAGTGAGATCGGAGCCCAGCCATTCATTACCGAATGCAACCTTTTACTGGGAAAGTTTTACTACCTGGAAGGAAATTACGATAAAGCCCGGGAATTTTTAGCGGCGGCGGCGGAATCGGTCAAAAAAACCAATGATAAACCAATGATGATCAATGTTTTGCTTTGGAGTTCCAGAAATTTACTGGAACATGGGAAATATTCGGAAGCCATCCGGACGGCACGGGAAGCATTCGACATGGCGGAAGAACTCATGATTCATGCCGGCAGCAAAGATGTGGCAATGGTTTTATCACAGGCTTATGAAAAGAATGGTCAACCGGGTGAAGCGCTATTCTGGCAAAAACAGTATCAGAAATTATCCGATAGCCTGAATTTCGCCAATCAGCATAAAGAGATCACCCGGATCGAGGCAAAATATAATTACGATAAAAAAGAAAAAGAAAATGAGATTCTCCGGAACAAGGCCACTTTGCAGGAGCAAAAACTGAGAAGCAGGACAATAGTCGGCATTGCTTTCGTTACAGGATTGATATTCAGCATTATAATTATTATCTTGTTGGTTAGAAGGAGCCGGGATGCCCGGTTACTTTTTCAGCAGCAGCAGATGTTGAATCTGAAACATCTTGAAGAACTGGAGAATGAGCTGGATGGTAAAAACAGGGAACTAACCTCAAAAATGATGTTCCTTAACCAGAAGAATGATTTGATCTCCAGGCTTATGCGACGGTTGCAGGAGATTCGCGATTCTGATGAAAATTCATCGGAAGAGATCCTGTCGCTGGTTAATGAACTTCGTTCCGACTCACCTCAAAGCAGCTGGAAAGAATTCGAAACGCAGTTCATCCAGGTGCATCCGGGATTTTACCAGCGTTTGTTTGAGAAGCATCCGGCGCTGACTTCGTATGAACAACGCATTTGTGCTTTTCTGAGGATGAACCTGAATACAAAGGAGATCTCTTCAATAACCGGAAGATCCGCCAAAAGTATCGAGGTGGCCCGAAGCCGCATCCGCACAAAACTTGAACTGAACAGGAACGAAAACCTTAGCAGTTACCTGGCAGCTATTTGATCCTTGAACTAACGGGTCCCAACTTTGTAAGGAGGCTGTTTCAAAAGTCTGATATTTCGATTTGATTGCCTGAAAACAGGACGTGCTCCAACGACTAAAGCTGTTGGTTCCTGGGAATCTTAGAAGGTTTGAACCGACGGCTTCAGTCGTCGGACTACCTGAAAAAAGTGAATATATAGACTTTTGAGACAACCTCAGGCGAGTGTTTTTGTAAGGTGCCGTGAGTGGAAACGTAACCTGAAATATTTGCATTGACCTTTCTGGCGGTTGTATCTTTATAACAGCCAATCAAATCATCTGACATGACTCCTCTTACTGAAGACATCCGCAATGAAAAACTGATATTCCGCAACTGGGAGAATGCTTTGCCTGTTAAAAAGAACTTTTCGGGAGGGATACTGGTGACCGGAGCCAACTCCTTTCTGGGATGCCATGTTATCAAAGCTTTACAGCAGAACTTCCAGGGAGATATCCATCTCCTTGTCCGTGCGCCCAATGATTTTGAAGCCGTCGCCCGGATGCAGCAATCCTTCGACCGGTGGGAACTGGGGCAGTTCAATATCCGTCGTTTTAACATCCATCGGGGTGATGTATGTTTGAGCGGAATGGGAATGAATCCGGAAGAGTACAGGCGAATGTGCAGGAAAACACGACAGGTAATCCATCTGGCTATGACCCCGATGTACCACCTGCCCTATCATCATTTCCAGCAAACATGGATTCCGGAGCTTGAGCGGATGATTTCCTTTTGCATGGACAAAGAATATCCCAAATTTCTGCACTATACTTCTTCTTATAACGCTAATTTTTTTGTGACCGATGAGGATTTTCAGTCCTTGAACAGGAATGCCTGGCAATCGGGTTATGCCGGGTTCAAATGGGTAGCGCAGGAAGCCATCCGGAATGCCTCACGGCAGGGCCTCGGTTCATGTATTTACGATGTCCCGCTGGTGCTTGGTTCTGAGCGAAAGGGCATCTGCCCGTCGCACTACTCCATCTGGATCATCCTGGATATTTTTCTGAAGACGGGTTATTTTTTCCCGTTCAGTTTCCGGATCATCCCGGTGGACATGCTGGCGGAGATGATTGTTCTGAATGCTGATGCTGCCGGCATTGGAAGGGCATCCGGTTTTATCAGGCCTTTCCTGGAAGAACCTGTCACCGACAGCTTATTTGCACGGACGGCAGCAAACCTGCTGGGGCTTAAAGAAGCAACGCTTGAAACAGTCAGGCAGAATTGTATCAATAAACTCCGCTTCGATTTCATGATGCCGGTAAACTTTTATTCATTGCTTGAAAAAGTGAACGGGTTGCCGCCGGTTTTCCCGGAATGGTATGACAGAGGCGTTTTACCGGTGACACCCATGGTATTTATGAGCAACCTGAACAGGATTATGTCGGTGAAAAAGGAAATGATCAAAACATAAAATATCGGCCATGAAACCAAAAAGTCAGAAATTCGCTTCACGCTTTACGCTTCACGCTTCACTGCTGTTCTTAGCCCTATGCCCTGTGCTCTTAGCCACGGGCCAGAACCACAAATGGTATTATAATTACAACACTGGCAAAAGTGAGGAAGGTAAAGATATCGTCTGTGGTTCCGATGGATACATTTATATTGCCGGTACTGAATACGATGAAGCTGATTATGACATCATCGTGATCAAATTAGACAAAAGTGGTAACCAGCAATGGGTTTACAGCTACGAAGGCCAACCGGATAAAACCATGGTAGTTGCCGAGATCCAGGCAGGCAGCGACGGCAACATCTATGTATGCGGGACTGCCAATAACGCGGAGGACAATAATAAATTCCTGGTGATCAGCATAAATCCGGAAGGAGGCTTGCGATGGGAATACATTTATGATGTGGATGGAAACTATCCCAGCGAGGCGTTTTCTGTCGCATACGGCGGCAACGGGATGGTTTATGCGGCCGGGAAGGCCAACTATGATTTCCTTGTGGCCGGGATCAATGCCGGGAGTGGGGAGCAGGAATGGATCTACTGGTTCGACGGCGGGTGCCCGTATGCTTTATGCGACGACCAGGCTTCGGCCATCACCGTGGGTAATGATGGAAATATTTATGCAGCGGGCTACACTCATGAGGCCACCGAACCACAACTCACCATCCTCAGCCTAACACCAGAAGGAAGCAAGAACTGGAAATACTTGTTCCCATTTTCGGAAGGCAGGACCTGGGCAACGGACATCGTTTATGGGGACGACGGCCGGATCTACGCCAGCGGCCTGATCTATTCGAACATCGCCGTGATTTGCGTTGACGCCACCGGCCAGTACCAGTGGAACTGCAATGTCGACGGCCCCGGGCCCGAGCCATACTGGGGAGAAACCTGCTATGAGCTGATCTATGGCTTCGATAACAACATCTATGTCACCGGGCGTGCCGGCGGCCGCGACAACCAGGTGGATACCGATATGGATGTTGCAGTGATAAAGGTGGACCTTCAGGGCAGCCCCGTCTGGTTCTACCGCTATGAAGGATTGTACGGCGATCATGACATGGCCTTTTCCATCACCCAGACGCCCGACACCAACGTGCATGTCGCCGGCTACTTCTGCGGCCTGCTCGCCGAAGCCGGCACCATCAGTCTTGACCACCGCACCGGCCGCGACCTCTGGGTCATGCGTTACGTGGGCCCTGCGATCGATATGGATGTTGCCTATGCCATCACCTCCGACGACGACGGGTACCTCTATGTGACAGGGTATGACTTCAAGGCCAACCGGCTCCATGATGTGTATGCATGGAAACTGCAACCCCCGAAAAACACCGACGGATTCTACAACCTCGAAGGTTACGCCACCTGGGGCGAAGGCCACTCCGTGCTGGAAACGCCCGACAAAGGCTTCCTCATTGCAGGATACCAGGGTTCTTCCATGACTTCCTCCACCTATAACATGCGGCTCATTAAAACCGATATCAACGGCGATACCCTCTGGACCCGCAATTACGGCGGCAATAATGAAGAAAGGGCGTTCGATGTGGCCATCTGCCCGGACAACGGATATATCCTCACCGGTTTCACCAAATCATTTGGAGCCGGAGGAAAAGACCTTTACATTGTCAGAACCGATGAGAACGGCAATATGCAATGGGAAAAGACCTACGGCATCGAAACCGACGAGGAAGGCTATTCCATTGTCACCGCCACCGACGGGGGTTACTTCATTGCCGGGAAGACCTACCAGTACGATGGAGCGGGCGATTTGTGGTTCATGAAGATCAATGCGCAGGGCGACAGCCTGTGGACAAAAAGATATGGCGGCGACCGACGCGATGAGGTCGGTGAGGTGCACCGTACAGCCGATGGCGGATACATTTTCGCCGGCACCCGGGGGCATGCCCTCACCCTGGGCTACATTACCGATATTTATGCGATCCGATTCGATGCCGCAGGCGATACGATCTGGACCCGTGAGATCGGCTCCGAAGATTACTGGGATGCAGGCGGGGATATCCTGGAACAGGACGACGGAACCTTTCTCCTGGTGGGTTATTATCTCAATAAAGAGTATATAGCCAAACTGGATGCCGATGGAAAAACTCTTTGGGAGAAAACCAGTGAAACAGAGCAGAATGGTGGGTTCACGACTATCAGCAAAAAGCCGGACGGCAATATTTTGCTGAGCCGGAACGGGTTCGGCTCACAATACCTGATGAACGTCAGGACCTATGATACCGAAGGGAATTTCATCTCTTCCGATACCATGGGCTGGTCGCCCGGATATGTATTATATCCTACTACCGCCCTGGCCAATGATGCCCAGCCGACATCCGGCGGCGGTTACGTGGCAGTTGGCAAAGGAAACATCGCAGGGAATGCAAACAATTGGAATATAGTTCTTTACCGCAAAGGCGGTACCCTTACCATGCTGCCGCTGCCTCCGCTCGGTATCAAAGAATTACCTTTTATCAACACTAATCATAAAACCCAACCTGCCATCGTTTCACCAAACCCTGTAAACGACCAGGCTATCATCGGATTTACACTTTCCTCCCAGGAACATGCCGTCGTGGAAATCACCGACATCGCCGGCCGTATCGTCTACAAAAGTGAGCCACGGTACTTCCCCGAAGGTGACGGTCAATTCGAATTGAATAATATGCACATGAGGAATGGACTCTATAACTGCCGGATCATAGCCGGTAACGAAATCTTCACCGGAAAATTCATCATCCTTAAAAATTATTGATCATGAAGAACATTACCTTCCTCCCCCTGATTATCCTCATTCACCTTTTTTCAATGGGATACGGTCAGCCACCGGGCCGTGAAACCCTGGCCCCCTCCTCCCCGGATTCGGTCATCACCTACAAGTTCGACGCGCAGGGCGATTCGACATTGAACGCAAAGATGACCTACCGCTATGACAATCATTTGCGTGTTATCGAATCGGAAAAGTTTGTCAGGGAACAATCCCTGAATCTCTGGATCCCCAACCGGAAAGAGGTACGGGAATATGATAATCACGACCGGCGCACCCTTTGGGCCATTTATGAGTGGGATAACAATGAGATGGCTTATAAAGGATGGATGAAAGAAACGACAATGTATGACAATAACGGAAACCAGGCAGAATATCATTATTTCACCTGGGACTATACATCGTATGACTGGGGAAACCGTTTCTGGGACCTTTTTGATTACGATAATGAAAATAAGCTGACCCGCAGGGATCATCTGGAGTGGAATACGGTTTCTGAATATTGGGATACTGCTTCATACGAAATATATGAATATAGCGGTTCAGGTTTCCTGGAGTACCTGACCACCTATGAGCCCGATGAAGGATCAGGGATCATTTATCCCAGTGACAGGGGAGATTATGAGTACGATGAATTTGGCAATGTCTTCAAAATCACCCATCAAATTTATAATCCCAACACCGAACAATGGTATTGGTCGATACGGTTTCAGTATAATTATGACGAGCAGAACAGGAAAAACCATTCGGTGTATTCCTTATATGATGAACAGGGGGAAATGTGGGTTGAGGAAGAGAAAGAGGACTGGGGCTGGGACGATAACGACAGCCTGACGATTTACGCTTATTACCGGATCGGGGAAGACCTGGTAACCTGGTATCCGAATTTAAAAACTGAAATGACCTATAACAACCGGGGCAGGTTGATCCATTACAGGGGATACAGCGGGAATGACCAGGCGCAGTGGGTGCCGACCTATGAGCGGCGGTATCCATACCAGAACGACACCTTGCTCATGGCTGATTCACTTTTCCAATGGATTGAAGACGACCAGGTGTGGGAGTTCGTGGACTGTCATAACTACCGGTATGATTCCCTGTTCAGGATGCACACCGACTCGTATTACAAGCTCGTCGTGAACACCGGGGAGTATTTGCTGAGTTTCAGGGACTACTATTTTTATTCGGAGAGTTCGGGGATCGAAGAGCATGAAGAAGGAGAAAAGGTGAAGAGGGAAAGCGTGGAGGTGTATCCCAACCCCACGCATGGGAAATTCCAAATCTCAAGCACCAAATTCCAAACAAATCCCAAATTCCAAGCACCAAGTCCCAAGCACCAAACAAATTCGAAAAATCAAATTCAAAAGATTGAGGTTGTTGATTTATCCGGAAAGGAAGTGAGGATTTCTCCCCTCCACCGGATGGGGGAGGGGTCGGGGGTGGGGGCCGGAACCCTGGAATTTGACCTCACCGGATGTCCGGCCGGGATCTACTTCCTCCGGATCAATCTTGAAAACCAAACGATCGTGAAAAAGATTATAAAATTATGAAAACAAACCACATAGGCACAGTAGGACACATAGAAATCACATAGAATCCTATGTGAAACCTATGTGATCTATGTGCCTATTGTGGTGAAAAAAGTCAGCCATGAAACCAAAAACCCAAAAATTCGCTTCACGCCTCACCCTTCACTGTTCACTAATCCTCTGTTCACTCCTCACCGTTCACTGCTCACTGAACGCCCAGCAGTACGGCTGGGTCGACATCTCCGGCAACCTGCCCGACTTTTACAACGACACCGTGATCATCAACGACGGGGCTGACACCCTCATCGCAAACATCAGCGGGATATCCTTCCTGGATGACAACCATGGCTGGATCAGTACCTACCACCCCTTCGACGGGGAACCATCGGCGGTTCTCGAAACCACCGACGGCGGACAGAACTGGACCGAGCATTCCGCACCCTATACCGGTGCCGATATACACATGATCGATGAACTGAACGGGTATTTTGGCGCAATTAACGGATTTATATACAAGACAACGAACGGCGCCCAATCCTGGACCCTTCACGGACTCCTGGCCGCTCCCCTGTACGACCTGGGATTCCCGCCCCGGCCGGCTCAAAACGGTTTTGCAGGCGGGAAAGACGGCCACCTGGCACAGATCTCTCCCGAAGGCGTGTTCCCAGTTGATCTTGGCCTGGCCGGCAGTGTGTATTGCATCGATTTTCCTTCGGAAGAAAGGGGGTATGCCCTGTTGGACTACCAGATGATCATCTATTATCTGGATGAGGAATGGCATGTCGAGGCCAGTTATCCCTTTTCATCTAAAGACTGGCTCTATTTCCGCAATGATACGGTCGGGTGGTGCGTCGGTGAAATGTTCCTGAAAACGATCGTGGGAATTGACTGGTATCGGACCGATCCGGAATTCGTCCAGACCGGCGCCATGATGGGGGTTTACTTTACAGACCTGAACAATGGATGGGCCGTCGGAACTCAGGGCCAAATCGCCTATTCCAATGACGGTGGAGAGGATTGGACGATGCTGGAGCATCACCTGACGGATGAAATATTAACCGGCGTACTTTTTACTTCGCCGACCAATGGTTATATCATCGGCGGGGAGAAGACATTGCTGAAGTACACCGAACTGAACGGAGAACCGGAGACAGGGGGACAGGGAGACCGGGAGAAGGGAAGCGTGGAGGTGTTTCCCAACCCCACCAGGGGGAAATTCCAAATTATAAGCACCAAGCACCAAACAAATTCAAAATTCAAAATTCCAAATTCAAAATTGCAGGTTGAGGTGGTTGATTTATTCGGTAAACCGGTCGCAATCTCTCCCCTCCACCGGATGGGGGAGGGGCCGGGGGTGGGGGCTGGAACCCTGGAATTTGACCTCACCGGATGTCCGGCCGGCATCTACTTCCTCTGTATACATCTTGAAAACCAAACGATCGTGAGAAAGATTATAAAATTATGAAAACAAACCACATAGGCACAGTAGGACACATAGAAATCACATAGAATCCTATGTGAAACCTATGTGATCTATGTGCCAATTGTGGTGAAAAAAAAGAACAGCCATGAAACCAAAAAGTCAGAAATTCGCTTCACGCTTTACGCTTCACGCTTCACTGCTGCTCTGCTCACTCCTCACCGTTCACTGTTCACTGAATGCGCAGCAATACAGCTGGAAGAACATTTCAGCAAATCTTCCCGATCTGCCCTATGATACGGTGATTTTCGGCGGAGACACCATGGTTTCCATGATACGTGCAAGCCATTTCCTGGATGATTCGAATGGATGGATCGTCATTCATAATGCCGTAGATAGCAGTTTTATCCTGCACACAGCCAATGGAGGCGAATCCTGGGAACACCGTTCCACGCACAAAACCGCTTTCAATGCGATTCATATGAGAGATCAGTTGACCGGCTTTGCAGGGGGTCAGGATGGGGGGATCATATACAAAACAACGGACGGAGGATATACCTGGAACTTCCATTGGACACTTGGGACTACCCTGGCAGAAATTGAGTTTCCGCCATTGCCTGCTGATACCGGGTATGCCTGTGGAATGAACGGAAGCCTGATGATGATCACACCAACAGGCGGTAATATCGTAGATGTGAATGTGAACAGCGATCTTCACGGCCTCTCCTTTCCAGTGAACAACGCACAGGGTTGGCTCAGCGGCTGGAATATCGTCAGGCATTATGTAGATGGAACCTGGTACGCCGACCAGATCCATATTACAGGCTATCATAACGATATAGAATTCATTGATAATCAGACCGGATGGACCTGCGGCGACCGGATCATGCATACAGAGGATGGTTACAACTGGGTCAATCAGGTTGAAGGCGATCAACTGGACGGAGATCTGTTCGGTATCAGTTTTGCCAATTCCGAAACCGGTTGTGCTGCAGGTACAGTCGGGCAGGTGTACTTTACCGCCAATGGAGGCGGAACCTGGGAGAAACTGGACCTTGGCACGACAGAAAATCTGATCGATGTTCATATGACTTCGCCCACCTGCGGATATATTACGGGGCAAGGGAAGCAGATTTTCAAGTACACGCAGATCAATGGGGAAGAGGAAACAGGGGGGCCGGGAGATCGGGAGAGGGAAGTAATGGAAGTGTGGCCGAACCCAACGACAGGGCAGTTCAAGGTTCAAAGTTCAAAGTTCAAAGTTGAGTTTCAAAGTTTAGAGTTGACAGATATCTGTGGATTGATTGTGGAATCCAATAACAATATAACAATGGAACAATTGAACAATGCTGCTATTGATTTTGACATCAGCTATCTCCCGGCCGGCATCTACTTCCTCCGGATATCTCTTGAAAACCAAACAATCGTGAAAAAGATCATAAAATTATGAAAACAAACCACATAGGCACAGTAGGACACATAGAAATCACATAGAATCCTATGTGAAACCTATGTGATCTATGTGCCTATTGTGGTGAAAAAAATCAGCCATGAAACAAAAAATCCAACAACCTTTATCATCCCCATGCCAATAAAAACATCTAATATTTCCTTATATTTAAAAAAAATTTATGTGTCATGAAAACCATGCCAATTCTTAAGTTTTTTGGAGTAATCGCTCTTTCACTCATGGTCGGCACTCTGACTGCACAAGTGAAGATCGGTGAAAAACCTGACCAGATGGATCCTTCTGCCATCCTTGAACTGGACTCGGCACACCTGGGTCTGCTCATTACCCGTGTATCATTAACAGACATTTATGATGTACTGACAATTCCTGATCCTGCCAACAGCCTGCTGGTTTATAATACGAATTTTGGTGGTGGCTCCAACCCGGTCAGCCCCGGTTTTTATTATTTCCGGGAGGATGAAGGCAGGTGGATACGCTTGAGGACAGGTACTGATGCGGTGGCGGGGGATGTCTGGATTGATGACAATAACAATCTTTTATCCGCGAATAGTTCCAATCAGACCCTTGGTGGATTCGACAATGTGATCCTCGGCTACCGCGCATTCGCAGATGATGACGGGGAGCCAAGCGGGAATATAATTGCCATCGGCACCGGCGCACTGGAACATGACAGCACAGCGGGTGATGCCCGCAACATCGCCATTGGTTACCAGGCGGGTTTATGGAACAGGGGATACAATGTTACTTTCATGGGAAGGGAAGCCGGCATGAACAACCGGGGAACCAATGTGATCGGCATTGGTGACTATGCGGGTTACACGAACAGGGGAGACAATGTTACCGCACTGGGAGAAAGAGCTGCGCAGGACAATACCGCAAACGATATTGCGGCATTCGGGATG